>Ga0137372_10001747_pt1 | contig 20962 bp, 20 predicted proteins | sample SagtaG_6_FD_104911 | JGI IMG/M metagenome (GOLD analysis project Ga0137372, IMG submission 104911) | Vadose zone soil microbial communities from Sagehorn Ranch, Mendocino, California, USA - Sage1_R_60_16 metaG | ecosystem: Environmental > Terrestrial > Soil > Vadose zone | place: USA...
CGTGAGGAGTACGATGTTCCGGAAAGGAATCTTGACACTCAGCCCCTTGGGAACGTAGAGAAAGGTTCCCGCTGTGAAGAATGCGACATTGAGAGCTGCAAACTTGTCGTCGCCCGGCGGGATTGCTTTTGTGAACCGGTTTCGGGCGAGGTCTGGAAACTTGACCAAGGCCGATTCCATGTCTGAGAAGACGATTCCCTCCTTCTCCAGAGCACCATGTACTTCGGTGCGGACCATCTGAGAATCCACTTGCAGTGCAAGTGTCGGCTCATCCTTCTCCCTGATTAGGTGAGATATTTCACTAGGAATTGTTCGACTATTCGATGGCAATCCAAGTTGGATGGAATCAAGATTGAGCCCCGAGAGGATGTCGACATATTTCGTGTATAACTGAGACTTTTCGATGGGGAGTTTGTTGAAGTAGTCGAGAGCCACTGATCGTTCTCTGCTAATTTCCTCAGGTTCAGCGAGGAGGCCGGAGACCTCTTTCACCATACTTTCGGTTGGGCTGGCGAGAGAGTTGGCCATGGCCGTTGAATGCGTAGAATGTGTTTAGAAGTTTTGGTCGGGAGGTTTAGCCTACGGCGCCTTCCATTTCCATCTCGATGAGCCGGTTGAACTCGACCGCGTACTCCATCGGTAGGACCCGGGTGAAGGGTTCCATGAATCCTGTGACGATCATGCTGAGAGCCTGGGTCTCAGACAAGCCTCTGGACATTAGATAGAACAATTGATCCTCGTTGATCCTTCCAACGGTGGCCTCGTGCGTTATGGTCGCGTCGTCCTCGTTGACTTCCATGTAAGGATAGGTGGTTGTCTTCGATCGATCGTCCATTAGGAGGGCATCACATCGGACACTTGATTTTACGCCAACTGCTCCCTTGGCCACGTGGACAAGACCCCGGTAGGTCGTTAGTCCTCCGTCCTTGCTGACGGACTTCGCCGTGATCCGGGAGCTTGTGTACGGTGCGAGGTGGATTACTTTGGCGCCCGTGTCCTGATGTCTATCCTTACCAGCAAAAGCCACTGAGACAATCTCGGCTTTGGCCCTAGGCCCGACCAGATAGACTGATGGATATTTCATTGTAAGCTTGCTGCCTACGTTAGCGTCGATCCATTCTACCGACGCATCTTCATACGCATAGGCTCGCTTTGTGACGAGGTTGTAGACGTCGGAGCTCCAGTTTTGGAGCGTGGTATATCGGACCTTGGCGCCCTTCTTGGCGATGATCTCGACTACTGCGGAGTGAAGCGCATCCTTGGAATAGACCGGGGCTGTGCAGCCCTCAATATACTGAACATCAGCGTAGTTGTCTGCGATGATGAGGGTTCTCTCGAACTGTCCCATGTTCGCGGCGTTGATTCTGAAATATGCCTGTAGAGGAAGGTCTACCTTGACTCCTTCGGGAACGTAGATGAAGCTGCCGCCGCTCCAGACGGCGCTGTTGAGCGCGGCCAGCTTGTTATCTTCAGGAGGGATAATTGTTCCGAAATATTTCTTGACAAGCTCCGGATGAAGCTTAACAGCAGTATCAGTATCGCAGAATATGACCCCTTTATCTTCGAGATGTTTCAGAAGACTATGATAGACGACCTCGGACTCGTACTGGGCACCCACTCCAGCCAAGAATTTCTTCTCGGCCTCAGGTATGCCTAATCGGTCGAAGGTCTTTTTGATCTTATCCGGAACGTCGTCCCAGCTCTTCTCAACCTTGTCAGTGGGACGTAGATAGTAGTAGATGTCATTGAAATCAATGTGAGCAAGATCGCCTCCCCACATGGGCATCGGGCGTTTGACAAAGTGATCGTAGGCTCGTAGCCTGAACTTTAGCATCCATTCAGGCTCTTTCTTCATCTCAGAAATCTGTTCGACAGTCTGTCGTGAGAGTCCCTTCTCGGACTTGAACACGTACTTTTCTGGATCCTTGAAATCGTACTTAGCGTAGTCCAGGTCCAGAATACTCTTGTTAGCCATCTTCAGTCTCCTCTTTTATGACGTACGTTATACACGATAGCCTTGTGCCTATATGTATTTACAGGTTCCGTCCCGTAGTCGCACTCTCCAGCTCGGCCGGCCAAAACTGGCGAAGAGACAGTGTAAGCTCGCAAATCTGATGCTCGTTATCCTTGGGGCTCCTGCTCGTTCCCGCGCATCATCAGAATCAGTTTCCCGCCACGAGACGAACCAAAAACCATCAATCAAGCCCAGAATGGAAAGATCCATTCCAGTACCCCCCTCCCAGGGGGGCGGCTTCCAAAAGACCGGCGAGAAAGTGAGCCAAGTTTTATGTGAAACGTTCCAGCGAGCCACTTTTCATGCCAGGAAAAAGATACTCTCTACCGAACCTGCCCTACAAGTACAACGCACTAGAACCGACAATTTCTGAGAAGATCATGACTCTACACCACGACAAACACCACCTCGCATACGTGAACGGAGCAAACGCTGCACTAGACAAGCTAGAGAAAGCACGACAGACCGGTTTCGCCGGAATCGATGTCCGCGGAATCTCACGCGATCTTGCCTTCAACGCCTCAGGTCATACAATGCACAGCTTGTTTTGGCCGAACATGAAGCAGGGTGGAGGCGGAACGCCCGGTGGACGCATTGCTGACCAGATCAACAAGGACTTCGGAAAGTTCGACTCTTTCAAGGAACAGTTCGGGAACACTGCTAAACAGGTCGAGGGCTCAGGCTGGGGAATATTAGCCTACGAGCCGGCCTCAGACCAGCTGATCACCCTCCAGGCTGAGAAGCACATGGACCTAGCAGTCCAAGGCATGACTCCACTCCTAGCCGTCGATGTCTGGGAGCACGCCTACTATCTCGACTACGTGAATGACCGCGCCAAGTATGTTGATGCTTGGTGGAATGTGGTCAACTGGGACGACGTGGCCGCCCGGTTCGACAAGGTTCGAAAGTAACCCATCAAACCCCCAATCTTTTCTTTACGGAATGTTTCTGAAGAGGCAGCTCTATTCCCGGCTCTTGGATCTAGGAAGCATCTGCTGACAGATCCTTCGCCAAACTTTCAAGGTCAATATCCTCTTCCTCTTTCTTAGCATCTATCTTCACCGGTTTGGCAATCCTGTCTTTGATCCTGATTTTCGAAGGGGGCAAGGGTTTGCCACGGCCTGGGCAGAGGATTACCGGATGCAGATCAAGGATTCGCTGGACACTCGATCTTTCCTGTGAGATATTCTCCATGAATAATGGCTCTCTAAGCTTGCCGCGCTTGGTCCTCAGAAGATCGCCGATAATGGCAACCTTGCTCTTGTTTACGAATAGAGAGATGGACCCCTTTGTATGACCGGGGGTCCAGACGATCGACCCGTCCAGCCCGACATCCTCTAGTATCGACTCATCGTCGGCGGCCTCGTCAACGAGCACCGGGTGATACTTGACGAGCCGAAGCAGCTTCTTCGTTGAAGAGGCAATAGCCAGAGCACGCCTGGCTATCCGTCCGTAGAGACTCCATGCTCGCGGCGTTATTACAACAAGGGTCCCGGCAACGTATGGCTTTTCGAACCCGTGAGAGACGAGCATTCCAGAAGTCGCTTTCTTCAGCGCGGCAGCGCTTCCGATGTTATCCCAGTGTCGATGAGTCAGAAGAATCAGCTTAACATCGCTAGGTTCGCGGCCGAGATCCGCTACTGCTTTCAGTATCCGCTTCTCACTACCCGGCATCCCGGTATCGACAAGCACGAGTCCATTGTCCGCCTCGACAAGGTAGGTGTTAGCATGACGAGCAGGTACCCTATAGACCCCTTCAGCCACTTTCAACAATTCTAATTCGTCCCTCTAACAGTCACAGTCGCAGCTCGAACTCTTAGCCAGCCGAAGTAATTGGCCTATCCAATTTAAGACTCGTGAAACCCTAGGGGTTCCGCGCCGCGACAACACTGTCGACTCTACCGATGACCTCTCGCAATGTGGGAGGTTCGAGCCCCTGTCCCTCCAGATATGCCGCCCCAGCAGCGTTCGCAAATATCAGGCGATCCTTGTGACCGAGACCAACGCCTTGAGCGTATATGTCGGCCGCGTTCCAGACGTCTCCTGCACCAGTCACTTTGGCAGGTTTGATCTTTGCGCACGGGACGCGAACTCTCTGCCCATCGACAAATGTCGCTGAAAACTCGGGCGTGTGAAGATCGACCCTCGGAATCATCATACTGAATACGCTAGCAGCCCCGAAGAGCGGGTCCTCAGCACCCTCAATCTCAGAGGTATCCTCGGCTACTCCTTTCGCCAGATGCATCAGCTCGTTCTCGTTAACGCTCAAGACATCAACCAGCCCAGGGGTTAGGACCCGCTGGTTCAACCCCTCAATCTCGCCCGTCCGCGATGCAGGATCTCCTGGGTCGAAGAAGGTGACAGCCTTTCCTTCCTCCTTGGCGATGGAGAAGACCTTCTCTGCGAGGTCTGTTCCCTTCAGGTTCTGATTCCAGTTGAGGACACAGACAAAGTCCGCTTCGGATATGAGCCTCTTGTCTTCTTGCGTTAGCTTCTCCGGGCCAAACTGGGACAGGGACCCGGGGTCGCTGACCATGATGTTAACGCGCCTGCCCGAATGCTCTGTCTCGAACGACATTGTTCGGGACAACGTTCCGGTCGTCCTGACGTGGGAAAGGTCCACGTCCTTGAGAAAGTGTTGGAGTACGGTTTTACCAAGTTCGTCTGTCTCAATAATCGGGACGACTTGACAACCAAGCTTCGAGAGCTGAGCCACGACGTTCGAAGCGTTTCCTCCACGCCCAACCGTGTGTCTCCAGCCCAGAAGGTTTCCTCCTCCTCTCTGAGCCACCTCGACAAATGACGCTGTTAAGTCCTCAAGCTTCCCAGGATAGGTGAGAATGTAGTCGAGGTAGAAATCCGGCATTACTACAACTTTGAAACCGGGCTTGGCATGTGTGAGAGTCTGCTTCAGCTCGGCGACCGCGTCTACGGTTTTGGTTCTCGACATGCCTCAGGCTCCAAAATTATTGATTGACTATTCGTTCATAAGGATGGATTGATATGACGACTTAAGCCTGGCTTGTCGAAAATGTCCGTCGAAACCGAGCGACCTACATCAAGACTCAAACTCGGCCTCATGTGGTCTCGTATGAAGAAAGCGTCCAGACTGGACCAAGAGGGAGTACTAGAACTGAAGACGGACACTGCAGCGACCGGACAAGCGGTCGCAGTCCTTGTTCTCTCAGCCCTCGCCTACGGGATTGGCTACACTGCACAGACACAATTCCAGAAACACGACCTGTCAATCTACGGAATAATAGTAGGCAGCCTAGCCAACACAGTCATAGTCTGCTTCGCAGCATTCGTATGGTCAGCCACCGCCTTCCTAGTCGGGACAAAACTCTTCCAAGGCAAAACAAGCTACTGGGAACTGGCCCGGCCTCTATTCTTCACCGCTAGCCCATTCTTCCTCTTCCTCCTGATCGTCATCCCCATCTCTCCAATTGTAGTCCAGGGAAACCTTCCTGTCTACTGGTTCCAGGGAATTATCGCCGTCGCCGCGGTAGCCTGGCTCTTCCTTTCGCAAGTATTTGTTCTGAAGCAAGTTATGGGATTGAGCCTGCGACGAACGATCCTAACGGTCGCGGTAGGCCTACTCATTCTGGCCTTCATCGGCATCCAATTCGGAACAGCCTGAACAGATCCCACAGTATAAGTTGATAATCCGGGCCCTGCACAGATTATTCCAGAGTTCGTCAATGATCGCCCAGTCTGGTCCCTTCGCCCTTGACAGATTCCGGACTATGTTGGATCGAATGCTGAAATCGGCCAGGCTCAACCGTGACACGTTCTTGGCGTTGAAAGAAGACTCTACAGCGACACGTCAGGCACTGATTGTCCTGGCTCTCGCTGGAGCTAGCTTCGGTGTTGGATTCGCAGCGTCGATCGGATACAGTGCAATAGGGATTCTGCTAGGAGCTGTTTTCGGCACGGTGGTGAGTATTGCTCTGGGCATCGTCTGGGTATCTTTGACGTTTCTCATCGGAAGGAGGCTCTTCGGTGGAACATCGGACTACTGGTCACTGGCGAGGCCGGTATTCTTCTCAACCTCTCCCGGCCTGGTCTTCCTCATCATGTCGATCCCCGTGTCGCCAATCCCAGACGTTGCACGCGCGATCGGCGTGGCCTGGATAGCGATTTCGACAGTGATCGCGGTTAAGACAGCTATGGGACTGGATACTCAACGTAGCCTTGTGACATTCATCTTAGTCACATTCATTGTTCTCCTCAGCTATGGACTCGTGGCCTCTCTGTAGAGAGCGATCCAGACGCTCATTCTCGAAAGAGCGTGTTCAGTTCAATTAGGGTAGAGACTTATTTCTAGTGCTTTCTATATCCCTGGCTATCGCTCATAACATCCGCTTGGAGAATCCTTTTATTTTGGGCTCTTCCCGCGAGAGATTACCTTGTGAAGCTTTATGGTAGTGAGCCTCCGCTCGAGCCGGCCCGTCCTGTTAGGATTCTTTATCGTGGTTTCGGTCCTTATGTCGGTCCCCCTTCAAAGCGAGTATTTGGTTAGAGGTTCGAGCCCTTCAGGTAGCTTTCCATTCCGCGACGATTTCAACTATAGTTCAATCAGTTCAATGGTCGGGAACGGATGGACGCAATGCGGCCAAGGCGCCAGTCAATCGTACAATGTCTCAAGCGGATCACTGACACTCCAAAATGGTGCAGCAATGTGTTGGAATCATATTCCGACCGGAGTCTCGGACTGGACCGCCATCTTTCGAGGAGCTTGGACCTACAATCAGCATCCGACAAGTGGCGTCGAAATGGTTGCAGGCACTAGTCACCATACCTACAAGTTTGCTGCCGGCGAGGGCAGCGGCCTTGTGGTTTATCGGGACAACGTGACAATTCTGAGCCGTTCTGGTTGGTACCCTTACTGCGTTGTCGACGGTCGATTCTGCTACTACACCGACTTCGGAGCGGCTCACGTCTTCCGGTTAGCTATGCTAGGCGGGACTCTCTCCGCATACTATGAGAGCGGTTTGATCGGTACCTATGCTGAGCCGGATCTGGGAACTGATCTGACCCTGATCTCACCCATGTCCGGGTCGGATATTGGAGTGGTCTGGAACTACGTCGTTGCGAATTCTCCTACAACCACATTAGTGTCCTGCACACCCAGTTCTGTCGCGGTTAACCAACGTGCCACTTGCACTGCTACGGTTACAGAGAAATTTGCCGCGGCAACTACGCCCGTAGGGTTGGTGGCATTCTCTTCTAGCAGCGGCACGTTTACTCCGTCGTCCTGCACGCTAAACAGCCTAAGTTCGACATCCGCCAGCTGCTCGGTAAGCTATCTTCCCGAAAAATGTCCTTGCTATAGCTGGCAAGTCATCCCAGGCGTGCGTGCAATCGCTGCCGATTACTCTGACTCTACTCACGCAGGTAGTTCTGGCTCGTTCAGCCTGAAGGTGACACCACTAGACGAGACAACAGTATCTGTCCTGTGCAATCCAGGAACAGTGGTGGTCAATCAAGTTTCCGCATGCTCTACTACCGTAACTGACATTTCCTCCAAACCAACTCCCCCGACCGGATCCATATACCAGGGACTCGACAGTTGTCAACTCGGAACCAAGTCGAGCAGTTCATCTAGTTGTGCCATTAATGTGACCGGTAGGGGGGATGGTTCGATTACGGTCAATGCGCTGTATGCTGGCGATCCGTCCCACTACAAGAACGAAAATTCGAGCGAAATCCTGGTAGACAGACGAGCAACTTCTTCTGTCATCGTCTGTTCACCGAGTACCGTGGGTGGGAACTCAACGACCGTATGTACTGCCACGGTAACAGATACGGACGTTAGCACTCCTATCACTCCGACCGGTAGCATTCGTTTTTCAACCAACTCGACCGGCACTTTCGACTCTCCCGATTGTTCGCTAGTCGCGACCTCGACTACTGGAACGGCCAGCTGTTCTGCAAACTACACGCCCAGAGTCTTTGGACATCACTTGGTTTCGGGCTCGTATCAATCACTCGACAACTGGGGACTCTGGGATCCAGGGGACTACTTCCATGACGGAAGTAGCGGCAGCACTCAGGTCTATGCCGACCCGGCTGATCCATCTTTCAACGTTAGTAGCTCAGCCACTTTTCAAGGAGTAACCGTTACCACCTCCGGAACCATCTCTATCAGTTCGGGAATGGCTTCTGGGACCATTTTCGTCACAGCAACCAACAGTACTACTGGTGCGGTGCTCTTTTCGAAAACCTACAACTTCTCGAACCTACAATTGGCTAACAATCAGACAAGATTCCTACTCTACATACCCGTAGGGACAAATCCTCTGTCCGCGGACATCACCGTCAAGGGAGCCGGGGGCACTTGGTCTGCGACGATGACGGTGACCCGCCAGTTGGATATTGCGGGTCGTGGCATCGTGGACATTGTCGACTTCGCTACAGTAGCTGCAGATTATGGCTCTTCAATAGGCAGTTCCCGATACAACCCGGCCGCCGATCTGAACGGCGATGGAACGATAAGTATCGTCGATGTCAGCATGGTGGCATACTACTACGGAACAACAGTGTTCTACTGACAGACCCTATTTTTCTTCTAGGACATTGTCGACTTCAGCATCGTCGCGAGCAGTTTCAACTCTGTCATCGGGGGTTCCCTGTACAACCCAGCCCCTGACCTCACTGGAGACGGAACCGTAAACATCATCGACATCTGTCTACTCGCAGCGTTCCATAACGCGCCAGAATACTCCTAGGAATCCGCTTCCCGCAAGTAACTCGTTTCAGTATGCGTACGAGTCGATTGTAACCAGCGCCATGTAGTCTGTGCTTTTGGGGCTTGGAGTGTTAACGTAAAAGTTATCGGGGACCCGAATGTCAGGGAGCGTCGAACGCTCGCGGCCGAGCACTCATAATCTAGTCTAGGCATCCTCGGAACACATTCGGCTTTTCACGATAACTTGTAGAAAATGACTCTCCCTAGAAAACACTCAGCTCCCCCGGGCCGGTGCTCCCTGATTGTAGAGCGAGATCCTCATGGACAGTCGAGTTCTAGGTTGATAGCTTTCGGATTGAAGCCTACTTTTGCCCTGGTCCGAACGGTGGCGGCGCTGGCTGTGGCTGGGATTTGCTCTTGAAATATCGTTCAAGAAAACCATCCGAGGACTACCACCACTATCACAAAGCCAATCGCATAGTAGACTACCGTTACGACGGCTCCTACCCAATCCGAGTAGTAGAGATTCAGCTCTAACATTATCCGAAAAACGAGGAGACGCTTAGTGTTCAGCAGTCGGATTCTTTGGTACGGTGGGCTTGTATTTGTTGAAAATATCCATCGCCGGGTCCTTCTTCATGTCATGATCCCGGTACAGATGCTCCTGCAGCTCGTAGTACGTGTTGAAGGTCCGTTCAATGTTCTTGACAGAACAGACAAAGCAAAGAATCTTGTCTTTCACCAATTCCGAATCAGGACATCTATCTACTAGTCTTCAGGAGAATAAAAAGAGAACCGCAAAACAAGAATTCTGAGAGGAGTCAGCCGGTATTAAGGCCCGGAAACCGGGCTCGAGAATCTCAATAACCGAACGCCTTAATGCCGACCTTGGTGCGCCAAACACTCGGCCTGGAGGCGAATGCTCGTTGTGTGACACATGCGCCGCACACAATCCGACGAAGAAGAAGAAAAAGTAACGGGTCGACGCTAACCGTAGCGTCTATCCTCTCCGAATATTATTTTTCGTATTTACACGCAATCTCTCTAGCACCGTGCTGGACCCAGCCTTGCTTCAGAATTCAACTCGCGAATCGTAGAAGTGTCCCGCTGAGGACCGTTCTTCCTGAATTGTTTCGACTGAACGTGGATTGGGAAGTTTAGAATACGCGGTCGCAGGGGCATTTCACGTCATGTCTAAGGCTTGGGGTTTCATCAAGGACCCTATCCATGGATACGTCCGAATTAGCGAAGCTGAAAAGACGATTATTGATACTCGACCTGTGCAGAGACTTCGACGACTACGCCAGCTTGCCGGATCTGAATTTGTCTACCCGGCCGCAAACCATACTCGGTTTGAACATGTAGTCGGAGCGATGCACCTTGCAGGTGTTCTCTCAGAAGTCTTACCGACCCATCTCGACGTTCACATGCAAGAGCAGATGCGCCTAGCAGCTCTACTGCACGATATCGGGCACGGTCCATTCTCACACGTGTTTGAGCCTCTCATGGTTCGCCATCTGAAGAAGACCCATGAAGACTTCGTTCCCTGGCTTGTGAATGAGACAGAAATCGCGTCGAAGCTTGCCGACGCCGGTTTTGACCCTCGCAAACTCGGGCTGCTAGCCGTAGGCCGTCTCAGGGACGGAAAGAGACCCTATCTCGACCAGATCATCAGCAGCAGCGTCGACGTTGACAAGATGGATTTTCTAGTCCGGGACTCCTTCCATACCGGAGCGGGGTATGGTTCTGTGGACGTTCACAGACTCCTTTACACCATGGACGTCATCAGCGGAAACCTGTCCGTTGATGGGAGGGCAGTCGCAACCCTCGAGAGCTTCTTGTTAGCGAGACTGGAATCTTTCAGAACCATCTACTTTCACAGAGCCTCAAGAGCAGTCCAGATAATGATAGTCCAAGCCCTGGAGGCGGCAAAGGACGAACTCAATCTACTGTCCTTCGATGAGCCTGAAGACTATTTGCGGCTTGATGATTACAAGGTCTGGACGGATCTGAAGGAGTGCAAGCAGTCCAAGAAAATAATGCAGGACCTAGACGCTAGAAGACTGCTAAAGTGTTCCTATGAGAAGACTCTCTTCGCCCGAGAAGAACTCGTTTCAAACGTGATAACAAAGGAAAGCGTGCGAGACAAGATTAGAGACGAGATTGCCAAGAGAGCACATGTCAGGGTCGAAGATGTGATGATCGATGTACCAACCCTTCCCTCAGTGCCTTACCACAACGCGGTGGAGATACAGCCTCTCGATATACCGGTCTTCAGACGTGCACCGACAGGCAAGAAAGAGATCGTACAGCTCTCAGAGATCTCGAGAATAATCGGCGTGCTTAGGACCTTCACGAATCTCGTCCGGGTCTACACCAAGGAAGAGTACCGCTCCAGAGTTGAAGCCGCATCGAGACAGATCCTCGGAGAGACACCCTCGTCGGTGAAGATTTCTCTCTAACCACCATCGCTACGAGTTCTGTCACTGGATCAGAATTCTAGAAGTTACATCAGCACTTTATTTCAACCCTAGAAATGATACTGATATCCGAAGAAACCGTGGTGCCTGCTCTGCCCAAATTCATGCAAACACTCGATGATACTATCTTCCGAGAGCTAGAGAAGATAGCGAAGAAGAGGGGTATTTCTATTCAGGAGCTGATCAGAGCTGTCATCGTTCCCGAGTGGGTGACAGGCCACAACGGAAACGAAACTAAAGAGCCGGCCGCAACTAAGCTGAACAGTTGGCGCTAGTCTCCACCATTTTCTAGAACGTTGGGTCGCAACTAGAGGCCACGCGACGGCCAACTTGTGATCGAGCCCTCATCCTATTAAAGAATCTTGGACGAATCGTTACGGTCTATTCTGTTACATCGAAATTACCATTGACGAGCAGCCACCGATCATTCTGATGATGGTTAATGTCTGGAAAGAAGCCGAGAATCTCTCCCAAGATCGCGACAGTCCTCTCAATGATGAGATTGACAGTGACAATAAGATGAACACTGAAAGCTTCGACGACGCAATGGCTGCACTCACTTTCACAGCCATGGCAGTCACAATCGCCCTTGGGTTCTTATTCCATCTCTAATTTTTTTTGAAGGATCGTTCCGATCAGGGACTTTTGGCTTTGTCCAGAAGCGCCGAGTAGACTCTAAGAGCTTCTCCCTCGGAGAGTGTCGTGTTGAGGGAGACGAGGCTCATCTTCTTGAAAATCGCAGCAGATCTCTCCGCGAGGGCCCGAGCCGCGATGAGATATTTCCCTCCCAGGAGAACAGACGATGTGCCCACTACACCCTCGGTTAGACCAGGCGTCGACACGGCAAGGGTTCCGAATTTCATTGTTCCGTCGTAGCAGAAAGCGAGGACGGCATTGTCCAATTGAAGTAGGCTCACTTTGTGGACCCTACCTTCTCTCTCTATGCTAGCTTCCTGCAAGGCCATATATTATCTGAGCATCGCGTCTACGTAATGTAGCGGTCTTTTCCTTCTTCCGTCTTCTCCTCACCCTCTTTGACCTCTTCGAGTTCGGTTCGACGGAACTTTTCCATCTTCTTCCGCATATCCTCAATCTCCGTGTCCAAATCCTTCAGCTCGACCGGCATTCCAACTAGTCCTGTCAACATCTGAATCACTGCTCGAGCCGCCTCCAGATCGGGATACACTCCTGTTGTAGCCCCCAGGAGACCCGCGCACTGTAACCCTCTCTGCCGACCGATGCCCAAGATTACCCCTGCGGCTCCAGTAACAGCTCCTCCCTTTGCGAGCTTGGCGCCCATCTTCTTCAGCCGTTCTCCAACAACCGAATCCCCGACAACAGCGTATACCGCTCCCACGTCATTCCCCGACCTAGTGCCGTAGCCTCCCATCGTGAGAACCATCTTTGAATTGAATCGTTGGGCAAAGTCGAGAACTATGCTGGCGACTTCGTACTGGCCTGTTACGCTCGGCTGCGCGTCCCCAGTCAGGAATATCGCGTTAGGCTCCTTTTCACCAAAGGAGTAGAATTCGTATTTGGGAAGTGAATATGTACCATCTTCGGAAATATTGATGCCTAGGTTCCCGTCCGGGAATAGTAGATAGCTGGAATATAGTTCTGCGAACTTTTTTGGTTTCAGCTTCTCGATAAAATAGTCCACCGCGACCTTTCCAACGTAGCCCAGCCCGGGCAGTCCCTGGATCAGGACCGGCTCCTTCAATTCTGCCTTTGAGAGTTCATGAATTCTGGTATCATTGATCATTACAATAGGCCAGATCGAGGAGTCTCTCGCGATTTTTCGGAAGAGTTGTTTAAATAGTTTGATTCATCAGTCCACTCGCAACAGAATAGAGAGTTTGAAACAAGATGAGCTGCGCACCATTCGTCTCGTCACCGCATGACGTTGTCCGCAAAATGCTAGAGGTAGCCAAGGCTACAAAGGACGACGTAGTCGTAGATCTCGGATGCGGCGACGGCCGCATTCTAGCGACCGCGGTGAAAGACTTCGGAGTCAAAGCAGCATTCGGCTACGAGATAAGAGAAGACCTCTTCAAAACCGCCTCCGGCGAGGTTGAGAAACTCAACCTAACCAACAAAGTCCACGTATACAACCGCGACCTCTTTCAAGCCGACCTCAAAGAAGCTACCTTGATCACTCTCTACCTAACGACCTATGCGAACGAACGGTTGAAACCGAAGCTGAGAGCCGAGGCGAAGCCCGGTTCGCGAATCGTGAGTCACGACTTCATGATCAACGGATGGAAGCCCTCACGGAAAGAGAACTACAACGAACATACAATCTACGTTTACTCGATCCCTGAATCCTACTCAATGTAGAGTGCTATAGCCAACTTCATCGTACTTTGACGATAAAGCAATGTTTCCGATCTCGAGAATGGTCGGCTTCTCAATCGTCTTCGTCTCAACGATAACTCTCCCATTTCCGACCTGACTGATCCTCCCAATGCTGAGGAGTTCCTCGTTCTGATTCAAGAGACCGGCAACAAGCCCTCTGAGGCGTCGATCCTCCGGGAAGACTGTCTGTTGCAATTGGTCAAACAGTCTCACTCTTGTCTCTTGACTGATTCCTAACTTTTGAGACCCTTGAAGGAACCGCCGGTACCCTGCTTCCCGAGCTTTCTTCCTCTCCTCCTTGGATCGAATCCGTGCAAAGGGAGAAGTTGGCAGCTTCAGCGACGCGAACTTCACTCTGTCAAGAAGAGGATCAATGACCTCGTCTGATCGACTCAGCCGAATGACCAAGTCAGGTTGAATCTCTTCAAGCAGGAGCTGCTTGTGGCGTAGGGCGTTGAACTCTGTGAGCCACCCGTCCGTATTGACAAGCACTGTGTCCGCTGACCTCGTCATGCGCCTCTTCAGGCGTGTGGCCAGGGCGACAACTTTGTCTGGAACGAAGGACGGGCTAGTGTCGCCTATGAAGAACGAAATTTCCGCTGCTACTTTGTGAAGGCCAATAATCGGCGCCTGTACAACAGACGAGCTAATGGTGGTTGGAGGCCCGATGTCGGCCTGGCCAACATCAGCGTCAACTACTCCAACTTTCCCCGTATCTTCCAGACATTTGTTGGCGAGGAATGTGCAGAGGCTGGACTTGCCAGAATCCACCTCTCCAATGATGACGCAGACCCCTCGCTGCCGTTGAAGAACTTGCGCTGCCTCTTTCCAAGCCACGGGCACAGTTGACTCTCCAACCACAGACAATGAACTTCCAGCACCCCGTCTGATCTCCAGAAGAGTATCATCTGCAGCGTAGATGGGTTCCTGTCGCGACCCCTCTATCATGGTCCAATCGTCGGATTGGATTCGAGCGCCCAAGCACTGCGCGTCTCCTCCCTTCGCCCTGATCCACGCCGGTCCCTTCAGCAGTAACGTGTGACCTTGTTCTAGGTCGAGGGCGACTGGTTTAGACATCTAAAATCAGTGCCGGCTAAGCTTCTTACCTCGCAACGAAATATTGCGAATTCAAGATTGGAATCTCTCAGCACAGGCGTTCGGGGACTTGATATGTTGCTGGGAGGCGGTTTCCCGCTTCGACAGATAACCCTCCTGTACGGCGAAGCATCGACTGGCAAGACCGTACTTTCTATGCAGTGTGCTCTGGAAATGGCAAGAAAGGACTTCCGGGTCTTCTACGTGGATGCTGACCAATCGTTCTCCGCTCACCGGCTAGAACGTATGATTGGAGGCCCTCAGTTTGCCGAAAAGATTGTGCTGTTTCGACCCGAGGATTTCAAAGACCAAGTTGGAATCATCGAGAATCTGGAAAACGTGCTCACCAAGACTCCGGCGTTGATAGTGGTCGACTCGATCACTGGACTCTACCGCGCGGACAGTGGAGGGTCAGAGAAGATCTTTGCTCGCAATCGAGAACTCAATCGACAGCTCGCCCACCTGAACAGTCTCGCAGCCCGATTCAAATTGTGGGTTCTGCTGACCGGACAGGTCCACAGCACGCCGTCTGGAGGAGAATGGCTCGTCGAGCCTGTGGCGACTCGTACCCTGAAACACTGGTCTGATCTAATTCTGAGACTGAGACAGACCCCGAAGTCAGATGTTAGGGACTGCATTTTGGAGAAGAAGAACGGAGTCGAAGGTTCGGCCTCCCATTCTCTATTCAGGATCGGCGAGGATGGTATCGAAGACGTCTAGGGCCTGAATTATTAACCATACCGAGGTGGCTACGGCGGTTCGGGAAGATGACGGGACTCATTACTTCGGCTCTGCTGCTCATTGGTCCCGCCTACTTCGCCAACGCTGCGCCCCTCGTATTTGGGGGAGGTGCGTCGCTTGATGGTGGCAGAAGCCTCGCCGATGGTCGGCCAATCTTTGGACCTCACAAGACAGTCCGAGGAGTAATCGCAGGAATTGTCGTGGGGACCCTTATTGGACTCGCCGAGTCCCTCGTGGACCCCCGGCTCGCGACAGCGGGATTCATGATTGCTCTTGGAGCAGTTCTGGGAGATCTCCTAGGTGCGTTCGTGAAACGTCGGCTCAACGTGGAACCTGGCAAAGCGTTTCCAGTACTGGACCAGCTCGATTTTATTCTTGGGAGCGTTGTGCTTGGATATCCGTTCTTCCAAGTCGGACTCATCTCGATCCTACTAGTTGTTGTCGTGACGCCTCCGATACACTTAGCTACAAACTACGGCGCATATCGTCTGGGAATCAAGAAGACACGATGGTAACGAGTTCTTGATCTGTGAGAGTGTATCCTAGAACCCACGTTCGAATCTTCGCGAGCTAGCTATCTCCGAGAAGATTGGACCAAAGTACCCACAATGTTCACAGTGGTACAACGTCCTGCTTCTACCCGCCGCAGTTCCTCCCATCCATGGAGTTGTCTTTTCTGACCCACAGCTCGGGCATCTTCTACCCATACACCTCACCTCAGCACTGAGAAGCGATAGATTGACCATACCGGTTCTCCTAGGAATTTGCTTATGTTCTCCAGACTGTTCGAATCACAGGACCCGCCCTGTTCAACGATGCTAGGCCACTCCTGATGAGGCTTCGAGAGAACGCGTTTCTCGTGATGCCTGCGGGCTACGGAGTCGTTCTCATCCTCTGGTACGCACACTACGGAGTTCTATTCTCATTTTCACTCGGGCTGGTCTTTCTTGCTCTACTACCACTGACATTGCTCCTAGGCAGGAGCGCACAATTTGTCAAAGAGCTAACCCCGTTCATCGTCTTCCTCATGTCGTACGAGGCCCTACAAGGCGTGGCCGGGTCCCTGACCCTCGCTCCTGTAATTCATCAAGCCGGCGCCGGGACCTCCTATGGCATCATCGAGGCTGTTCAGTCCGCATTCTTATCCCCTGACCTTACGGATGTCATGAGCTTATTCTACGGTCTCCATTTTCCTCTCGTGATTGGCTCAGCAATCCTACTCTGGTACTCAAATCGGGTACTCTACAAGAGATACCTCTATTCACTCGTGGCCTGTTCCTACGTTTCACTAATCTTCTACACCCTAGCTCCCTCAGCCCCGCCATGGTACAACGGTGTCGCCTCCAACCTACTTGCAACTACGAGTACTCAGATCGGCTCGTCCAGCCTCTTCTCAGAACTAGCGAGTATTGGAAGCGTGATCGAATCCGACAAGCTTGCCGCTTTCCCGAGCCTTCACGCTGCCTATGTCGTACTCTTCAGCTACTTCACAATCAAATTGAAGAGAGCATATGTCCTTGTCAGCGTTCCGATAACCGTTGGAGTGCTCTTCTCAACCATCTATTTAGGCCAGCACTACATCACTGACCTTGTAGCAGGAGTAGCTGTGGCGGCGACCTGCGTGCTCATCGTTACGCGGTTGGACAGAGGGAAAGGCTCAGCTAAGTCAACTGATTGGAAAGCTCTAAAACCAACCGGGCCAGAATCGGCGACGTGAATTCTACAAAGAATCTTGGGGAAGAGCTGTCAAGAGTTTGTGTTGAGACTGCAGCTCGAGAGAACGCTACCTATGCGGATTTCAGACTTGTCAATACGATCTCCGAAGTTGTCAGCGTAATCAACGAGAATCCCGCAAGTGAAGAATTGAACGACCTTGGCGCTGGAATAAGGGTCCTCTACAAAGATTCAGGCTGGGGCTTCGCAGATACGGACGAAGTCACCCCGGAAAATATCCGGGATACGACGCGTAAAGCACTAGCATTGGCTCGCGGTGCAGCAAAGATCGGATCCAAAGTATCCTTCGTCAAGGAACCGGTTCATGTTGACGATTGGGTTTCGCCGAAGAAGAAGGACCCGCTCGCAGTGTCTACAGATACGAAGTACGGCCTACTCCAGGATGCAACTGGGAGAATGAAAGAAGAGGGCATTGTAGCGAGAAGAGGCCAGATTTTCTCGACGAGGATCGAGAAATACTTCGCGAACTCCGAAGGCTCCAAGATCTTTCAAGACCTGACACAGACAGGCGCGTCACTGATTGTAGCGGCAAAGGGGCCAAAAGGCATCCAGAGAAGATCCATACAGCAGTATGTGCTGGGCGGTTACGAACTCCTCGACGAGCTAGACCTTCCCGGTCAAGCTCCAACGCTCACAAGAGAGGCACTAGCGCTGACGCAGGCAGAAGGATGCCCAGAAGGCAAGTCTGACGTAATCCTCAGCGCAGACCAAGTCGGACTACAAGTGCACGAGTCCTGCGGTCACCCCATCGAGCTCGACAGAGTATTGGGATACGAGGCAAACTTTGCAGGTAGAAGCTTCTTGACACCTGATCAGCTTGGAAAATTGCAATACGGCAGCAAACACGTGAACATCGTAATGGATGCTACATTAGCACACGGACACGGGCTTGGCACGTTCGCCTATGATGATGAAGGCGTCCAAGCTCAGAGAAAATACGCCGTGAAGAACGGGAAATTCGTCGGCTACCTAATGTCGCGCGGGACAGCGTCCCACGTTGGAGAGACTAGGAGTAACGGTTGCATGAGGGCAGACACATACAAGCTCCCGATCATTCGGATGACCAACGTGAGCTTGGAAGCGGGAGACTGGGACTATAACGAGCTGCTAGAGGATACTCGAGATGGGATACTGATGGATACAAACTACGGCTGGAGCATCGACCAGAAGAGATACAACTTCCAGTTCAACTGTGAAAAGGGATACCGGATCAAGAACGGTAGCCTAGGAGAAATGATCCGGGGTCCCGGCTACTCAGGAATAACACCGGAGTTCTGGAACGCCTGCGACGCAGTCGGCAACCAGAAAAGCTGGGTCCTCTGGGGAACCCCGAACTGTGGAAAAGGTCAGCCGCAGCAAGTCATGGGCACGGGTCATGGGGCTGCGCCTTCAAGGTTCAGAAACATCCGTACATTTGGAGCGTCCTAACAATGTCGCAGAGCAGCACACAGAAGCAGATTCCCCTCACGGAGCGAGGGCATCGAGTCTTTGACGTTGTACGAAAGTTCGCTAAAGGAGCCCAGGAAATAGAGGCGACCCTGACATCAACGACGGGCGAGTTCCTCCGTTTTGGAAATAATGAACTTGGACAATCCCAGTTCACAAAAGGCAGAACACTCTCAGTAAGGTTAGCGTCCGAGAAGAAACAGGCACGAACAACTACTGGAAGGCTCGAGGAGAGCTTCATTCAAAAGGCCGTCGAGAAAGCCGTTTCCCAACTCAAAACCGCCCCTGAAGACCCGGACTATCTCCCGATGCTGGGACGCCAGAAATATCACAGCCTCAACAGATATCATGAACGGACAGTGCAGGAGTCAGCCGAAGCCAAAGCAGGTCATGTAGCTCACGCGATTGACCTTGCACGGAAGAACAACCTTCTCGCGTCCGGAATTTTGGGAACAAGTGTTGACGAGGTTTTCATGATCAACACCGCCGGACTCGAAGCAGATTACAAGGGAACGGGCGGCTACTTCTCGCTCACGATGGACGCGGACAATGGAAACCAGACAGGATATGCAAATTCCACGTTTGCCGATATCTCAGAACTGAACGCTGGGCAAGTTTCGGAGACAGCGCTAGAACGAGCAAAGCTGAACAAAGCCCAGTCAGAGATCACGCCAGGAAAGTTTGACGTTGTAATCGATCCTAATGCCTGGAGTGAAATGCTGTTCTTCTTCATAGTCTCGGCCAGCACCGGATTCTCTCCTGACTTCGGAGTGAGACAGTATCGCGAGGGACGCAGCTACTTGTCCGGTCGCATGGATGAGAAGATACTCGGTGAGAATGTGACGCTCGTGGATGACGTCTACCACCCACTCCAGATGGGCCCCGCGTTCGACGGAGAAGGCTACCCGAAAACTAAACTGACCCTGGTCGAGGATGGAGTACTCAAGGGACTAGCCTCAAGCCGGATATCGGCTCACAGGTACGAAGACGTCAATCCCACAGGGCACGAGCTACCACTGCCCAATCCACTAGGCGAGGCTCCAACAAACCTTGTCATTCAAGGAAAAGGAGGAACCAAGACGACCGACGAACTTGTCGGCGAACTGGACAAGGGACTGTTGCTCACGCGACTTTGGTACATTCGAGAGGTAGAGCCGCGAACAAAAACCCTGACAGGTATGACCCGGGACGGGACATTCCTAGTGGAGAATGGTGAGATCAAGAGACCAGTGAAGAATTTGAGGTTCAACCAGAGCCTGCTAGATCTGTTCAAAAACATCGAGGGATTCACCGAGCCAGTCAGGAACACATCGTTCACTGGAACTGCGATGCTGCAACCAGGAATCTTGGCTCGAGACTTCAACTTCACCAGCGTCTCGCCATTCTAAGCCGCGACACTCTGGAAGTTTTCTTCGAAACTTCTAGAGGAGCCACCCACAAAAAAATCGCTGAAGAAAAACAAAGGGAGGATGACGCGGACCGTTCTCGCGTCACCTATACGTTCTGGTAGCCCTGATTGTGCTGTTGTAGGTCCCGCGTCATCTGGTCGAACTGCTCCTTTGTGATCTCTCCCCTGGCGTATCGTTCCCTGAGGATGTAGTAGGCCTGGTCGCCGTATCGCCAGTATCGGCGTGGACCATACCCTCGCCAGGGCCAGAAAGCCCATCTGATGAACCAGAAGACTGCGAATATCCAGAAGAAGCTAAAGAATCCGAATGGGAAGAAGCCGAAGCCGTAGGGATAGTAGCCTACTGGTCGGAAGAAGATCCAGCTAATCGCAACGACAGTGGCGACTACCGCAATGAGGGCTAGAATTCCCCAGAAGAGGAAGCGTCCTGGATGTCTCCATTGATGTTGACTCGTCTCGTTTCACCTCCTCTCTTATCGTCTCGGGTTTAATCGATATCGGATATACGATATCGGAAGTTCCGATTTAAACCTTGCCAATTTAGAGTCGGGAAGTGAACTTAGATCGCCTTGAAGCCTCGGTTCAGGTCTTGTGCCAAGTCCTCTATGTCCTCTATTCCGACGCTGACACGGATGAGGTTGTCAGAGATTCCGAGCTTGAGTCGTCTCTCTCTTGGAACGCTGGCATGGGTCATACTCGCCGGATGCTCAATGAGGCTCTCGACGCCACCCAGGCTTTCGGCCACAGTGAAAACCCGGAGGCTTTCGAGGAGTTTCTTGCACTGGTTGAAGCCGCCTTTTAATTGGAAGCTGAGCATTCCGCCGTTGCCCTTCATCTGACGCTTGATGATGCCTCGTTGCGGATGATCGGGGAGCCCTGGATAGTTTACCTTCTCGACTTTCGGTTGTTTAGCTAGAAGTTCGCTGACGGTTCTCGTGTTCTCATTGTGACGATCCATTCGGACAGCTAGAGTCTTGATGCCGCGGAGGACTAGGTAG
>Ga0137372_10001748_pt1 | contig 20959 bp, 22 predicted proteins | sample SagtaG_6_FD_104911 | JGI IMG/M metagenome (GOLD analysis project Ga0137372, IMG submission 104911) | Vadose zone soil microbial communities from Sagehorn Ranch, Mendocino, California, USA - Sage1_R_60_16 metaG | ecosystem: Environmental > Terrestrial > Soil > Vadose zone | place: USA...
CGGCGGATGGAGGTCGGCGATGCGGGTGGAGCCGATCTTCCTCGACTCGCGGTCGCCGAGTTCGCGGACGATGACTATCTTCGCCCCGCCGGCCCGCCGGCGGGCGCCCGCAGAAGTTCACAGACTTCGCGCCTTATCGGCGGCATGAGAGTAACGCTGATCTTGGCTGGGTTCATGTCGACCGGAGTTGTCGTATCCGGGCCGCGTTGTTCGTAGCTAGCGTGAGAGGCCGCCCACGAGGGCGCTGTCACGACCACAGGAGATGCCGACCGATGCCACACCCACAGGCCAAGGTCCACCGCATGTTCGAGCTCGTCGAGCCGATCGCCACCGTCACCTTCTCCGAGGTGCCGAACGAGGCCTTCCTGGCCCTCGGCATGCGCAACTACTGGGACGGATACTTCGCGGGCCGGGCCGCGCCGCTGGGGCTGGCACCGGCCGGGGTGGTGCACGCGGTCTTCTACAACTTCGCCGACGGCGAGGTGGCGCGCCACATCCCGTGGGTCTGGGGGAAGACCAACCCGGAGGAGGCGATCGCCGTGCGCGAGCGGGGCAGCGCCGCCGCGCTGCGGCAGATGATCGGGGAGCTCGCCGACTCCCCCGCTCTGGTGTGGGGGTCGCCGACCTCGCCACCCGAGCAGCGGTCAGCGCGCCGACCGAGGGCCGAGCGCTGTACGCCGGGCTGCGGGCGCTCGACGTGCCCGAGGAGCCGGTGGCCAGACTCTGGCACGCGGCGACGCTGCTGCGAGAGCACCGCGGGGACGGCCACAACGCCGCTCTCGTCGCCCACGGCATCGGCGGCACCGAGGCCCACGTCCTCCTCGCTCTCTCCCTCGGAATCAGGGCGGAGGAGTTTCGGCCGACTCCACCACCTGCCCAAGGCACAGCTGGCCGCTGTCATCGACGGGCTGCGCGGCCGCGGCCTCGTGGACGCCGCCGGCGGGTTCACCGACGCCGGCCGGGAGACCAGGGAGCGAATTGAGGCCCTCACCGACGAGCTGGCGGCGCCGGCGTACGACGTACTCAACGCGGACGAGCTCGACGAACTGGTTGCGGGGCTCGAGCCGATCGCCGCTGCATTATCGGCCGTCGACGACTGAGCGGGCGCATCAGGCGACGGCCATGACCCCCAGCCCGGCCATCGAGGTAAGCAGGTCGTTGCGCGGGATCACCCGCACGGTCTAGCCGAAGGCGCCGCTGTGGTCGAGGACGATGGGCCCGTCGACGCGGTAGCGACCGCCGTCGTAGCTCTCGGCCAGGTCGAGATCCTGCACGGTGACGTCGGTGAGCACGTCGTTGCTGTCGATCTTGCCGTGCCGGACCTGGACGTGCAGTAGTCGGGGGTTAGCTCACCCAAGGAGACGAAGGTCCGGACGCTCAGCAGCGCGCCGTCCTCGGCCGCGTCGCCGACGCCCGAGGACTCGACGTGCTCGACGTGCTCGACTCGGACGCTCGGCCACCCGGTCTTCACACGCTACTTCCAGGCCGCGAGCTTGGCCGCCCCGGCGTAGTCGGCGTTCAACATCTGGTACACGCCGTAGGCTCAGACACCGTCGAGGCCTTCCGGTCGGCGGCGTGGTCGCTACCGATGCTGGGGAGGCCTCGCCCCGTTCTTCCTCAGCCAGCTACCGGAGTCGCTCGCACCCCGCAGGCGAGAAGAGCTCCCTGTTTCTTTGTTGCGCAGAGTCCGTTGAACTCTCTTACAGCATGATCGACTGCGCTCACATCGGCAGAACAATGCACCTGCCGAGGTTCGCCGACCGCCCACGTGGACGGCGCCTCACGATTCCTTCCCGGCTATCGCAGCACCGCACAGCACAAACGAGCCCCGCCAGGGCCGAGTCACAGCGACCGAGGACCCCGTGACGGCAACTGCCACACGCCGTCTACCACCACAAACACGCCGTTCTGGCTGGTGGCGGCGCGTTCCCATGTTGTACGGGACCCGCCGGGGGCACGTCACAGAACTGCGCCAGGCTGACAGGCACGTTGATCGTCGAGGTGACGTACCCGCTTCCGTAGCGGAGCCCCTGCGCGCCTCGGCCGTGGCCGAAGGTGGCTAGGTCAAAATATGCACGTGAAGGTCTTCATTAGCTCGCTGATCAGCGGTTACGAGCCGTACCGGGCGGCTGTCGCGGAGGCGGTCGAGACGCTGGGGTACCAGGTTGTCCGGGCCGAAGACTTTCCAGCGTCGCCGGGCACACCTCAGCAGGCCTGTCTCGCAGCCGTCCGCGACTCGGATCTCGTGGTGCTGCTGATCGGCGAGCGCTACGGCTACCCGCAACCCTCGGGGGCTCTCTGCCACGCACGAGGAGTACCGGGAAGCCAAGGAGCGCAAGCCCATCCTTGTCTTCGTCGAGTCGGGGGTGACGCGGGAGCCGGCGCAGCAGGCGTTCCTCGACGAGGTGCAAGCCTGGGCGACGGGGCACTTCCGGGCCTCATTCTCCTCTCCAACGGAGCTGAAGTCCTTGGTACTGCGCGCACTCCATGACCACGAGCTTGCGACGGCCGCCGGGCCGGTCGACGAGGCCGACATGCTGGCCAGAGCGACCGCCGTCCTGCCCGATGGGCGCCGCTCTGCTGGCGCGCCGCACCTGGCTTTCGCGGTGGCCGGCGGTCCGCACCAGCAGGTCCTGCGACCGGTCGAGCTGGAGCAGGCCGATCTGTCGCGCGATATCCAACGCGAGGCGCTGTTCGGCCGCTGAGGCGGACAGGCGGTGCCTAGGGTTGCAGCATGAGTGCCGGCCAAGATATGCGAGCATGGCTGCGTCAGCGTGGAGCTGAGACGATCGATCATCCCGGCGGCACCCTCTACGCCCACTTGTCGCGCGTCCACGACCGGCTGGGCAGGCTGGGGCTGGGCGCCGAGGTGCAACTGGCCGGCCTGGCACATGCGGTGTATGGCACCGACGGTTTCGACGTCGTGCTACTCGACCGAGCCGACCGGACAACGTTGCGGGACCTCATCGGCGAGCTCCCCGAAAGCCTGGTCTACCTGTACGGCGCATGCGATCGCAGCCGCACCTGGCAGCGCCTGCCAGACACTGGCGTGGTCTGGAATCGCTTTACCAACCAGGCCGAGTCATTGGACCCCGCGCAGCTACAAGCCTTCGTCGACCTGAACATCGTCAACGAGCTGGACGTCATCGAGCAGGCCCCAGCCATAGCTCAGAAGCACGGCGCCTACTTCCGCTCACTGTTCGCTTCCTGGGCTCAGATCGCCTCCGGGCAGGTCACGAACGAGGCCCGGCGAGTTCTGCTGTTCTAGGGGTTTCCATCGACGACGTCGCTGTGGGTTGGCACGCCGCCGCTGGCATTGGCGCATGATGGCATCCGCGGTCGCCTTCACCCGTCGTTCGCGTCCGTCTTACGACCTGGGGAATTCATCGGTGGTGGGGTTGATGTGACCCGGCGCGTCGACTTGATCCAGACGGCGGCGGGCCGCGCGGTCGCTGACTTGTGACGATCAAGAGGGCCCGTGCGGCCCTTTCCCATTCTGTGTTTCACCGGCATTTCGCGCAACCACCTAGACCGGCTCGTCGCTGAACCGGCAGAGCCGTTCGCCGCCGCGAGGGAGGGCCGGCTGCACCGCCGCCGCGGTGGCCGGGATCGCCGCCGCTGGCCCGGCGCCGGACATCCGCAGAGACTGACCCTACGCGACCGGGTACTGGTCACCCTGGCCTGGCTACGCCTGGCCCTACCACACCAGGCACTCGGGGTGCGCTACCGCGTGGAACGTTCCACCATCTCCGCCGCGGTGCGTCAGGTCCGGCCGCTGCTGGCCGGCCGGGGCTTCGCCACACCTCAGGGGTACGGCTGCACACTCTGGCCGACGTGCTGGCCTACGCCGCCGCGCAAGGGCTCGCCGTGCGCCTGGACGGCACCGAGATCCAGGTCCGCCGCCCCAAAGCCAACCGGCCCGGCCTGCGGGCGTTCGTCTCCGGCAAGCGCAAACAGAACACGATCAAAGCAACCGTCGCCTCCGACGGCAACGGCCGACCGCTGTGGGCCGGCGCCATCTGAACCGGCTGACACCACGACCAGACCGCCGTACGCACCGAGGGCATCGACGACCTCCGTGACGCCTATCCCGACGTGAAGTTCCTGGTCGACTCGGGCCACCGCGGCCTAGCCAGAGACCACCCAGACCAGGTCATCGCTCCGCCGCTGAAACCGAAGAAGGACGCCCCAACCCAGGAGATCGCCGCCCATAAAACCGCCCGCAAGGCCCAGTCCTCCCAACGCATCCCCGCCGAACACGTCATCGCCTCCATCAAGTGGTGGCGCACCCTGCAACGCTTCACCGGCCGCCGCGACGTCCGACCAGAGGTCATCCGCGCCGTTACTGGCCTGGCCTGGCCAGCGACCGCGCCGCAGCCCGGTAAACCCAACCACTACAGTATTGGTCCCCCAGGTTGTTAGTCGCGCATTGCCTCTACGGTTTGTCGTTGCGCCGCATGCTCACCCATCGAGGTCTTCTTGAGCCGTGGCCAGTGAGGCGCCTTCGAGGGAAGGGATGCAAATGATGGGTCAGGGTCGTGCTTTCTGGTCAGGTTGGCCGTGGGCGTCGGCTTGGCGTTCGTGCAATTGAAGGTGTACGTCGGTGCACCACCGCCGAGCGGCAACCGGTCTTCAGAATCCGGTTGGTTGACGGGGCGCGTACGGACTCTCCAGGTCAACGATCTCGGTCTCGTCGAGTTGTACAGCCAGGGCGGCCACCGCGTCGTCCAGGTGGGCTGGGCTGGTTGCCCCGATGACGGGCGCGGCGACGGTGGGATTGCCGAGGACCCATGCGAGAGCGACTAGAGCCATGGGGACCTCACGCGCTGCCGCGATTCGGCGACGGCATCGACGATCGGGCGATCGACGTCACCGAAGAACCGCTGTCCGAGGGGATCTCTTGCAGAGCGGGCGGTGACCTGTCCATAGGGCCGGGCCAAGCGCCCCTTGGCAAGTGGGCACCACGGCAGGCTGGAGACGCCCTGGTCGGCGAGCAGAGGGAACATCTCCCGCTCGTCCTCGCGCTGCACGAGGCTGTACTGGTTCTGCATCGACACGAACCTCGCGTGGCCGTGCTGCGAGGCGGTGTGCTGCATCTTGGAGAACTGCCACGCCCACATCGACGATCCGCCGATGTATCGGATCTTCCCGGCAGCCACCGCTTCATGGAGGGCTTCCATCGTTTCGTCGACCGGAGTCTCCGGGTCGAATCGGTGGACCTGGTAGAGATCGATGTAGTCCGTGCCGAGGCGCGCGAGCGAGGCGTCGACCTGACCGAGGACCGCCTTGCGTGACAGTCCCGAACCCCCGGGGCCGTCGTGCATCGGGAGCCCCACCTTCGTAGCGATGACGACCTCCTCGCGCCGCGCGTACCTCCTCACGGCGCGGCCGACGATCTCCTCCGAGGTACCGCCGCCGTAGACGTTCGCGGTGTCCCACAAGGTGATGCCCAGCTCGACGGCTCGCCGGAAAACCGGTGCCGCAGCCTGCTCGTCCAAGGCCCAGGGGTTGACCCCGTGCGCCGGATCCGCGAACCCCATGCAACCGAGCGCGACCCCGGCTGACCAGCAGCTCAGTGCGCCCAAGCGAGACGTACTCCATCGTGGCCGTGCTCATGCCGGGTAGGGAGCGGCCTCGCGCGCAGACTGGAGCGCGCTCGCCCACCAGGCCAACTGATCGAGCACCGTCTTGGCGTACCCGGGAGCCTCAGGGTCGAGCGGACGACCGTCCTCCCATGCAGTGAAGTAGTTCGCGAAGGTGAGACCATCGCGAATCGTCACCGCATGCAACTCGGTCAGCACGTTTTCTAGGTGCAGCACCGCGTGCCGGCCACCCGCTGCACCGCCATAGCTGACGAAGGCGACGGGCTTGGCCGTCCACTGGGTGAAGTGCCAGTCGATGGCCGCCTTCAACGACGCGGGATAGCTGTGATTGTACTCCGGCGTGACCACGATGAACGCGTCAGCGCCCTCCAGAGCCGACGTCAGTGCCGCCATCCCGGCCGGACGCGGGTAACTGTCGCCGGCGAACTTCTGTGGCACGCCAGGCAGTGACAGCGGGATGTCGACCTCGGCCAGATCGACGACGTCGATATCGAAGCCACCGTGAATGCTGGCCTGTTGGGCGACCCACGAGGCTACGACCGGGCCGAACCGTCCTTCTCGGACGCTTCCGACGATGATCACCAGCTTGTGCTTGTTCTCCATGCCCACCACGATCGGGCCGCACCGTGGCCGCAACCAGACCGTGCTGAGGCTGGCCCTCGCAGGGCCACCCTCAGCACTCCGCGATGAGCGGGCGGCGCCTTATGCTCAGGGTGTGGGTACGCCGCTGGGGGACTTCGTCCGGGCCAAGCGCGACGGCATCCAGCCGGAATCGCTGGGACTGCCGGATCGCGGCCGCCGCCGGTCACCCGGTCTACGGCGCCTGGATCTCGCCGCACGGGCTGGCATCAGCGTCGAATACCTGACCCGCATCGAACAGGGTCGTGACCGCAATCCCTCGGTGGCGGTGGTGAACGCGCTCGCCGATACGCTCAGCCTCGACCCCTCGGAGCGCGACCACCTGCGCTATCTCGCGAAGATCACCGGCGGTGAATGTTCCGCGCACACCCAGCCCGCACCACCGCGCCGCGACGTCCGTCCGTCCGTTCTGAGCACACTCCGCCTCCTTGAACCGGGAATCGCCGTGGTGACCAACCGGCTGGGCGATGTCCTCGCCTACACCAGCGGATACGAGTCGGTGACGAGCGGAACCGGACTGCTCGACGGCGACGCCCCGAACCTCACCCGCTACGTCTTCACCGATTCCCGCGCCCGGACGTTCTTCGCCGACTGGGACGACGTCGCGGACGAGCAGGCATTCGACCTATGGCTCGGACCATCCATCGAGAACTCCGAGTGGCTCACCGTAGAACTCGCGCCCATCGCCGGCCCCGACTTCACACGGCGCTTGAATCGTCACATGGTTCCGCGACGTGGAGTCCTCCGGCTCAACCACCCGTCCGGGTGCGACCTTCGGCTGCTGCGCGAGACGCTCGAACTCCCTTCGGACGCGCAACAACTGGTCATCTTCCTCCCAGCAGACGAGAGCACGGCCCAAGCCGTCGACCAACTCCGCCGCCGGCCCGACGGCCGGCTCCGGGCCGTCTCGTAACACACTGCGACCTTCATCGAACGTTGAGCCGTCGCGTCCAAGGGCTGTGCAGGTGGCCGTCAACAACGTCATGACCCGCAACAGCCAGCAGCCGCGACCTTGGCTCCAGTGTCGAAGGATACGCAGTCACGGCCAGGGAAGATCACGTGCGGAATCATTGGTGACGTGAGGGTAGTCGCCGCGTGTCCGGAGCGGCCCGGTGTTGATCAGGTCAGACTGTGCCGATGTCACCGCAGGCTGCAGTTCCAGCGTTTGGGCAGTGGCGTGCAGGATGCCAGCGTGCACGGTCACTTCAGCGAAGTAGCCGTTGGTGGAGCCTGTTTCGGTGCGGTTGTCGTCTGGTGGGATGTTGTCGTGGGAGGGCGTGGGGTTCAAGGCTTCTCCTGCAGGAGGGGAGTCGATGCTCGGCGGTGGGCGCGATTGCCCCGGGCCACCGCGCGGGATCACTCCCCGCGCGGTGCCCGCGTGGTCGGGACGGTTGCAGGCAGGGAGGGGCCCGGCCTCGGCTGCCGCTTCGGCTACGGCCGCTTCGCGGTTGTGGTGACGGGAGACGGGCCTCGGCCGGCGTGGCGTTGGTCTCCCAGCACGTGCGCCAGTTGGCGGCGCAGCTGCTCGTTGTCGCGGCGCAGTTCGCGGATGCGACCGGTCCAGCAGCGCTTGGGCCAGGCGCCGCTGTTTGGCCCGGCCACCCGCCACGGCTTCAATGGCGCGGGAGACGCTCGTGCGGTCCACGCCCGGGTCCTGCTCGGCCACGAGGTTGAGAATCACGCTGATCGGGTCAGCGAGGACCTGGGGTACGAGGGGCGCCGGCATGGGTCACCCCTGGGTCCTGGTGATGCGGGCCCGTTTGGGTCGCAGATCGCCGACGCCGGCGTCTTCACCGGTGGCGGTGCGTCTGCGGGCGGCGGGCTTGGCCGCGGCGACCGGTTCGATCAGTTCCTCCATGGTGCAGTCGAGGATGTCCAGCAAGGCCATGAGGATCTTCAGGCTCAACCGCTCGGGCCGGTCGACGACCAGCCGGTAGACCTGGCTGGACGACAGCCGGATTCCCCGCTGCGCCAACGGTTCGATCAGGTCGGTGGTGGCGAACATGCCCCGGCAGGCCAGGACCTGTCGCAGATGCCACCGATAGTCCAGTCGGCGTACCACTTACGGCTCCTTCCGCTCTGGCCCCGGTCTCGGTCAGGTGGGTCACCCACGAATGGCGCAGGCTGTGCGGCGTCAGGGCTTTCGACAGACAGCAAGTTCCTGCTGCCCCACGGCCGGATCTGGCGCGGCGGGGACGCCTGGACGGTCAAGCACGAGCAGTGGCTGCTCGGCCAGCGTTTCGACGATGCGGCGCTACGGACGACGCCAGCGTGTTCACCGCGGCCAGCGAGACCCTCCGCCTGTCTGGCATCGATGCGGACATCAACACCAGCGGGCGATACCAGGCCGTCAAGCCACGCGTCCTGGCCATGGACCGCATCACCTGCGCCGACGACATCCGGCGGCTGCTCGCCAGCCCCGACGTCGTCGTGGGCAGCGTCGCCGCGCTCACCGAAACCGGCTCCCTCGTGGTCGCCTCGGCCAGCGGAAGCCAACTACCCGCCTACGCGGCGGCGCCGCCCGCGCGATCTGGATCGTCGGGGCGCAGAAGGTGGTACCCGACCTGAGCACCGCGCTGCGCCGCGTCGAAGACCACGCCCTCCCGCTGGAAAACGCCCGCGCCCAGGTGGCCTACGGGCAGCCCAGCGCCATCAACCGCCTCCTCATCCTCAACGCAGAATCCCACCCCGGGCGCGGCACCGTCCTGCTGCTCCGCGAAGCCATCGGATTCTGAAACCACCAGGAGTAATCATGCCCGCATCTCGGCCCATACCACCGAATCCGTACCCAGGCCCCAGCCAGCTCACCGAGTTCACCAGCAGTCTTCAGTCGGCTGTCCCGCCTCGCGCCTGGTAGCCGGGCAGCCAGCGCCGCAGTTGCTCGCGCGTGTCACGGTGCGGCCGAAGTCGGTGTCCCGGCCGAACGCATCCGGCCGGGCCAGCATCGCACGGCACGTCGTGCTTATTCTGCGGAATCGTTGATCTTGGATATTCGGTGTTGCGGCGCCCCAGCTGAGCGCTGGTCGAGCGGGTCTACGACGGCGAGGAGCACGCGTTCGGCCCGCAGTGGGACCTCCCCATGCGGGGCACCGTCGGCATCCTCCGCCGGAACTGGACCTGTGACCAGGCCGTGGGCGCCGACTCACTCATGAGTGAGTCGGGTACGACGGCTCAGGCGAAGTCCGCTTCGGTGATGCCGTCGGCATGGCCGGCCGACCACTGGACCAGCTCGATCCGGTAGCCGTCCGGGTCGGTGATCCAGCTGGTCCGCGGCCCGTCCGTGCCGTCGGGAAGCCCGGGCGGCTCGGCCATGATCCCGTGCGCGGCAAGATCGGCGACGGTCGCGTCCAGCGACTCGACCTGGACGACGAGATGGTTGATGCCGGTGCCGAGCTCGACCGCGCCCCTCGCTGGGTCGTAGACCAGCTCGATGGTGACGAAGCGGTCGCCTGGCAGCCGGAGCATGGTCAGGCTGCCGAACGCCGTCCCCTCGACGGTCCCGACGACTGTGTAGCCCACGGAGGTGTAGAAAGCGAGTGACCGCCCGAGATCGCTGACCCGCAGGCCGACGTGCAGAGTGCGCATGGTGGGCCACCTTAGTCGACCGCCGAAGGTATATCTGAACACCGCAAGATCGTCCGCTAAGTAGGTGCGGAAATCCGCAGGGTTCACCCCGACAGAACAGTCGACCACGACGCAGCAACCGCATGGTAAGTCCGGACCCCGCAAGATCACCCGCAAAGTTGGCCCGGACTCCGCAAGGATCGCGCGGACTGGACACATTCCTCACGATCATGGCGGATCCGCCACCGCGTCCGCCAAGATCCTGAGAATCCGCCATCGGCGGTGAGAACCTGACATGGAGTGCGTTTTGTCAAGAGGGCAGGCGGGTTTGGTCCCGTGGGGTTGTGCTGTGGGCCGGCGGGGGCAGCGTGATCCGGGCGGTTGGTGTCGACGCGCGGTCAGCCTGATATGCGCGGGTTGGTTACCTGCATGACCGGGTGTTCGTCGGGAACGGGCCGCTGGTCTACAAATCGAGCGTGACCCCTGCTCGCTGTCGCGGGTGGGGTTGCTCATAGGTTCTGCGCGGGTCGTTCCTCACGCGTGCCCGGCACGCTTGTCCCGCCGGCCGGTCTGTGGATTGTCGCGATTGGTCAGTCGTCCATGGTGGCCACGCTCCAGCACCATCCGGCCAGTTCCCGGGCGATGGCCACCGCGGTGATGGTGGTGCGTTTGCCGCGGCCGTCCAACGTGTTCCAGCGGTGGTGTAAGCGCCGGTCGGCCAGTTCGGCGCGGGCCCGCACGGTGGGTGAAGCCAGGTCACGGCGGGCCCGCAGCGCCTAGCTGGTGACCTTGAAGGGCTGGCGGTGGTGCCACGCGGCCTCGACCAGCAGCCGGCGGGCATGGGTGTTGACGGTCTTGGTGATCGAACCCTGGACGCGCTGGGCGCCGCTGGATGCCTCGGTAGGGACCAGGCCGAGATAGGCGCCGATGGCGGCGCCGGTGAACCGCTGCCAGTCACCGACCTCGGTGGCCAACGCGAACGCGGTCAACGTGGCGATGCCTCGGATGCAGGACAGCCGGGTAACCACCGGCGCCCACCGTGACCCGGTGGCCAGGTCCAGGATCGCCTTGTCGAGGCGGTCACGGCGAGCCGTGGTGGCCAGGACGGTGTCGAAGTCCTCGGTGAAAGCGGTCTGCACCGCGGCGGCCTGGAAACGTTGGGAGCGTAGCCATCGCTCGTGCAGGTCGGTCCAGGCGTTGCCGCCGTAGTAGACGATTCCGTGACGCAGCAACAGTTTCGACAGCCGGTGACGGGCCCGCATCAGATCGGCGCGGGCATCCTCCCGAGCGCGTACCAGGTCCCGGGCGGCCTCCTCCTCATCGGTGGGCACCCGAACCTCGGGCAGCTCCCCGATGTGCAGCAGTCTGGCCAGCCGCAACGCATCACGCTTGTCGGTCTTGATCCGGTCTCCGGGCGGCCGTCCCATCTTCGAGGGCGCTGCCACCACGCAGCGGACCCCCACAGCCCGAAACGCTCGGGCCAAACCCGAAGCCGGTCGGCCCGGCCTCATAGGCCACCGCGACCGGTCCCGGTAGCCGCCCCACCCAGGCCAACACATCCTTGGTCGCTGGCACCAGCCGCTGCACGAGGCGTTGACCGGTCTGCCAGTCGACCGCTTGTGCGACTATCGATCGGGCGTGCACGTCCAGGCCCACCGACGTACGCTCAGAAAACATCCGGCGCCTCCCGCAAGTGTGGCTGTACCGCTTGGAACACACCAACTGTGATCCGGGCGGCAACCCACGCCAACTTGGGAGCGAGACGCCGGATGCCCTCGCCGGCGCCGTCACACCCGCCGGGTCATCCGATCGCCGCGACTTCGTACGGGAACGGTTGCGGTGTCAAGACTCGCGAAACGACCGCGCAGCGGCACCCGGCCCTGACACCACGGCCGAGCCGCAAACCTCACCGACCGGATGGCCCGGCATCAAACGCCGGACACTCCATACGGTCTACAAGAGATGTGTAGTTTCTCAGGAATCTTGTCCTTCTCCATGCCGCTGAGCTGGGTCTCGCGGTGACTGACTCAGTCTTTCGGCTCTTGGGGCTCATCGCCGTGGGTGGCGGGCGCGACGGCGGCAGGCAAGGTACGGTCGTCAAGTCGCCGTACGCGGTGTATGGGCCGGTCGCCGCGGTTGCTTGATGCAGTCATGGCCCAGTCCTTGACGGCGCGCCGGACCAATGGCGGCGTTACTTTGTCGATCCTGTGGGCTGGCCGGCTACGAGATGGGTTGTCCGTTGAGGATGACCGTGTCGACTCGGGTGAGTGTGGCGATGTCAGTGAGTGGGTCGCCGTCGATGACGAGAAGGTCCGCGTCGTGGCCCGGCTGGACGCTTCCCTTGCGGTGGCCCAGTCCGCACACCTCGGCGGCGACGGACGTGGCGGAGGCGAGGGCGTCGGCGGGTGTCATGCCGCCCAGGACGAGCTGCGCGAGGGCCTGAGCGAGCATGCCGTGCGGCTTGCCGGGGTTGATGCCACCGTCTGTGCCGGACACCAGCCGCACCCCGGCTTCGCTCATCGCAACAATCTTCTGATAGCGCGTCTCCTGGGTCAGGCCCGAGAGGCGCAGGATCTCCAGCAGCTGCGGCGGCATCTTCTTCGCACCCGGTGCGCTGCCCAGCGTCGGGCAGACGGCGATCTGACGCTCGGCGAGCATGGCGATCACGTCCGGCGCGAAGTCCATCCCGGCTGGGGTCATGAACGTGCAGTGTTCGATGCCGTCCACCCCGGCTGTGATCGCGTCGCGGATGGCGGCCAGTGGATGCGCGTGGGCGGTGACGGTCAGGCCGGCGTCGTGTGCCTCGGCAACGACCACCGCCAGATCCTCCACGCTGTACTGCGCGTGGGTCATGCTCGTCCCGGCGGTCATCGCACCGCCGCTTGCCATGATCTTGATCAGGTCGGCGCCGCGGGCTGCTCGTTCGCGGACGGCGGCGCGTAGGGCGACCGGACCGGCCGCCTCACCGCCCATGTTCGCGCAGTGGCCCCGCGGTGTGGTGATCGGCGGGCCGGACGCAACGATGGTGGGCGCCACGGCGCCGGCATGCTGGGTCCGCCACTCCAGCACCGCATAGTTGCGGTCGCCCAGGTCACGGACGGTAGTCACGCCGGAGGACAGGGTCACCCGAAGGGTTTGCTCGATGACCCGGTCACAGTCGTCGTCGGAGTAGTCGGCCAGCCGGTCAAGGGCGCCCGGCCCCGAATCAGCCAGGAGATGCACGTGTGCGTCAACAAGTCCAGGTAGGACAGTCGCGGTGGGACGGTCGAGGACGCGACACCCTCGCGGAATGTCCGCTGTCGTCGACTCGACGCCGACGATCCGACCGTCGTCGACGAAGACCACGCCTGCGCCGGCCACGACCTTCCGACCATCGAAGACTTGTTTCACTCGGATCGCCAGCATGTCGAGTCCTCCAGATCGGTGTCGGGTCAGTGTTCCTCGGTTGTGGATGCCGCGGAGTGGACGGTCCAGGCCAGTGCGAGTCCTGCGACCAGGCCGACCGGCGGGAAGGGGCCGAGTAGGGACGCGAGTCCGGCGAGGATGAACAGGACGCACGCCCCTCGGGACATGGCCCGGCGCCGCCAGCCGACAATGGCCAGGGCGATGAAGCTCACAACGCAGACCAGCCCCATGGATACCTCAAACACCTGCATGAAAAAATGCGGATGCTGGCCGATCTGCTCGTACTCGTTGGCTGGCAGCCGGTTCGCCAGCTCCGGGATCAGGGTGCCGTAGACCCAGGCTTGGATGGCGATGAAGGCGTAGCCGGCGGCGGCGATCGACAGCGCCCACCGGGGCAGCCGGGTGACGGTGGCCAGCCCGGGCAGCATCACGGCGACGGCGATGTACGCGAGCCCGGCGAGCAGGCATTCGGTGACGGTGACCGGTGCGGTCTGGAACTGCTCGCTGGACAGTCCGGACAGCAGGACAAGCCCGGCGATGTAGCCGGCCGATCCGACGGCGCCGACCAGCCCTGCAGCGGTGAGGGCGGTACGCGTGCTGGTCAGGGTCTGGCCGGTCGTCGGCGGGCTGGCGGTGGAGGTGGTCATGATCGGCTCCGATCCCGGAAAGTTGTCTGTTGCCGGCAATGGTGAGCCGAAGGCGCCGGCCCGCGCAGCCGCCACAGGGCTGACTTGTCCGATCCGCCCCCCGGTGGAGGGGATCCGAGATTCCGTCGCGTGGCGGAACCACGGACTCCGCCGTGCGGCGGTCGTGTCGGCCGTGACAGGGCCGTAGGCTGCGGGCATGGACGCGTCGGTGGCCCGGCTCCCGACCGCGCTGGGTCGGTGGACCAGGGACTGGCTGGTCGATTCGCTGCTCGCCGCGGCGTTGTCCGCACTCGTCGTGAGCAGCGTGGCGACCAAGCCCGCATCCGCTGCGTACGACTTCGCCACGCCGAACGCCTGGCTTGTGGTGCTGGCGTTGGCCGCGAGTCTGCCGCTGGCGGCGCGGCGGCGTTGGCCGTTGACTGTCCTGGCTGTCGTGCTGACCGCGACCTTCCTGATCGCGGCGTTGCGGTGGAACGCTGGCAACGCCCCGTTCTGCCTCATGTTCGCGCTCTACACGGTCGGTGCCTGGCGAAGCCTGGTGGTGGGCGTGGCCGGTCCCATCGTGACGTATGTCGCGTTGGGTGGGCTGGCGCTGCTGCGGGTGCCGTACTTCGACAAGCCGCAGGCCCTGCTCATTTTCGTGTCCGTGACCGTCGCCTGGGTGCTCGGTCTGGTCATGCGCCGACGGCGGCACGCCCGTGACGCGGCGGTGGCGCGGGCCCTTTCCGCGGAGCGGGCCCGCGCGGCGGCGGCCGAACGGGCGGTCTTCGCCGAACGGCTGCGCGTTGCCCGAGAACTGCACGACGTCGTATCGCACACGCTTTCGGTGATCGCCGTGCAGTCGGGCGTGGCCCGCTATCAGCATAGGACGGAACCCAACCCAATACGTGCCGCGTTGACCGTTATCGAGGAGGCTAGCCGCACCGCGCTGGATGATCTGCGCCGGATGCTCGGCGTGCTGCGGGCTGGGTCGGCCGGTGGCCGCGATGCCGGTGGGTGGACAGCGACCGCCGCGGTGCCGGTGACGGCCAAGCCGGGACTGGTGCGGGAATGGGTCGTCGATGCGGTGGTGGCGGCGGCACTGGCCGCCTTCGCGCTGAGCAACGCCTTCGTCAAGGACCCTTCAGTGGCCTTCGACTATCCGCGGCCGACCATCTGGCTGGTGGTGCTGGCGTTGGTCGCGAGTCTGCCGCTGGCGGTGCGGCAGCGGTGGCCACTGGCGGTCCTTACGCTGACGGCCGGCGCGTTCTTTCTGATCACCATCGGTGGCTGGAACCAGGACGTGGCCGGCTTCTGTTCGTACGTCGCGTTGTACACGCTCGCCGCCTGGCGCCGGTTGCCGGTTGCCGTGTTCGGGTTGGCGCTCGTGCTCACGGCCGAGGCCGGACCGGTGTTGCTGGGAGCACCGCACCCGACCTATATGGACGATCTGGCCGGGATGGGGGTGCTGGTTCCCTGGGTGCTGGGACTGATCGTGCGCCGGTGGCGGCGGGACCGGGCGGCGGCGCAAGCGCGGGCGCTGGCGGCGCAGCGGACCCGGGCGGTGGCGGCCGAGCGGGCAGTTTTCGCCGAGCGGTTACGGATCGCTCGCGAGCTGCATGACGTGGTGTCGCACACGCTGTCGGTGATTGCGGTGCAGTCGGGTGTGGCCCGTCACCAGTTGGGGACACCGGCCGGTCCGACCGGCACCGCGTTGAGCGTTATCGAGGAGGCCAGCCGGGCGGCGTTGGACGACCTGCGCCAGATGCTGGGCGTGCTCCAGGCATCGGAAGGCGACGGGGTGGCCGCCCTGGGACCCAGCCCAGGCGTCGCCGAACTGGAACTGCTCGCCTCGGCGCACCGGGCGGCGTACGGTCCGGTGGAGTTGACCGTGGACCCGGCCGTGCGGTCGGTTCCGCAGACCATCCAGATGACCGCGTACCGGCTGGTGCAGGAGGCGCTGACGAACGTGCGCAAGCATGCACCTGGCTCGCCCGCCCGAGTGTCGGTCAGCGCAGCCGACGGCATTGTGGTGGTGCAAGTCGACGACGATGGGCCGCGCCGCCTCGGCACGACACCTTCCCACGGGAACGACGCAACCCAGGGGTACGGCCTGGCCGGTATGCGCGAGCGCGTGGCGCTCTTCGACGGCCGGCTCCATGCCGGACCCCGCGCCGGCGGCGGGTTCCGGATCCGGGCCGTACTACGCGCCCCGGCCCGAGAGGCCGCGGCGTGAACAACGTGCTGCGGGTAGTCGTCGTGGACGACCAGGACCTAGTCCGGGCCGGATTCGTCTCCCTGCTGTCAGGCGCGCCCGATCTGCAGGTGGTGGGCGAGGCGGGACAAGGTGATGAGGCGGTACGGCTGGTACACACCACCAAGCCCGACGTGGTCCTGATGGACGTGCGGATGCCCGTGCTCGACGGCATCGAGGCCACCCGACGCATCACCACCGACGCTGCCTGCGCCGGCACCCGGGTCGTCATGCTGACCACCTTCGGCCTCGACGAATACGTGTTCGGGGCGCTGCGCGCCGGAGCGGTCGGCTTCCTGGTCAAGGACACCCCGCCGGAGGAACTACTGCGCGCCGTGCGCGTGGCCGCGGCCGGCGACGCGCTGCTGTCGCCGTCGATCACCCGCAGGCTCGTCGAGGTCTTCGCCACCACCCCGACACCACCCCGGTCGGCGACCCGACCGCCACCCGAACTCACCGAACGCGAAACAGACGTGCTCACCCTCGTCGCCCAGGGCCTATCCAACGCAGACATCGCAACCCGGCTGCGCATCGGACCCGCCACCGTCAAGACCTACATCAGCCGCCTGCTCGCGAAGCTCGGCGTCGCCGCCCGGGTACACCTCGTCATCTACGCCTACGAATCCGGCCTCACGGGTAACAGCGCGGACAACGGCACACCAAACGCCAGCCAGTGACACCACCCGCCAAGCCGGACGTGGGGAGACCCCAAGCACGCCCGCAGCGTCACGACGGCCCCCGCGCGGCGTCCGCGATGCGGGCGCGACATGTGCGGAGGATTGCCTGCGGGCTGCCTGACCGCTGGACACTTGCTACGGAAACACGCCGCTGGCTGTAACGGGAGTGCTGCCGGGACATTGAACGGTATGCACGGCAGTTGGCGCACGGAGACACAACCGGGCGCCAACTGCGTCCCTGGCAAGTCACCGCCGCAGCGCACGCCACAGCAAATCCTGCCATGATCAGCTGAGCTGGCGGCGGACACGATCCTACGCACACCGCGCATCCGCTTCTGCCGCATACCGCGCGGTTGTGGTCAGCCGATCGTGTACCTGCCCCGCCGATTGTCGGCGAGGGTCAGCTCGCCGGTCGTCTTGGCGGCGCCGGTGCTGAAGTCAGGTCGGCGCCGGTCATGAGCGAGCACGGCGGCGATCGCCAGCGTCAGGTGATGCGCGCTCCGGCGGTCGAGGTCGGCTGGGCCATCCGGTCCGCCGATCAGCCCTACCGGGATGAGATCCGCGTCGTGCGGCCAGCCGTAGCGGGCCGACTTCGCAGCGAACTCCGGCGGCACCTCATCGGGTGGATCGAGCCAGAGCAGCAGCGTGCCGGCCGGCACCGGCGTCGGCCGGCCGGGCTGCCAGTCGGGTAACCCGGCAGGCAGCACCGCGCCGGGGTAGACGACGAGACCTCGTTGGATGCCCTCCTGTCCGATGACCACGGCGACGTACCGCGCGGCAGCACCATCGATCCTCACGACCAGGTCGAGGTGCTCCGCGTCGGACCAGCGCAGCCAGGGCCGGGCCTGGCTGTAGTCGCTGGCCAGAGTGAACAGGGTCCGCCAGTCGGGCGCGGTGGGGGGCTCCTCGGGCTGACGGCGCCCGGCCATGTGCCCGACGAAGGAGTCGAAGACGTCCTCGGCCTCGCCAATGGGTGGGCTCTCGGCGACCGCAGGCGTGGCCGCGCCGGCAAGCAGCCGGCCCAGCTCGCTGAGCACGTCGCCGGCCTGGCCGCCGCCGCACAGCACCCGCACCGGCGCCTGCGCTGGCAGCGGCCCGGCCGGCTTCGTCAACGCCGTTCGCATCGCTTCGGCACAGGCCGCCTGTGCGGTGGGTGCCACCGAGATCCCCCGCGCCAGACCCGTGTCCGCGTCCAGGACCAGGCTCGCGACCATCCGCGGCTGGTCGGAAACCCGCACCGCGTGCGACACGTCGCGGACCATCACGATCCAGGTGGGCCCGAACCCGTCCATGTCGGCAGTCTGCCACGCCCACCACCGCCCATCGCATCGGGTGCCGCCCGTCACCACCAGGCCGCGCACGCTCAGCCTCGGCCCGCGCGTTGATCAAGCCCTCTCGAGTTTGCGCTCCTGCCGACCACCGGTCCGTCAGGTGGTGGCGCGAATCAGCGGATTCGGACGGGCTGTCGGCATCAGGATGGGGCTGGATTTGACGGACGTACGCCGGTACCGGGCTGGCCCGGGAGCCTCGTCCGGCCATGGCGGCAGCAACGACTCGACCCGGTCCCCGCGACGCATCCTCGATGACCCACGGCTTGCTCACACCGGACCGAACGAGACTGATCTTCACGCAGCCGCGCTTCAACATCGATTTGACAGATCGTGTTGGGTGCTTTTAGGACCACTCTCGACGGCGGGTCTGCGATCTTCTGGTTTGTGGCGTGAAGTAGGTCAAGCAGTTCTGCCGGTTCGGTATCGCCAGCAGCCCTCGTGCGGAAGAGAACGAAGAAGCATGACGGTGGCGCGAATGGCCCTGTTCGGGTGGCTGGTGTTCGACCTGGCGGCGGGTCTGCGGCGGGGCGTTCCCATTGGGGTGGGCAGTCCTCCGCTCGGGCAGACATCGACGGTCCAAGTGCTGTATTTGCTACACGGGGGACGGTAGGGCCCCTGGTCAGCGGTGAAGCCGGCCAGGGGCCCCTTGACGTGATGAGCCTACGTCAGTCGTCGGACTCCGATGACGGGATGTAGGCGCCCGGCACGTCCTCCGGCGCGAAGATCTTGTCCTCGCCGGGGTACGGCTTCGCCCAATCGTGCGTCTGGTACCACGTGAAGTGGTTCATCTGCGCGGGGTTCGCGAAGTCGGGCTTGGCGTCGGGCCCGGTCAGCCGCTGCTGCGACTTCCAGGCGTCCCGCTGCGCCGCGACCTGCTGCTTGTCCGCCGGCACCGTCGCCGACGGCACGGCCGCGGCATTGGGGTCCTGCGGCGCCGGGGTGTCCGGGCCGCAGGCAGGCGGGGTCGTCAGACCCGCGGTCAGCGAGGTCCGGTTGGGCAGCGCGTTGAACGGCATGAAGTCCGCTTTCTGGGTGAACGCCGCACGCATCGGGCTGGCTGCGCTGTCCTTCTGGTTCATCGGGTGGATCCCGAGGATCTGCTCGATGGTCCGGATCATCGTGATCTGCGAGTAGTAGTGGTTGTCGACAACGCCGCGCCTGGCCCAGGGGCTGATGATCTGGATCGGGGCACGGTGGCCGTCGACGTGGTCGAGGCCGGCCTGGGAGTCGTCTTCGACAACGAAGATCGCCGAGTCCTTCCAGTACGGGCTGTGCGAGATCGTGTCGACGATCTTGCCGGCCGCGAGGTCGTTGTCCGCGACCTGAGCGGCCGCGTTCGGCGGACCACCGGTGTGGTCGCTGGAGAGCCAGAACATGTTCAGGTTCGCCGGCCCGTTCTTCTCGAAGTCACGCTTCCAGATCTCGTACCGGTAGATGTCCGGGACGCTGGTGTCGAACTTCGGGAAGCCGGGCACCGACACCTTGTTGAGCGACGGGATCGGCGAGGACGAGACCATGGGGTAGGCCGTGTCCTGCCCGGTCGCCGCCATGTTCTTGGTGTCGCAGTACAGGTTCTGCCAGCTGGCGCCGGCCGGCTTGGTCAGGAACTGGTGGAACTCGCCGAAGTCCCGCACGGTGTTGCCCGCCGCCTGCGCACCGGTCCAGATGAAGCCGCTCCGCTGGTGGCCGAGAGCGTCGTCCTCGGTGTCGTAGCTGCGAATGTACTCACCGGCCGAGGACTCGGTGTACTCCGGGTCGTCGGCCTGCATCAGCCAGTTGTGACCCTCGGCCGAGTTCGTGCCGATGTCGTACGTGTTGTCGTAGAGCCCGAACTGCTGTTCCATCGCGTGCTGGTTCGGCGTCACGTTCTCGCCGAACTCCGCCAGCGCCGGGTCGCCGTTGCCACGCGAGTCGTCACCGAACATCTGGTCGTAGGTCCGGTTCTCCTTGACGAGCAGGAAGACGTGCTTAATCGTCGAGGGGTCGCCGAGCCGCAGCGGGACCGGCACCGGCTTCGCCTTGCCCTTGCCTTGGGCCAGCGTGACCGAGCCGCCGTGCCAGCCGTTCTGGCTGAAGACCTTGCCGGTCTCGGACCTGATGACACGGTCGCTCGGCAGTGTGAACCGCTGCAGGCTCGACGTCGTGTCGTGGGTGCCGTGCCCGGCGCTGGTGGTGGGGCGGCGGGCGTCGATACCGCGGGTGTTGGAGACCAGTACGTCGTTGCCGACGGTGGCGATCTCCGCGGGGAAGTAGTCGGTCGGGAGCAGGCCGACGTAGCTGACCGGCTCCAGCGGGGTCGTGTACCGGTAGACGGCGATCGCGTTGGCGCGGCCGAGCGCCACCAGCAGGTGACCGTCGTTGGTGAGCGTCACCGCGTCGGGCTCGTAGCCCACCGTCGCCTCCGGCCACGGCTGGGTGGCGATGGTCTGGACGACGGTGTTGCGGGCGGTGTCGATGACGGACACGTCGTTGGTGGCGGTGTTGGTGACGAACAGCGCCCTGTTCTTGGCGTACAGGGCGGTCGGGTGCAGGCCGACGTCGATGCTCCCGACGGCGGCGGCCGGGTTCGCCAGGTCGATGACGCTGACCGTGCCGGTGGTGGTGGCAGCGGTCACCGGGTCGGCCGGCACCTGGGTGTTGTAGGAGTTGATCGTGGTGTCGCCGGGCTTGGCCGGACGCCCGCCCTCGTTGCTGACGTAGAGCTTGGTCCCGACCATGACGATCTCACGCGGGGCGTTGCCCACGGCCCAGCTCTGCTGGATGGCCCCGGTCGCCGCGTTGATGGCGACCACCCGGTTCTGGCCGTTGACCGCGGAGTACACGGTGGAGCCGTCGGGCGAGAACACCGCCTGGCCCACCA
>Ga0137372_10001753_pt1 | contig 20926 bp, 22 predicted proteins | sample SagtaG_6_FD_104911 | JGI IMG/M metagenome (GOLD analysis project Ga0137372, IMG submission 104911) | Vadose zone soil microbial communities from Sagehorn Ranch, Mendocino, California, USA - Sage1_R_60_16 metaG | ecosystem: Environmental > Terrestrial > Soil > Vadose zone | place: USA...
CGCCACCGACGCAACGGGGGCCAACAGGCCGAGCAGCTGCCGCAGGTCGCACGCCGCCGCGGCGCACACGGCGCCGAGCAGCACGACATTCCTGAGCAGGGCCAGGCGGCAAGACAACTTGTGTTTGAACGTCATGACGAGCCTTCCTTTATATGTGCTCACCGCGGGTGCACGACGACCTGCTGCGGCCGTCGTGCATCCGCGCGAGATGTCAGGGTTTGTTTCCTACTCCTTCAGGGCCCCGGCCAGCGGTCGGTGCGAACCTGGAGGCTCGCATAGTACCACGGGAGGCCGGTGTCGATAGCACCCTGGTTCGAGTTGTTCCCCATCGCGAACATCGTGAGGGCGACCGGGTTGGTGCAGTAGCTGAATCCGCTGGCGTAGAGGGACGCGAGCGTCCAATCGTTGCGTCCATTCCAGACCGTGTTCCCGTAATCTTCTTGCTGGAAGTCGGAGTCCCCAAGAACCTGCGTGCCGGCCGCGTCGTATACGCGCACATGGACCTGGATGTGCGTGGCATCCACGAAGTGGACATAGTACTCGATGCGGTACCACACCCCGTGCGCGAGCTCCCCTGCCGGACCGATGTGGCTGATCGGATAGATGAACGAGCAACCGTACATGCTGATGACGAACCGCCAGCCGGTACTGCTGCTGTACTTCCGCATGTAGGTCAGATTCGGGTAGGCCTGGTAGTCGGGAACGACGACGTGGTCGCCGGAGGGCGAAGTGTCATCGTTCCGCATGTAGTAGCGAACGTAGTAATCCGTCGAGGGCGGCACGAGATTGTTCTTCCCAATGAACGCGGCGAAGAGCTCTCCGCGCTGCACGACCCGCAGGGCGTTGTGACCGCCGGGACCACCGGATACCACGCTCATAATCTTCCCGCCACCCCAATCAGCCTCCCACGACCAGCGGCCGCCATCCCGCAACGCACTCACGGGATCGTTTCCAAGGGCCGTGCTCCAATCGCTCTCGAACACCACGCCGCTGGGGAGCGCCGCCGTTACACTGAGCGCGCCGGTACCGCTCTGGCCCTCGCTCGCGGCGGTGATCGTCGCCGAGCCCAGCGCAATACCCGTGACGAGCCCAGCGCCAGTCACCGTCGCCACGGCTAGTGCATTGCTCGACCAGGTGACGGTGCGACCGGTAAGCGTCCGGCCGCTAGCATCCTTGAGGGTGACGGCGAACTGCTGGACCGCGCCGACGACGACGTTGGCGCTCGCCGGACTCACCGTGACCACCGCCACCGGCGCCGTCGAGCCGGCGTTGGTCGTCCCGCTTGCCAGGTTCGAGAGGGGACCGAACACGGCGTTCGTGTTCAGATCACCACGGAAGGCGACGATCCCGAACTGGTAGGCCGTCGCGGGCGTCAAGCCCAACACGGTGCAGCTGAGGGTCGCACCGATGGCAGTGCCGACGACCGGCGTGACGCACGTCCCGCGCGTCACCCCGAGTCCCGTGCTCCACGAGAGCGTGCCGACCGCGTACTTGACGATGTAGCTCGACGGTTGACCCGTGCCATCGTCTACTTGGTGCAAGGAAAGCGTCACCGAGGTGTCCGTCACGCTCGCGACCGCGAGATCCGTGACCTTGGCCGGACTCGACGGCGGCGGAGGTGGGGGGGGCGGGGGTGGCGGGGGCGGCGGGGGCGGCGGGGGCGGGGGCGCCGACGAGGTCACGGTCACGACCGCGGTCCCGCTCTTCGCTTCACTCGTGGCGGTGATTGTAGACGTTCCTGCCGCCACGCCCGACACCATGCCGTTGGCATCCACGGTGGCGAGCGCCGGTGCACTGCTCGCCCACGTCACCACCCGCGCGATCTGCGCATTGCCAATCGAGTCCCTGGGCGTCGCCGTGAACTGCACCGTCTGTCCCACCGGTGCGCTCGCCGTCGCCGGCGTGACCGCCACCGACGCAACGGGGGCCAACAGGCCGAGCAGCTGCCGCAGGTCGCACGCCGCCGCGGCGCACACGGCGCCGAGCAGCACGACATTCCTGAGCAGCGCCAGGCGACAAGACAACTTGTGTTTGAACGTCATGACGAACCTTTCCTATTGGTGCTCCGCACCGGTCGCCTCACTGGAGACGACACGGCACGACGCATGGTGTGTTGTGGGGGGCGTACAGCGTGGTGGCATTCGCCACCGGGGGGCGCGGACGGTGCGACAGCTTGAACGTGAACGGCATCGTTTTCCTCACTCCTGTAAAAGCACAGGGCGGCTTCGCTCGCCTTAGTCCCGTAGCTCTGCGTCACCGCCTTTCGGCGGGTTTGCTCTGAGCAGCGGCTTCAATTTTTTTTTCCGGGGCGCTGCGGGTTTACCGACTGAGCGTGGGGACAGGCTATAGCAACCGTCGCAACCTCACCACATCTGCTGCACGGTAGCAACGGGTGCCGTGTGCGACAATAGGGGGAATCCAGTGAGGCGAAACGCCGGACTTGAAGGTGTCATGTACACGCCGGATCGCCGCACGCGCCGCGTGATGCCCGTCACCCCGTCCGGGGTTCGGCGGCGTTTTCGCCGCTTGGCGGTATGGGGCTTGCTCCTCGTGTTGCGGATGAGTTACATCCTCGGCATCTCCGCTTTTTATCACGACAGCGCCGCTTGCCTGCTGCGCGACGGCGCGATCGTCGCTGCGGCGCAGGAAGAGCGCTTCACGCGCAAGAAGGGCGACGCCGGTTTCCCGCGGCACGCCGCGCAATACTGCCTCGAGACCGCTGGGATCGGCGCTTCTGACTTGGCATACGTTGGGTTCTACGACAAGCCGTTGCTCAAGTTCGAGCGGATCTTGGAGACCTACCTGGGTGTCGCCCCCCGCGGGTTCACGCAATTCCGCCTCGCGGGACCCGCATGGATGAAGGAGAAACTTTTCCAGGATCGCGACATCCGCGACGCCCTGAGCTACGACGGCGAGGTGCTCTATGCCGAGCATCACGAATCGCACGCGGCCAGCGCTTTCTTCCCGTCGCCCTTCGAGGAGGCGGCGATCCTGACCGTCGATGGCGTCGGGGAGTGGGCCACGGCCTCGTTCGGCACCGGACGCGGCAATGACCTCGAGCTGCTCAAAGATCTGCGCTGGCCCGACTCCCTGGGCATGCTCTACTCGGCGTTTACGTATTTCACCGGCTTCAAGGTGAACTCGGGCGAGTATAAGGTGATGGGGCTCGCGCCCTACGGTGAGCCCAAGTATGTCGATGCGATCTACCGCGAGCTCATCGACCTGCGCGAGGACGGCTCGTTCACGCTGAACCAGACGTACTTCAACTACCTCACCGGTCTCACGATGACGGACGGGGCGTTTGACAAGTTGCTCGGCGGCCCACCGCGTGTGCCGGAGTCGAAGCTGACTCAGCGGGAGATGGATCTCGCCCGCTCGATCCAGGTCGTGTGCGAAGAAATCATCATGCGTATGGCCCGGACCGCGCACCGGGAAACCGGCATGGAGAATCTGTGTCTCGCCGGTGGTGTGGCGCTGAACTGCGTCGCCAACGGGCGCTTGCTGCGCGGGGGCCCCTTCAAGCGTCTCTGGATCCAACCTGCCGCCGGCGACGCGGGTGGTGCACTGGGCGTGGCCCAGCTCATCTGGCATCGCCATTGCCGGCAACCCCGCACCGTCGTCGCCGGCAAGGACGCGATGCGCGGCGCCTACCTGGGGCCCGAGTTTACGCCTGACGAGATCCGCGAGTACCTGGACGCTCAGGGGGCCGCCTACGAGCAACTGGAGCGTCACTGTCTTCTCGAGCGCGTGGCCCGGCTGCTCGCCGACGAGAAGGTGGTCGGTTGGTTCGACGGCCGCATGGAGTTCGGACCACGAGCGCTCGGCGCGCGCAGCATCCTCGGCGACCCACGCAGCCCGCGCATGCAGGCGCAGATGAACCTGAAGATCAAGTTTCGTGAGGGCTTCCGCCCGTTCGCGCCGAGCGTACTGCGCGAGCGCGTGCACGACTACTTCGAGTTGGACTGCGAGTCCCCGTACATGCTGCTGGTGGCGCCGGTGAAGCAGGAGCGCCAGATCCCGATGACCACCGAGCAGCGGGGGCTGTGGGGCATCGACCAGCTCAATGTGCTGCGCTCCGACATTCCGGCTGTCACCCACATCGACTACTCGGCACGCATCCAGACGGTGAGCCGGGACACCAACCCCAACTATTACGACCTGATCAAGCAGTTCGAGCGCCTGACCGGCTGCGCAGTGCTCGTCAACACATCGTTCAACGTGCGGGGCGAGCCGATCGTGTGCACACCGGCGGACGCCTACCAATGCTTCATGCGCACGCACATCGACTACCTCGTGCTGGGACCGTTTCTGCTCGACAAGAGCCAGCAACCGGCATGGAAGGAGAGCGCGGATTGGCAGCGCGAGTTCCAGCTCGATTGAGCGCGGCGGAAGGCCGCCGCTTCGGCCTCACGGTTGGTATCGCCTTCGCGGTGCTCGGAGGCATGGCGTGGTGGCGTGGCCGTGTGCTCGTGACCGCTATCGCCCTCGGGGTCGGGCTGGCTCTGCTCACCGCGGCGCTCGTCCTGCCGGCGCGGCTCGGGCCGATCCACCGGGCCTGGATGGGACTCGCCGCCGCGATGTCCAAGATCACGACGCCGATCTTCATGGGCGTCGTCTACTTCGCCGTCCTGACGCCGACCGGACTGCTCCGCCGACTCGCGGGCAAGAACTCGCTGCTGCGCCCCCGCGCCGCCAGGAGTTTCTGGGTCTCTCGCGCTGCCGAGGCCCATCGACGGACGGGGATGGAACGCCAATTCTAGGGAGGACCGAAAGATGGGTCGGATGACCTTGGCTGGGGAGTTGTGGGCATTCATGCGCGTGCGCAAGAAATGGTGGCTGCTGCCCATCGTGGTGGTGATGCTCGTCGTCGGCACGCTCATGGTCTTCGCGCATGGGTCGGTGCTGGCGCCTTTCATATATACGATCTTTTGAACCTGCGGCATTCGAAGCTGTGGCCCGCCATCGTCCTCGGCCTCCTGGTCGTCGCGACGCTGGAGGGCCTCTCCTTGGCGGTCCTCCACTTCAGCCGTCCACTGCTGGACGAGGAGATCAGGACAACGCGCGACATCTGGCGGGAGCAGAGCGTGCTGATGCGCCAGCTCCTCCAAGGGCATGGGCTGCTCGCCGTGGACTCCGTGCTCGGGTGGCGCTACCGCTCGGATATTGCGACCGCGCATGATCAGACGAACTCGCGCGGCTTGCGCAGCGCGCGGGAATACAGCGCCGTGCCGGCGGACTCCGTCGTGCGCGTCGCGGCGTTCGGCGACTCGTTCGTGTACGGGAACGAAGTTGACAACGCGAGCTGCTGGCCCGTGCTGGCCGAGCACATCTATCCGCGGCTCGAGGTGCTCAACTACGGTGTCGGCGGGTACGGGAACGATCAGGCGTACCTGCGCTTTCTCGCCGATGGCCGGAGCCTCTCCCCGCGCATCGCGATTCTCGCTTTCACGCCGACCGATTTCGGCCGAGTGGTGAACGTCTACCGCCGATTCCTGTCGAACCGGGAGCTCCCCCTCTTCAAACCGCGGTTCGTGCTGCGCGCCGGCAGCGAGCTCGAGCTCGTGCCCAGCCCCGTGCGAGCGCCGGCGGATTACGCCAGGTATCTCGATCACCCCGCTGCCGTCACGACGCTGGGGCGCGGCGACGCCTGGTACGAACCGGCGATCTACGAAGACCCGTTGTACGACGTCTCTGCAACGGTGCGCCTGCTCACCGGACTGTGGATCAAGGTGCGCCGCCGCTACGTCGACGGCGACCGCCTGGTACGGGACGGCCTTTTCAATCGCGCCTCGACCGCGTTCGCCCTGCAGACCGCACTCTTTCAGAGCTTCGCGGCGAAGGCTCGAGTGGCCGGAATCGTCCCGCTTGTCCTCATCCTCCCCGACCGCGAGTCCATCGTCCGCCGTCGGGACGGCCCCGCGCCGATCTTTGCGCCGCTGGTCGATGACCTACGCGCAAAGGGGATTGACTATCTCGACCTCACGGAGGCGTTCCTCGCGGATGAGGGACGCCAGCGCGTGAACGACTGGTTCATGCCTGGGGGGCACTACTCACCGAGCGCCAACCGACTCGTTGCCGAGTGGCTCGGCCCGCGGCTCTTGGAACGCGCTCGGCCTCCGACCTCGACTAGCTCAGACTCGAGGACGGCCGGGCGCGAATAACCATGGGCATGGGGTGATCGCCCGGCTTCCGCTGCACTTCGACGAGACTCGCTGCGGCGAGCAGGTGCAGGAGGCCGGTGGAGTCGCCATCGAATAGGTACGCATCTCCACCGGGCCGCAGCACCCTTGCCACTTCGTGCAGCACCGCGATGGGTTCACGATACGTGCCCAGCGACGCGCACGAGATGACGCGATCGACGGACCGGTCTGCGATGGGGAACCGCTCCCCGGTCCACGTGCTGAATTCGACCTGGCCGGGAACGCCGCGCAACTCGACGGCCAATTCCACGAGCCGGGGGGATGTGGTCAGGCCGACGACGCTGCCTTTCCGCATGCGACGCCACGCTTCCTCCACCAGCCAGCCATCGCCGCACTCGACGAAGAGCACTCGGTCCCAGGCCTCCATCCTCACCTGATCGAGGAGCCAAAGGCCGACCGTACCCAGCGGGCTCTCGCGTTCGAGCGTGGTGTCAGTGCTCTGGCTCATGCTCGCCCGACGGCGTTCGCGTAGACGCTCATGTAGCCGTCGACCATCGTATCTACCGTGAACTCTCGCTCTGCGCGCCGGCGGGCGGCGTCACCGAGCCGGAGTCGCAGCGCGGCGTCTTCGAGTAGCCGGCCCAGCGCCGTCGCAAGCGAGGGAGGATCTTCCGACGGCACGAGCAACGCCTCCCGCTCCGAGGTCACAACCTCCGGCACGCCTCCCACAGCCGATGCAGTGATCCCTTTGCCCGCGAACATCGCTTCAAGCAGCGCCAGGGGCACCCCTTCGGACCGCGAGGGCAACGCGAAGATGTCGGCGGCCGCGAGCAGATCGGGGACGTCCGCGCGATAGCCAAGGAGATGCACGTGTTGGGTGAGAGCGTGCTCGGCGGCATAGGCCCGTAGCGCGGTTTCCTCCTCGCCCCGCCCGGCTATCGCTACGTCGCACCGGGCGAACGCAGGGTCCTCGCGCAGCGCACGCAGGGCCTGCAGCAAGACGAGATGGCCCTTGACCGGATAGAGGTTCCCGATCGCGACGATCAGCGGCTCTTCAGCGCCAATGCCCAGCTCGCGACGCACACCGTTGGGAGAGCCGACGGCCGGTCTGATGCCGTTGTGCAGCACGCGGATGGCAGCGCGGGGGAGCCGCAACACCGTCGCGAGATCCGCCTGGAGGGCGGCCGATACGGCGACCGCCGCCGCCGCGTGCCCCGCCGCGGCGCGCAGCGCCACGCGCCGACTCCATCTGCCCGCGAAGTAGCGCCCGCCGTGCATCGTGATGACGTGCGGTCGACGCAGGATCCCCGCGACGGCAGCCCCGTACACCGCCATCGTGAAGTCGTGGCTATGGAGCACGTCCACGCGTCGCCGCCGCAGCGTATGGACGAGTCCCAGGAGACACCGCCAATCGACGGGCCGTCGCATCACAAACAACTCGGGAGTGAAGGCGCGGCGGCGGAACTCCGCGGGCAACCACCCGCAGCCATTGCCGGGGACGACAGGGCACACCGCATAGCCGCGCTCGCGCAACGTTTCGGCGAGTTGCAGCAACAGCTTCTCGGCGCCCGCGGGTCCGTCGGATTCGCTGAGCAGCGCGATGCTCAGGCCGCTCTGCTGGTTCATCGTGCCGCGTGAACGTCGTACCAGTTGGACGTGATGGTCTCGCGTACGTGATAGAGCCACGCATACGCGACCTCTTCCACCGAGCGCCAGGGTCCGTCGGTCTCTTCCGCCATCGGCCCCGAGCTCATCGAGGAGGAACGCGTACCCGGTGCGGCCGTTGGTTCGTGACGGACAAAGCGAACCGCCCGAACCAGACCCGGAACCCGCCGCAACTGCTCCTTGGCCACGCGGGCCAGCGTCGCGGCGGCCAGTCCAGCGGAGTGCAGACGTGGCGGCATGACCTGGCGAAAGGTCAACTGGTCGATGAGCTTGAAACGCGTGTAGCCGGCGTGCGCGAGCAGGAAGAGATCTTCCAGGCGTCCCTCGGACGCTTCGAACGACACGTAGGCCGGCGCCTCGGCGGGATCGATGTCGCGCAGGCAAAGGTGTTCCGCCCCCTCGATGTCGACCTTCAGATAGAAGGGCACGCCGTAGTCTTCCACGAGACTGCGAAGTGATCGAGCTTGGACGGCGACCGAGTGCGTCGCCAGGTCACCGCGCGAGGCGAGGGCGGGATCCAGGGAGCTCCAAACTCCCCCATTCCCCTCCGACACAAAGAAGCTCGCAACGCCCTCGTCGGCTGCTAGTCCGACGTTGAGCAGCACCAGTCTGCCGGCACCGATCTCGGCTTGGAAGCGCCGCTCGCAGGACGCGACCATGTCCGGGTTGGCGTCTACACCAACGACACGGAAACCGCGGCGGAGGTAATACGCGGTGTCTTCACCGTTGTTGACCCCGATGTCGAAAACGAGGTCGCGTTCCATGGTCTTGTTCTCCCCTCGTGCTGGCTCAAAGACGGCGCCTGGCGTCCTGCGCGCAACGACTTGGGTCGCACGAAGGGTGCCACGGTGAGGTTGCGGGCGCCCCTTGAGCAGAGCCAACGCATGTTGCACCCGCGCGACAGGTTCGTGGCTCCTTGGTCGGGAAGCGCAGCCCGTCGCGGATCATCCGCTTCAGGGTGTGCAGTCCATGCAGCGCGCCGCCCGGCAGCAGGCTGGCCGCGAAGATCGCGAGTGATCGCGGCGACGGTGCCGCGCCCGCCTGCCAGGCGGCGATCACCGCCTGCCGAGCGGAAGGACGCTCCACGGCCGCGAGGTGCGCATACGCGAGTCGTAGGAGCAGGCGACGCCGGCTGCGTCGATACGCTCGCTCGACCGCCGCCGTCGGCGGGCGGCGCAGCGCGACCGCTCGATCCAGGCTGACAAGCGCGTTTCGGACCAGCGCAATCGTGTTGCGCGGCGCCGTATTGCGGTCCGGTAACCCGACGCGCCACTTCACGAGCGGCTCCAGGATCATGGCGACCGGCGAAACCGCGGCCACGCGGTGAAAGTACTCGGTATCCTGCGCGACCAGCATTGCGGGATCGAACCCGCCCACGCGCTCGCACAACGCTCGCTGCATCACCGTGCACTGGGGAGTCGCGAAATTCCCCTCGAACAAGAGCTCGAAGGCATCCCCCGAGTAGACGGCATGGCTGCGGCCGGCAGCGACGACGGTCGTACCGGTCATCGCGCTCGCAAAGAACCGCTCCGGCTCGACACCGAGGTCACGAAACACCGGAAATGACCGGACGAATCCCTGCGGTGGCGGCAGGGGACGCCCCTCGACGTCGATGACCTGAGAGTCGGACATGGACCATCCGACCTGCGGCAGGGCCCGATGAACCGCCAGATGAGTCTCTAGCTTCCTCGGCTCCCACAAGTCGTCGGAATCCAGGAACGCGACGTACTCGCCTCTAACCTCTTGCAGCCCGCGATTGCGCGCGACCGCAGCGCCCGCGTGCTCCTGCGGGATATGTCGAACGCGAGACCCGAATTGCGCACACAACTCCTTCGTGTGATCTGTCGACCCGTCGTCAACGACCAGGATTTCGAGAGCTGGATGACTCTGCTGTAGAACCGAGCAGATTGCGTCGCCGAGCCAGCAAGCCCGATTGTATGTTGGAATCACGACCGACACCGTCTTCATGAGCACAGCACATCACAAGATCCGTACCGCGTCCACGTGGGCCTTCGTACCCTTGCGGTCCCCCGCTGTGTGGCACACCTACCACATGGCGACGGCACAGAAGTTGCTTTGCCTCCTGACGGCCTAACTGTGGACTTACCTTGAGGTTAGCCTCGCTGTACTACCGAGCGCTGCGTGCGTCGGGATTGCTCACGCTCGCTCGTCGGCTGTCGAGCGGCGGCGTCATTCTTTGCTATCACAACGTAGTCGCAGGGACCAACGCTGGTGCCTCGGACGCGCTCGGCCTGCATATGCCGCTACCCACCCTCGAGCGGCAGATGCGCTGGCTCGCGACCAACTACGATCTCGTACCGCTCGCGCAGTTCGTTGATCGTTTCTCGCGCGGTGCATCTTTGCGCGGCGCCGCAGCCGTAACGTTCGACGACGCCTATGCCGGCGTCTTCGATCACGCGTGGCCGCTGCTTCAGGCACTCAACCTTCCGGCGACGGTCTTTGTGGTCGCGGAAGCACCCGCACGGGGCGATGGCTTCTGGTGGGACGACCCCGGTGTGTTGCGCACTTATTCCCCAGCTCAACAGCGGCGCTGGCTCACTGCGGACAACGGTGACGGCGGAACGATTGTAAGAGCCTTGGCCGCCGCACGCGGCTCCGGGCAGCCTCCCCCCCCCGCGCCCCGCGCCTGGTGCAGGCCCGCGACGTGGCACGCAATTACGGAGGCAGCCAGATCCGGCTTGCAGCTCGGCGTGCATTCGGCGACCCACCGGTCGCTCCCGACACTGAACGACCGTGATCTCCGGCGTGAAGTCGTGGAGAGCCGCGACGTCATCACTCGCCACACGGGCATCACTCCTGAATTCTTTGCATATCCCTATGGCTTGTGGGACGAGCGCGTGCGGCAGGCGGTGCGGTCGGCAGGCTATCGCGCTGGGTTCACACTCGAGGAAGGTCCCCACGGAGGCACGGCCGACCGCTGGACTCTACCGAGGGTCAACGTCCCCGCTCGCATCGAAGACGCCACCTTCCAGGCATGGACGGCTGGCCTCAATCCCCGGAGTTGGCGGCTTCTCGCGTGACGGCCCCCGCACCCCCCCTCCCTCCGACCGTTCGGATCCACTGCTCGAGCCGCTCAAGATCGTGAACCCCAAGGCGTCCGTGGGTTGGGAGCGTAAATAATCGGGTGGCGAGCGCGCGACCGCCGGGGAAGCTGGCGTTCCGATTCACGCAGTGCGAAGCAAGGCGTTCGAGGTCGCTGAGGGGGCTGGGGTACCCGGGCATCACCCCCAAACGCCGTGCCGCGGTGTCAGTCGCCGAGCAGCGAGCCGCCGGCGATGCCAGCACCGGCAGCCGCAGATAGCCCGGCCGTGCGTTCGGTGGCGCGCTGATCGTCTCGAAGGCCGGCTGCCGCCGCAACTCGATGAGCAACCGCTCCGCATTGCACCGCCGCACCTCAACTTCCCGCTCGGCGAGGGTCCATGTCGCGGAGATGACCGGGCAAGACACGCGGGTCGGTGCTCGTGGACGGCGCGGCTCGCGATAGATCGTCTCGCCAAGGCGGAGAAAGGGCAGCGCCGCCGGCAGCCCGTAAAGGTTGGGATGCTCGAGCAGCAACCGGGCGGCGATCGCCAGAAGATCCGGCCAGCCCCGTCGCGACGGACCCAGGAGTCTCCGCTCGCGCGCGAGGACTTGTTCTCCCACATCATCGTTGGCCAGGAGTGCACCGCCGCTGCCCCCGGTCAGCCCTTTCCCCCGACCGAAACTCAACACAGTGAGCGAGCCCTGAGTACCGGCGGGGCGGCCCTTCACGACCGCGCCGGCGGCCTGGGCTGCGTCCTCGATCACAACGGCGCCGGTTTCCGCCGCAACGGCACTCACCTGGGCGAGGTCAACAGGATACCCGTACAAGTGCACGACGACGACTGCCGCCGCGCCCTGATTCAGTGCCGCGCGCAGCTGTGCCAGATCAGGCGCGAGTGTGTGTGGGTCCACGTCATAAAGGAAGACCGATACGCCCGCGCCCTCCGCCGCCGTTGCCAGATCGTAACAGGCGTACGCCGGCAGCGCGACAGCGGCACCGGGCCGATCCCGCAGGGCGCCGTGCAGCGCCGCAGTCAGCGCCGCGGTACCGCTTTCGGTTAGCAGCACGGCCATCGCGGAGTACCGCTCCTTGAGGAGTTCGACCACGTGCTCCTCGGCCCGAGCCGACCCGCCATTGTGTGCGACAGCCGCCCGCGCGCCGGCGAGCAGCGCCGCCATCGAGAGGGGCGAGTGCACGGGAACCTGGTGTCGCCAGGCGGTCACAGCGCCCTTCTTCTCACGGAAGGAAGCGGACCAACCGAGGGCCAAGTCGATTCGCGATCGGCAGCGGTAGCCAACGCCACACCCGCGGCCCCCACGAGAATGCAGGGTCATCCGGCGAGGGCGTGGCGCTGTGGCCGCGCCGTGCGTATTGGCACCACGGCAGGGGCACATCGGTGCCGCCCCACTGCTGCTTGAAGCGGTGCGTGCCGCCACCCGGACTGCACCGGCCGAAGTTGAACACCCGCACGCCGCGGGAGATCATCTGCTCCATGAATGCCCAGTACAGAAACATGTTCGCGGCGATTGTCCGGGACTCGCGCACCGCACCGGCCCACGTCATTTCGAACTCTCCCCGCCACACGAAGCCGCACCCGCCCGCGAGCGGCTCGTCGCCGCGGTAGACGGCGCCGAACACCACAAGATCCGGAAACGCCACGATCAGACGCTCAAAGAACGTCCCTGGCAAAACCGGCGTGCCCAAGTCGCGCATAGTCCGGGAGAACACGTCGTAGAACGCCTCGCGCTGATCCAGGCCGAAGCGCGCGGTGAGACCTTCCTTGATCGGGCGGCGGATCTGACTGCGCAGCTTGGACGGGAAGGCCTTGGATAGCTCCTCGGCGCTCGGCGGCAACTCGAGGAGCACGGTAATCTTTCGCGACGCCACCGGCAGCTCCAGATCATCACCGCCGCGCGTCCGCAGCTCCAAGAGGTCCGCGCGTGAACGGCGGGCCTCAGCGACTGCCTCCCAGGCCAGCTGCCGCCGGGCGTCGGGCGTGCCGAGCGGCCCGCCATAGTTGAGAAACGGCAGCGACACAAGGTAGTGACCAAAGATCCGGCTCTGGACGCGGGCGAGGGGGAGGACTCCCTGCCATTCCCCGTTGCGGTCCGTCGCTACCCGGTACAAGCACTCCGCCCCGAGTGCGTCGCTCAGGACGTCACGCCAGCCGGCGAGATGACAGAAGCTGCTTCCCGCGGCGCGTGTGACGAAATCGTCCCACGTGGCCCCCCCCGTGGCGCCGTCGAGTTGCGTTATCATGGCGCCGCGGCGGCCGCGTTCTCTCGGAACCGCGCCACTGTGTCCCGGATGGCGGTAAAGCGGAAGTCGACCAGCAACCGTTCGAGCCGCTCCGCCGTCCGCCGTAGTCCGCCGTAGTGCCGCAGCTGCGTCAGCCATGACACGTCGAGTCGTGGCTGAGCGGGATCGAGCTCCCAGGGGTGGATGTAGAAAGTGCCCGGTACACCGCGGCGCTCGCATTGGCGGAGCGCGGCCCGGACGACGCCGACCGGGAAAAGTCGGAAGTACGCCCCGCCCGCCGCCGGCAGCCGCACGCCGCACCAACGCAGCGTGGCCGGAGGAATCTCCGCTAGGCGTCCACTCGCGCGCTGCAACCAATGCGGATCCGGCCGGCCGTTGGGATACCCGTAGCCGGGACGCCGCACCGGAAACAGGCTCGAATCGTACAGGTATCCTTCCTCTATAAGCACGTCGAGCGCCCATTCCCGCCCAGGCACGATCGAGAAGCTCGGTGCACGAAAACCCAGCACGGGTACGCCGCTGATGTCCTCGAGCAGGTTCTTGGTGCGCCGGATGGAATCCCGGAACTGGGACGGCGTTTGCTGGGTCACGCGCGCGTGGTCCCAGCCGTGGGACGCGATCTCATGGCCCGCGCGCGCAATCGTGCGCACCAGCTCTGCTTGCCGCTCCGCCACCCAGCCGAGCACGAAGAACGTCGCGCGGGATTCGTGCCGAGCCAGCAGCGCGAGCAGCCGAGCGACTTGCCCGCCGACCCGGGACTCGAAATGCTCCCATGCGGACCGCGCCACCCGGGACTCAAACGCTGAGACCTGGAAATACTCCTCGAGGTCGATCGTAAAGTGGTGGGCGATCATGCAACCTGGGCTCGCCGCCGCCGTCGTCGTGCTCGAAGGCTAGCGGCGACGCGGCGCGCCACCAGATCACGCGCCCAACGCCACTGCATCCGGCGCCACTCGGCCGCCGGCAGGCCATCGCTCCGGCGTTGGGCGCGCAGCCAGTCGAGCAGATTCCCGACGGGGGCAAACCAGCCGTTCCGCGCGGCGAGCAGCTCCAGGAGTCGCCGGGTCTCCGGGTTGATCCTGCCTGCGCACCCGAACCCCTTCCCAAAGTGGGTCGCGATGATGCAGACGCCGCCTTCGGCTTCGAGCCGCCGCTGGTTCTCGGGCTGGAGCAAGTGGTTGAACTCCTCCACATCTTCGGCGTCCGTGGCGGAGAACCACCAGCGGACATGCGGTCGGCCGGGGTCGCGGTAGGGGATGGATGGATTTACGCGCAGCAGGTTGATCTCCGAAAAGGTCAGGTTCCGGACGTACTCGATCTGCTTGCTGCAGAGGTCGCCCCACCAGAAAGGCGACCCCGGGCAATGCCCCTGATAAAACCCCGGCGTCGCTTGCGGGAACGCGAGGCGGTGGACCAACCGCAGGACGGGATCGTCGAGGCGCCCGACCCCCCAGTACAGGTTGTCCCGATTGAATGCGTGGTTCGCATGGACCCGCGGCGGCGCGCCGAAGACACGGCAGAAACGATCCAGCGCCCGCGCCGTCCGCTCTCGCGTGCTCGTTTCCATGGTTGCACCGTGGAAAGCGATCTCGAAGCCGCGGGCGTGCAGGTCAACTACGAAATCGAGGTAGTGCGGGTCGTCCATCGTCTCGGAGAGCGAGAAGTTCCGACTCCCCTCCTCGCAGCGCACGGGCCACACGGTCTTCGTTGTCCGCATCCCCAGCGATTCCAGCAGTCTGTAGACCGGCTGGACGTTCTCGACCGTCGCGACGTCGGTGTCGTCGATCACCGTGAACGCGAAGCCCGCGCCGCCGGGAAACTGATGATCGCGCGTCATCGGGCTTCGCTCACGCCTGGCGGAGCGCGAACAGCTCGACGTCGCGAGCGTGGCGCTGCACGACGGTGACCGGATCGAGGCGCACGAAACCGGGGCCATTGAGCGGTCCGGCGACCTCAGCGAGGAACTGCTGGAACGGCGTGTTGCGCGGCGTGCTCGCCCATTCCAGACCGGCCGGTGGATTGGGCTGAGCCGCGAGCCATGAAACGAACGCGTATTCGACGCGACGCTGGAACACGCGGCACGACATGACGAACGACGTGATCGTGTTGTCCGCGGTCATCAGGCACGCCAGGATTTCACCGTGGCTCCCGGTGCGGTCGGCGAGCGAGGCACTCACAAGCCGGCCACCGGCATCGAGAATCGCGTCGACCTGTTCGTCCGTCACGTGGCGGCCGTTGAGGTTGAACTGGTTGGTCTTGTTGATGAGCTGCACCGCTCTGGTGCGGTCGCCACGGCTCCGGTCGTGGATCGTCAGCGTCATCTGGAGATCCTGGAGGAATCGCGTCAGGTCGGCGCCCTGGACCTCGTTCGTAGCCATTCCCTCGAGACGACGTCGATACATAGCCGTACGCTCACGATCCTCCGCGGTGATCACGCGGTGCGGAAACAGTCTCGCGAGCTCGTCCAGGAACTGGGTGAGATCGTCGTGGTGGTGCGGGAACACGACGCAGCGTACGTCGGGCAGCGCGAGCGAGACCTCAGCTACCTCAACGGGGTTGTCGTCGACGAAGACGAACGAGTCGAGGCCGAGGTTGAATCGCTGCGCCAGCTCGCGGATTTGCGCCGATTTGGCGTGGTAGCTGCCGATGATCGCGACGAAGTCCTCCTCGCGCAGCAGCATGCGCCCTGAGCGGAATGGTGCCAGCACGACGTCGGGATCGTTCCGACTCACCGCGGCGAGGATGGTGCCCTCGCGCCGCAGCCGGCGCAACAAGCTCTGATAAACGAAATGCCGATATGCAGAACCCGAGGGCTCGCAGGCAATTCCCTCCGGCCCCTCTTCGGCGATCAATCCGTTCCACAGCACGTTGTCCAAGTCGGTCACCAGGACCTTCCGTGGCTCGGCCGGCGGCGCCGTGGCGACCTCCACCACCGCGTCCGCCACTCGGCCAATCCACGTTCCCCCGACGGGGCAGCCGCTCGACAGATAGCCGCCGAGCGCAAACGCATCTGCCGGCAGCAGCCGCGCGCCGAGCCCGAGCGCCAGGCTTTCGAGCGAGCGGGCGAATGCGGCGCCACGGGCTGGGTCGGGAAAGAGGGGCGGTAGCGGGGCCGGGAGGTACAGCAAACGCGCCTGCGTGCGGCGGGCGAGCAGGCGCGCCGTCTCGGCCGCCCGCGCTGCGAGGATCTCGTGATCTACAGACTCCGGCACACCCGATCGCCAGTCAGCTTCCGGCGCGAAATCCCACGGCAACAGAAGCAACACTTCGGTGACGGTGGGATCGGGGTCCCGTCGCAGCGCCTGGGCAAGGGTGTTGAACGGCAGAAAGCGCACGTCAGCGGCGTGGCCACGCCGAGCCGCGGCGGCTCGTAAGTACAGCGCAAACGGCTCCGCGGTCCCCGAGAGCGCAAACAGGAAGGCGAGGGGCTCGCCGCCCCGGAAGGTGCTCACCAGCCGCTGGGCCTCGAGGAAATTCACGGCAGGGCCCGCTCCTCGAGATAGCGACGGATCGCGGCGTACGATGTCAGCTGGATCTGATCGGCGACGTCGATCGAGATGCCGAATTCGCCCTCGATCGCCAGCATGAGCGAGACGTGCGCCAGCGAGTCCCAGCTCTCGACGTCGAGTTGCCGAGTCTCCGTCACGTCGGCATCAGGAGGGAGCTCCAATGTCGCTCGCACGATCTCCTGGAGCTTGGATTCGGCCGCGTCGGTCATGATCGCGCGCATCTCAAAACACGTCGTCCGCTGCGCTGTCACCGCGGGCCAGCCACCAGGACGCGAGATCGCTCGGCCACCGTCCGGACCCGCTCACGTCACGCAGAAAGAAATGCACGTTACCGGCGAGCGGAACGTACGCTCGTCGCGACAGCAGCCGCGCCAGCATGCGATGGCTGGTTGTGCAAAGAACCGCATCGGCTCCCACTGAGCGGGCTCCCCGCTCAATTCCCGCGAGCACTGCCAAGCCCACATCGGCACTCTTGGGTGCAAACACGATATCGGAGATCGTGGCCGTCCGAACGCCACGCAGGCGCGCATCGGGGCTCGCCTTGGGGCAGAGCAACACCGCGAGGCCAACCAGCCGCGTACCGTCGCGCGCGGTGATGAACGAGTATCGGTTCCCCTCGGCACCGTAGCGCCAGCGGAGATACGTCCCGTCGCGCACGGGACTCGCAGCCATGGTGGTTCGCGCGGCGCGCCACAGCTCGTCCAACTCTTCCCGGCTGGGTAGCTCGCCAACGCATCGCGTCGTGAGCCAGGAAGGAGCACGCCCCCTGGCTACTGCGGCGAGACGTAGCGCCAGGCCGACGGTTGCACCCGCTAGGCCCGCCACTCCCACGCGTTGTGCCACGCGTACGCTGGCCGTCAGCCACCGCGGCAAGCCCAGCCCCAACTCCGTAGGGTCCAGGCGCCGAGCCAGACTCGCGAGCCGCAGTGGGCGCACGAAGTTCGTGACCGCACCGAGATCGGTGTACCCCAGGGCGCTGAAGAGCCGGCGCGCCGCCGGTGCCACCACCAGCGCCGTCGCGCGGGGTAACTGCGTCGCGAGCTCTTTGCCGACGAGAAAACCGATCGGACCCCTGCGGTATTCAGGCAGCACCATGAGGCCCTTGACCCAATAGGCTGGGTGCTCGGCCACGCCGTCCCACAGCCGGTGCGGAATAGAGCCGCAGTAACCTAGGACGCGACTCCCCTCGAGCACGATCGCGGTTGGCGGTACCTCGCCGGGCGCGGCACTATTCTCCGCGGCCGCCTTGCGTCGTCCGGCCAGGACCGTCTCCGCAGTCACGTCCCCACCCCAGGCTGCCCGGTAGAAGGCAGCGAGTGAATCAGCGTGCTCGTCCGTCGCCAGGATCGTCTGAACCCGGCTCACCACTGTCAGACTCGCCTCTCACGTGGCAGTCGAGCCACTGCTTCGCAAGGACTGTGCGCAAGAAGCCAGGGAGGATTTGTGGCGGCGGTGCACCGACGGGCGATCAGGTGTTGCGCGCGCGCGACGGGCCTTTGCTCGACTAGGTCACGAACCCGACAGCGAGGGAGGTACTGCGCATGGCGCGGACGTGGATGCGGGTCGCGGTTTCATCCACCGCCCTGCTCACGTCCTCGATCATTCCGTAGTCGTGCCAGATCACTAGGCTGCCGCTGCGGACGGAGGCGAGAGCCTTGAGGGTATCGCTCCTGACGTAGTCGTAGGAGTGACAGCCGTCGATGAACACGATGTCGAACGGGACGCCAAGCGTGCTCCAATCGAGGGCCGCGGAATCGCCGTATATCTGAAGCACTTTGTGGGCGTAGGGAGTATTGCGGTATTTCAGCGCTGCCGGAGGAACAGAAGTCCCATTGATCGCATCCGTGGGCACCTCCAAGGCCCGGCCGCGGTTCCAGCCCGCGGGCAGATCGACGGTGGTTACCATCCCGTCATCCGGGGCGTTGGCCGCGAGATTCAGCGCGGTCCTTCCATCGTAAGTCCCGATCTCGAGTATGCGCTTGGCACGCGTGTGTCGCACGATCGCGCACAGCACGGCCATCTCATGCGGAGTTACGGATGTATCCGCGTTTCCACCAAGCGGCTTGATCAATACTACTCCTGTCTCCTCGATGCCCGGGATTGCCTGTGTGACGTCGACTCTCGGCAGGACCCCGAACGTCCAACTGCCCACGGTGTGGTACGCGAGCGGATCCCCGAGGATTGCACGAACCGGTAGCAAGCGGGACGACAGCAAGCGCAGGGTGCGCCCCGGATGCCGGATGAACCGGGGGATGTTCAGACCGATGCTGCGAAACACAGTCGTCACACCTGGATTGATTGCAAGCTCAGTGCCAGGTGCGCGGTGCTCCTGCTGTGGGTGCTCACAGGAGCAGCACGGACACCGACTTCGTATCCGAAGCTGAGGCGCCTGCGGCGTCCGTCACCGTCACCCGGATCGTGAAGCTCTGCGGCAGGATAATGATGTATGTGTGCCCCGCGCTATACGTGCCCTGGCTCGAAACGCTGTTCGTCGTTGTGTTGCCGTCGCCCCAGTCGATCGTGTACGACCACGGCCCATTGTTGTTCGCATCGCTGAAGCTCCAGCTGAACGAGTAGAGCAGACCGGTGAACGCCTGGTCGTCCGGTCCGGCGTTCACGACCGGGGCGCTGTTGGGCGTGCTGCAGGTCACTGAGAACGTCGTGTTAGCAGTCCCGCCCGAGGGGACCGTCACGCTGCGGGGGTTGCTCCCGCTCACCGCGCAGGTCGAGGCGACGCCCGACAGCGCCACGTTGTGGCTGGTGGCCGAGAGTCCGTTGTAGGTCGTGCTGGTGTTGATGCCGATCGCCCGGCTGTTCCCGCCGTCCACGGTCACGGTATAGCCGTCTGGATCCAGGCTCGTGCCCGACGTGCTGGTAAACACGGTCAGGTTTCCGGTCGGTGCTGTGACCGTCACGGTCGCCGTCTGGGTGATGGCGACGCCGCTGATCGTGGCGGACACGGTCTTCGAGCCCGCTACCGTGGAGCTCAGGCTCCCCGTAGCGACCCCGCTCCCGCTCGTCGGGCCCGCCGGCTGGGTGAGCGTGTTCCCTGAGCCGCTCGCCGCGAGGACCACCGTCGCCCCGCTCACGGCGTTCCCGTTCGCATCCCTGGCGGTCACCGTGATCGTCGACGTCCCACTCCCCGCCGTGATCGAGGTCGGCGAGGCCGTCACCGTCGACTGCGACGCCGACACTGGGCCCGCCGTCACTGTCACCGTCGCCGTCTGCGTGATCGCCACGCCGCTGATCGTCGCCGAGACCGTCTTCGACCCTGCGATCGTCGAGCTCAAGCTGCCGGTTGCGACACCACTGCCATTGGTCGGGGCCGGCTGGGTCAACGTGTTGCCCGAGCCGGTCGCCGACAGCACGACCGTTGCGCCGCTGATCGGATTGCCGCTCGCGTCCCGCGCTGTCACCGTGATCGTTGAGGTACCACTTCCTGCCGTGATCGATGTCGGTGATGCCACTACGCTCGACTGTGACGCCGAGACTGACCCGGTCGTGACCGTCACCGTCGCGGTCTGCGTCACCGCGACCCCGCTGATAGTAGCCGACACGGTCTTGGTTTCCGGCGTCGTGGAGCTGAGCGTGCCGGTTGCGACGCCGCTCGCGTTCGTTGGGCTCGCCGGCTGCGTCAGCGTGTTGCCTGAGCCGGTCGTCGCGAGGACCACGGTCGCCCCGCTGATGGGGTTGCCGTTCGCGTCACGGGCCGTGACTGTGATTGTTGACGTGCCGCTCCCCGCCGTGATCGAGGTCGGTGACGCCGTCACGGTCGACTGCGAGGCCGACACCGATCCCGCTGTCACGGTCACCGTCGCCGTCTGATTGATGGCCACCCCGCTGATCGTCGCCGATACCGTCTTGGACCCCGCTGTCGTCGAGCTCAGACTCCCCGTCGCGACTCCGCTTGTGTTCGTCGTGCTCGCCGGCTGGGTGAGCGTGTTCCCCGAACCCGTCGCGGCGAGCACCACCGTCGCCCCGCTCACCGCGTTTCCGTTCGCGTCCCGTGCCGTTACCGTGATCGTTGACGTCCCGCTCCCCGCCGTGATCGAGGTCGGCGACGCCGTCACGGTCGACTGCGAGGCCGACACCGGCCCGGCGGTGACCGTTATGCTGGCTGTCTGAGTCAGCGTTACGCCGCCCGCCGTCGCCGTCACGGTCTTACTGCCCGCAGTCGTGGAGCTCAGTGTGCCGGTCGCCACACCGCTGGCATTGGTCGGGCTGGCCGGCTGGGTCAGTGTATTGCCCGACCCCGATGCACTCAGCGTCACGGTCGCCCCGCTCACCGGGTTCCCGCTCGCATCGCGCGC
>Ga0137372_10001761_pt1 | contig 20862 bp, 16 predicted proteins | sample SagtaG_6_FD_104911 | JGI IMG/M metagenome (GOLD analysis project Ga0137372, IMG submission 104911) | Vadose zone soil microbial communities from Sagehorn Ranch, Mendocino, California, USA - Sage1_R_60_16 metaG | ecosystem: Environmental > Terrestrial > Soil > Vadose zone | place: USA...
AGATCCACACTACGCTGAAGCTGCTTTCTACGCCGCACTTGGATACGCGAAGCTGGGTGATCTCAGCCACGCACTCGCGGCAATCGTGCCGCTCTCGTCAGACGTGCCGTTGATTGGCATTTACAACAATGCCGGGGCGATCGCGGTGCAAGCCGCGCGTGAAGAGAAGAAAGACGATGAGCGCATCCGATTGTTGTCCCAAGGCGCTTCTTTCCTTGCCCGTGCCGCTGAATCTTCTTCCGACGACCCTTTAGTGCATTTCAATTACGCACTTGCCTTGTTTCTCTCAGGTAAATATGCTGAGGCAGCCGAACAACTCAAGCCGGTAATTTCCGCCGATCCAAGGGACGGACAGGCATATTTTCTGTACGCCAAGTCTCTGGAGCGGACTGGGAAGACTGAAACCGCAAACGCGGCCGACGATCAGGCTCGACGTTGGTTGCCAACTTATGCGAAGTCGCAGACTGAGTGGCAAAAATCGCAGACGGTTAGCGGCATCTCACCACGGATGCGTGATGTTTTGAACCGTGATGACGTCTCCAGCCTCTTAAGGGGCAGCACAGTTGCAGCTGATCCTGGTACAGGTGCAGGAGATCTGCTCGCGAAGGCACGCGATCTTTACCAGGCCGGGCGCGACGACGAGGCCCTGCCTGAGTTGCACCGCGTGGTAATGCTTGAACCAACAAATGCGGAGGCTTACCTGCTTAGCGGACGCATCAACCAACGCCGTGGCGATCAGGAAGCCGCCATCGCAGCTCTCAAGACCGCAATCTTCTGGGATCCAAAACTAATCGACGCACATATTCTGCTGGGCAGAATTTTCCTTGAGCGAGGAGATCGTAGCGAGGCAACGAAGTATGCCACGAGCGCGATGACAATAGATTCCAATAATCAGGAAGCAATTGCTCTGCAGCGCCAAGTGACAATGGGCAAGAATTGACCCTCAGGTCTCAGTCTGGCTATTCCGAAATTTCAGGTCACATCGCGGATTTGGTAGCAACCTAATGTTCGGGACAATTCTCCATTGAGAATTTCCTTAATCCTTTATGAACCTCTCGGGTTGACCTTAGTGAGGTATATGCGACTAACAATCGTCCTCGCCGTTATTGTTCTATTGGCTGGACTGATCGCAGCTCTACTGGCGGCGCTATCGCGTCACCAAAAATCAGGCTCCCGCGACGTAAAACTAATCGGAGAATTTGCAACGGTCGAGACAAGACTCAATCCTGAAGGTACAGTGCTTGTCTGGGGAGAGCTGTGGTGCGCGAAATCCGCTGATGGCGGTTCCATCTCAAGAGGCCTGCGAGTGAGAGTTGTTGGATTTCGGGATCACTTGGCGCTGGTCGAAGTCTGTGATTAAGTTTCCACTGACGCCTTCCCTCTTTGTCGTGTCCTCTTAACACTCAATTATTCCCAGATTCCAAAAACCTTTTTTCTGTGGCACGCAAGCTGCTCTAGGGATAACCGGCATGCACGGGAGACCAAAGTAAAGTCAAAACGTGCCCCCGCCGCCACCTTCCCTCTGAGCGCCGCCAGCCGCTGCGCCAGCCACCCGCCGAGCAGCCCTTCAGTGCTTCCCCCCGAAATTGGAACCCAGTCAGTAATGACTGGGTTCTCCCGCATTTAGGATTCAATATTTCGCGCTCTTCGCGTTTTACTAGCGTTTGCTCCATCTTCGCTTGACCAGCCGTTGCCGATTCTCAAACTTGTCTCAAAAAGCGCTTCCTACACTCCAGTCAGTCTACGACGCATTTTGTCACTTTGACGGTGACGTTTTCTGTCTTTTTGAGGCCTTTTTTACCCGATTTCGGTACCTCCCACCTGGTCGAGCGCTAATTACAAAAAATATTTTTTGGACGGCTGTCTTTCCAAGTTCCGACCTGTTCCATCCAGGACTCTGAAACCTTTAGCACGCTGATCGAGGTTTTGGTAAACTCGCGTCAATGCAGGACGCCATATCTACAGCTCCTCAGGTCGATGCTCGAGGCGCCATGCCGTTGTCAGGATTCATAACCCGCACTCGCTCCCAAGCACCCTCAATGGTCAACTGCGGTGTAGCACTAGTCTCCGCAACGCTTATCATCTTTTCGTTTCCAGATTTCAATCTATGGCTGCTCGCGTGGGTTGGCCTCGTACCATTGTTTCTGACCATTGCCTGCAACGCCCAGCCGTGGCGCTCCTTTTATTTGGGCTGGCTGTTCGGCTCCATGTTCTTTTACGGCTCCTGCTATTGGCTCACGTATTCGATGATCCACTTCGGTGGGATCCAAAGCTGGCTCGCTTTTCTGCTGCTGATTCCTGGGGCAGTTCTCCTTGGCGTTTTTCCCGCGATTTTCACCCTCGGACTCGCGCTCGCAATTCGAAAATGGGGAACGATCGTATTGTTTCTGTCGCCGCTGCTTTGGTCAGCGCTGGAATGGAGCAGACTTGAAACTACGGGTCAGCTTTGGAACGCTCTCGGTTACTCCCAGGCTTATCATCCCTTGCTAATTCAATCGGCACGCTGGGGTGGGGTTTACCTGGTCGGATTTCTGATCGTTTTAGTGAACGCCGCAATCGCTTTCGCTATTTTGAACCGCAGCATGAGAGCTTTAGCGATCACGACTGCAGCCATGTTGCTTGTTACGCTGGTGGTTTTCGTCAGCAATAGGACATCATCATTACGGCAGTTAGGGGCTAACGAACAAGTTGATGCAGTCGTTGTGGCGATTCAGCCGAATGTGCCCATGGACCTCGTCAAGTCGGAAGAAGACATGCGAACACTCAGCGCGCGCCACTTTGAGATGAGTGAGTCTGCGCTGCGCGAGCTTCCGAATGATGGAAAACCGCGATTGGTAATTTGGCCTGAGTCGCCAATGAACTTCGCTTACGGTGGTGACTTCAGACTTCGGGAAATGATTGCCACTTTCGCCAAGGCAAACAAGACTGCTGTGCTTCTAAACTCACAGGAGGTGGCACCCAACAACGGAATTTACAACTCGGCGCTGCTTATAAATGAAGAGGGTGGCCTCGTCGCTCAATATGATAAGATTCGCCTGCTGCCGTTTGGTGAATATGTTCCGTTGCCCCAATGGTTGCCGGGGACGGGTTTGATAAGAGCGATGGTCGGAGACTTTACGCCCGGCACTAACTACCAGCTGATGCCCATCGGCAATGTACGGGCGGGAGTTTTCATCTGCATCGAATCGGCATATCCATCGATTGCGCGAAAGTTTACAGCCGAGGGCGCCGACGTGCTGATTAATATTTCCAACGATGGCTATCTCGGACCGACGGCAGTCATGCGACAACATCTGGCAAATGCGCTTTTTCGCGCTGTTGAAAATGGCCGTCCGTTACTTCGGGTTACAAACACGGGAATTACGGCCTTCATTACACCGGCGGGAGAAGTGCGAACCCCGACTCAGGGTTTTAAGCCGGCAGTTAGAAGCTGGCCGATCGCGCGAAGCAATAGTGTAGCGACCTTTTATGCGGATCACGGCGACCTATTTGTCGGCGCTTGTGCTCTCTTCAGTCTGTTGATGTTCGCATTCTCGTTCCGAAGATCAGGCACTGAAAGCAAGTGAGAAGCTCTCTGCCGCGGCTTTATTGATGATTAATCTGGAGGATCAATGATCGAGACTTTATCAATTCAGGATTTAAGGAACACCTATGAAGAGCTGCGCACCCACGTCGACCAACTCGGGAGGTTTCTTTGATGTTGCATCAGGTCGCGAAGAATTGAAGCGCATTGAGAATCAGGCCTCGTCGCCAGACTTTTGGAACGATCAAGCCGCTGCGCAGAAACTTTTGCAAAAGCGGATGGTCCTGGAAAAGAAGATTCAGCGACAGGAGCAGTTTGAATCTGAAATTGCCGATGGGGGTGTGCTTTTTGAGTTTGCCGAGGAAGATGAAGAGTCTTTGAAGGAGCTTCGCACCCTTATCGAACGCCTCGAACATGAAATCAGCGTGGCGGAAACTGAAATGCTCCTCGCGGGGGAGAATGATCAGTTGAATGCCATCTGCACCATTCATCCAGGGGCAGGTGGCACTGAGTCGCAGGATTGGGCTGAGATGCTCCTGCGCATGTACCTGAAATGGGCCGAGCAACGCAGCTTCAAAACAGAAATCATTGACTACCAGCCCGGCGAAGAAGCAGGACTCAAAGGGGTGACGTTTAGGGTCGAAGGAGAGTACGCCTACGGCCTGTTAGCGGCCGAAGCCGGGGTGCACCGACTGGTGCGCATTTCTCCGTTTGATCAAGCTGCGCGCCGCCATACCTCCTTTGCGTCCTTATTTGTTTATCCGGAGATAGACGAAAACATCGAAGTGGAGATCAACGATAAAGACTTGCGCGTGGACACATATCGCGCAACGGGCGCCGGCGGTCAGCATATCAACACGACCGATTCTGCGGTCCGTATTACTCACCTTCCCACGGGCATTGTCGTGCAATGCCAGAACCAACGTTCGCAACATCAAAACCGGGCCGTCGCGATGCAGGTTTTGCGATCACGCCTGTATGAGCTCGAACTAAAGAAGCGACAAGCCGAAACTGCCGCGCTGGAGGCGAACAAGGCAGACATCTCTTTCGGATCGCAAATCAGAAGCTACGTGCTCGCGCCTTATCAGCTCGTCAAGGATACGCGCACAAAGATGGAGCGCGGCAATGTGGACGCGGTGCTGGCGGGCGACATAGATGACTTTATTAAGGCGTATCTTCTTGCGAAGAAGGCGGCGTAATGAGTGTCTAGAATCCAAGCTTTAGTTTGGTAGGGCACTCCCTGCGCAACTGAAATGCTGCACTTTAAACTTTCTGTTCGGAGTCGAAATGGCCACTACCGAGTTTGAAGAGAAGCCGAGGATAATCACTCCGCGAAACAGTCGCCGGAATGAGATTGTGGCGATCTTGCTTCTCGCGGTTGGCCTGCTGCTAACGCTCTGTCTCGTTTCCGCCGCTTTTTATCCCAGCGACCCTTCATGGAATTCCGTTGGCCAGGCTGAAACGCATAACTGGGCGGGGGCGATCGGCGCCTATGTTTCGGCAGCTTTGTTTCAATCAATTGGTCTTGCCGCCTATCTGCTTCCCTTTCTATTGCTGGCCGCAGCTTGGCGACGCTTCAAAACTCGGAGCTTTCGGGCGCCGCTGTCCCGTTTGTTTGGTCTGTTATTATTGACGCTCGCCGCGGCCGCCTTACTCTCGGTCTCCAACATCCGTCCGATTTTTGATTCAACGGTCCAGCCCGGCGGAATGGTGGGAACACTCATCGCGCGCAGCCTCACGAGTGGACTGAACACAGTTGGCACGACTGTACTACTCATCGCCTTCGCCGCGACTGGACTGCTGCTGGCTACAAATTTCTCCTTTATTGGCCTATACGAGAAGCTCGTCAGTATCACCGCGGGACGCTTCGCCTTTGTAGGAACAATCCCCGCTGGTCTCAAAGCCTGGCGTGCGACTCGTCGCGAGCAATCACGTCTTCGGAAGGAACAGCGCGCAGCCCTCAAGGCAGAGCGGCTGGCCGCGCGCAATGCGTTAAAGGGCTCGCTCGGTTTGAGTCCTGAAGAACGGATCGCTCAATTCATGAAGGAAGAAGCCGCCGCTACCATCGATGGTAGAGAGATCAGTCGTGGCGAAAGCAGCGGCGCCTTGCAAGCATCAACCATTCATGGATCTGCGGAACCGCCGCGCGCTGCCGCCGCAGGCTTCGGAGTGCACGGAGCCACGGTAGTCAACGGTCCATCTGGTCGCCGCTCGATTTTTCCGGCCCCGCTGGGGGCAACCGCAGTCGCCGACGATGAACCGGAAGTTGAAGAAATGGTGAAGGGCGCTTCCGTATTGCGCGCGAAGGGTGAAGCGCCCGCCACCGGTAAACTTCCTTTTGACGCTGATCGCGCTCGGCGCATGTCATACACAGAATATTCCATGCCTCCGCTCGAGTTTCTGAACGAGGCGCCTCCTCACAGTGAGCAAGCGGACACTGAGCTCCTGGGTTTAGCAACGCGTTTGGCCGAAAAATGCAAGGAGTTTAATGTCACCGGACAAATCAAACACATCTGCCCGGGTCCGGTGGTTACCACTTACGAATTTAAACCCGATCCGGGCGTTAAATACTCGCGTGTTGTTTCGCTGGTAGACGATCTTTGCCTGGCGCTGAAGGCGGAGTCGATTCGCATTGACCGCATGCCGGGCAAACCCCATGTCGGTATCGAGGTACCCAATCCCCGGCGTGAGACAATTTTCTTGAGAGAAGTAATTGAGTCGCGCGCGTTTCGCGAGTCTGCTTCCAAACTTACGATCGCGTTGGGAAAAACCATTGATGGACTCAACTATGTCGCCGACCTGGCAAAAATGCCCCACCTGCTAATCGCCGGAACTACCGGCGCAGGTAAGTCTGTCGGCGTCAATGCGCTGATCGTTTCAATCCTTTATCGGGCGCGGCCCGATGAAGTTAAGTTTATTTTGATCGATCCCAAGCGGCTGGAATTGGGACTCTACGAAGACATTCCTCATCTTGCCGCTCCGATTATTACTGACCCGAAGCTCGCCTCCCGGTCTTTGAAATGGGCGGTCGCGGAGATGGAGCGGCGCTATCGTGATCTCGCCGGCTGGGGCGTCCGCAACATCGACGGTTACAACACCGAGATCATGCGCCGAAATCTCGTCAAGGAATACGATGAAAAAGGCGAGCCGCATAAACCGCTTCCTTACATTGTAATCATCATTGACGAACTTGCCGATTTGATGATGACCTCAGGGCGCGAAGTTGAGGAATCCATAACGAGGCTAGCCCAGATGGCCCGCGCAGTTGGCATTCATCTGGTACTGGCAACACAGCGTCCTTCGGTCGATGTAATCACCGGCCTGATTAAGGCAAACTTCCCCTCGCGCATTTCCTTCCGCGTATCGTCAAAAGTAGATTCGCGCACAATCATCGACACAAACGGCGCGGAACATCTGCTCGGCCGCGGCGACATGTTGTTTCTACCGCCGGGAACGTCGCGCCTGATTCGCGTTCACGGAGCCTACATCGACGAGACTGAGATAGGCCGCATCGTCAACCACGCGAAGGCCCAGGGTCAGCCGGAGTACAACGAAACGATCACGCAGTCGGAAGAAGAAGCGCTCGGCCTCGAGGAAGGCAATGGCGAACACGACGAGCTTTTCGAAGAGGCGCTGCGCATTTGCGTCGAGATGAAACGGGCATCAACCTCAGTCTTGCAGCGACGGCTGCGCATTGGTTATGGACGCGCGGCGGCCATCCTCGACATCATGGAGCGGGAAGGACTCATCGGCCAGGCAGACGGCTCGCGTCCACGACCAGTACTCGGACGCGCCTATGAAATGATCGCGCAGTGGGATGAAAGCGGCGAAGCAGAATAGTCTGTTCAAGTTCTTATCAGAACAAGTTGCTACCGAGCTTGCGATGAGTAGCTTGTCTAAGTATTAAGTCTAAGCCGGATATTAAGAGTCTAAGCCGGTACTCCGGTTGTGATGTTCCTCTCGCGACCACTTCGAAACATTTCCACCCAAAGCTGTGGAAAAATCTGTGGACAACGCGCCATAAAACATACGAAGTTTTGAAAACACTAGACTTTTAGCGAAGTGCACACGCCAGCGGCAGTGTCGCAAAGCCTTCACTAGCATTTACTTGCATACGTGAAACAAAATCTCCCACCAGCAAAGTCTCCACCATCTTCGATTGGTTTATTCATATTAGCACTAGCCATTCTTGCTTCAACGTGCGCGACTGCTGCCCGACGTACCTCTTCAGAAGTGCAATTGAGTCTCGACACCCCAAAAGCGAAACGCGCTTCACTAATCAACGTCAACACCGCGACACCGCATGTGCTGGAAACACTTCCGGGAGTGGGCAATATTATCGCTGAGCGAATCGTCGCACATCGGGAGCAATACGGACCCTTTCGGCGCGCGGAACACTTGATGATGGTGCGGGGTATTAGCGATAGAAAGTTTCGCGCAATTCGTACGCTGATTGTCGTGCAATAGCCAGACCTGGCTAGCCGCAGCAACACAGATACAAGTTCGATTGAAATAATGCTAACGCGCTTCGTTTGGCAACGTCTGCGTGAACGCCTGAGCTATTTGCAAACTGCATAGGTACTGCCCAAGCCCTTGCTGCGACGATGCCGTGTTACAATTGAGCACCAAATTGATAGTTTAGGAGTAGAGCCATGCCATATTCAGAACTGATGATCCGTCCAATGCGCGAGGAATTGACCCGCATCGGGGTTGAAGAGCTGAGAACCCCAGAAGACGTCGATAAGACACTTAGTAACAGCGAAGGCACCGTAATGGTCGTTGTAAACTCAATTTGCGGCTGTGCAGCGGGAAAAGCGCGGCCGGGCATCGCCCAGGCGCTGCAACACAGTGTGCGACCAGACAAAGTTACCACTGTATTCGCCGGCGCCGATATTGAAGCCACCGAAAAAGCGCGAAGCTACTTCACCGGCTACGATCCCTCTTCGCCTTCCATCGCGTTGCTGAAGGACGGAAAACTTGTCTGGATGATGGAGCGCAGGCAGATTGAAGGTAAGGATGCATGGCAGGTTGCTAACGACCTCACGCAGGCATTTGATCAATATTGCAGCAGGGCGGAAGCAACAGCGAAGTAGCACTGTAGTTGTTTAGAGGCGGTCAACGCCCGCCTTTAAACTGAAGCTCTAATGAATTTCTTTTGACAGTCTTGACGGACCAAGCACGTTAGCAAACTCCGAATGTGCCATGACCACCTCGGGAGATTGCTGCATCGCCGCAAAGTATTTTCTCTGAAAATCACTGCCTGCTGCGTCGGGAGTAAGCAACATTCTCGCCTGCTGAACGAGAGCGACTCCAGTGCTCTCTTCGGGTGTCTCCTTCGCGGACAGAAGTTCATCCATCTCGACAATGAGTTCCGATAGCTGCCGCAGCCAAGCAAACCAGGGATCACGCATCACGAGACTAAGAAGTTCATAGCTATTGGCGACTTTACCGTGATCCCGCTCGTAAGCCTCGCGCTCGAAGTCGAGCAACTTCTTGTGTAGGCGGAGCAGGACCGTCCGTACAGTAACAAGGTGGTGGCGCGTTTTTTCGGTTAGCTCATTCTTAGTAGTCATCACCAATCCCGCCCGAATCGCTCAAGCATGGGGTAAGGTAAGCTGTTAGTTTACGCGTGCGGTTCACTAAGGGCTAACCGCAAAACTAACAGTTTGCGTTACCGATCGTCGTCTCGATCATTCTGTCGGCATCAATGTGCCTGCGATGAAAGACGGCGGCAGGTGCCTTCAAGTTATACATTCTGATGCGCCGGTTCAATTCAGCAGCTTTCTCTCTAAACTCTCTCACGCTTCTCTCCCATTCCGGGTCAGACGGAACGCTTCCTTCCTTGCCGAAGAGCGCCCAAGCTCGCGACAACTTTGTCAGCGCTGCTTCAAACTCAGCATCGATGTCCTTGCGCTCTTCGATCCAAGCTGGCGCGAACCCGGCGTTACGCAACAGCCGATGCACCGTACGAAGATCCGGATCTTCAAAAGGATTCTCCTTGAGATCTATCGGTTCGCCTTTACCTGGCAAGTCGTTAAACTCGCCATTCTCAATAGCCTCCCTGAGCTTTTTCTCCGTGAGAGATTCCAGTCTGTTCATTTGCAATTTCGATCTGAAGGGTCAGCGCTTACGCCTTGTTAGGACAAAGTTAATGCAAGATAACTAGTTCGCTCAAGTCTGCAGGCGGCCACTCCTCCGCGAATTCGCTATGCTATGCCTATGCTATGATCACCTCAGCATGCCGCCCCCTTTCAGCCTCAACACGCCGATTGAAGAGCTATACAAATACCGGCTTGCCCACCTTGGCCAAACTCTATCGTACAAGCTCGCTCTGGACGTCGCGAGCTATTTTGGCAAGAACGACTACCGCAACGCGACTGTTGAGGATCTGCTGAGTTATCTGCCTATGCGTTATGAAGATCGCTCCAATCCGGCGCACATACGCGATCTGACTGACGGCATGGAGGCGTCGCTGGAACTTGTTGTCAAGATTGCCGGCGGCTTTCAGGTGAAGAACCGGCGGTCCCTGGGGCGCTCAAGTCTGTTCATCTTCGAAGTCACCGCTACGGATCCAGAGAAAACTGGCAGGCCCGTAGTCGTTTGGTGGTTCGTTTCCGGAAAGCATGCGCATGACATTGTCAGCTACTACACCAAACGCTTCACCCGCGGCGCGCGGTTCATCACATTTGGGAGATGGGAATGGGACAAGCGACGCGCCACTTTCTCTTTGAAGTTAAATAAACCTGCGGACGAGCTCGAAATGTTGCCGGCCGAGATCGAAAACGAAAGCTCTGACCGGAAGAAATCGGAAGAGACCACAACTTACGAAGTGACTGGGCTCGACGCAGGCGACAGCGGCGATCCGGCGCTCGCGGTAATTCATACCGGACGCCGTGTTCCTATCTATCGCAAACTGGGCGAATTCAGCTCGAAACGCATTCGTGAAATTGTCCACGCAGTACTTGCGACGTTGCCTGATTCAGCATTTGCTGAAACCTTGCCGGCTGATCTACGCCAACGGCAAAAATTGCTAGCCCGCGCTGCAGCGATGCGTCAGATTCACTTTCCTCCGGAAGACGTGCCGCTTGCGTTATACGCTCAGTCGCGAAGTCCCGCTCATTTACGGCTCATCTTTGAAGATTTTTTCTGGGTGGCGCTGGGAATTAGCCTGAAACGCGGCAAGCGTACAAGCGAGACCAAGGGCACCGTAATAAAGCTTGACCAGGCAACCAAAGTGAGAATTGGTTCGGTGTTGCCGTTTAAGCTAACCGACGCGCAGCGCCGCGTAGTAAAAGAGATATTCAGAGACTTGAAATCAAACACGCCGATGAACCGTTTATTGCAAGGCGACGTCGGTAGCGGCAAGACGATCGTCGCACTTATTGCAATGCTTGCCGCCATGGAAAGCGGTTATCAGACAGCGCTGATGGCGCCGACGGAAATCCTCGCCGAACAACACGCGCGTAACATAAAACGGTTGCTGGCAAAAAGCCCGTATCGCGTGGAACTCCTGACCGGGTCGCTGCGTGCTGCGGAAAAAAGGAAACTCCAGGTCGAGCTGGCCGCCGGCGAGATTCATGCTTGCGTTGGCACTCATGCGCTCATTCAGGAATCCGTTTCCTTTAAAAACCTCGGCCTGGCTGTCATTGACGAACAACATCGCTTTGGCGTGATGCAACGCGCGGAGTTGCGAGCACGCGGCTTCAACCCGGACGTGCTGATAATGACTGCAACTCCCATCCCGCGTTCCCTTACAATGACCATCTACGGCGATCTCGATGTTTCCGTGATTGATGAAATGCCGCCGGGGCGGACTCCCATTGACACGCGCGTGTTCGGGGAAGAGCAACGGCCCGAGGTGAAGAAACTGATATCGGCAGAGGTCCGTGCGGGGCGACAGGTCTACGTCGTGTATCCACTTGTTGAAGAATCGGAGAAGATGGACCTGAAAGATGCCACCCGAAGATATGAGTATCTGCGCGACCAGGTCTTTCCGAAGCTTTCCGTCGGACTCGTGCATGGAAAAATGAAGGCGACTGAAAAGGACCAGGTGATGCGGCGCTTCGTTGCCGGCGAGATTCACATACTTGTATCGACGACGGTGATTGAGGTCGGCGTGGATGTCCCGAATGCATCGGTAATGATTGTGGAACACGCAGAACGATTTGGTCTCTCGCAACTTCATCAACTCCGCGGACGCGTCGGTCGTGGTGCTGAGAAGAGTTATTGCGTGCTGCTTACGTCAGACAAAAATACGAGCGTGGCCAAAGAACGTCTGGGCATCATGGCGCAAACGAATGATGGCTTCGTGATTGCTGAAAAGGACCTCGAGCTGCGCGGTCCTGGCGAACTTCTGGGAACTAAGCAATCAGGCCTGCCGGAGTTTCGCGTTGCCAACCTCGTCCGTGATCAACAATTTCTCGAGGGCGCCCGCAAAGAGGCTGAGTTTTATTTGGCGAAAGGCGAGGAGTCACCGGAGACCGCGAAGATGATTCAACGCGTGAGGGCGGACACGCGCTTGGGCCTCGCGGCCGTAGGCTGAAAATAGCGTCCGCAGATTCCTCAGATTATACAGATTCAAAGAGCAGTTGGAGCAATATCGATTACGTATCTGAAACCCCTTCGCGTGTGGTTTGCGTAATCTACGTAATCTGCGGATTAACTGTTCGACTGTTAACTTACGTCATCCATTGCGTATCATCGCCGGAAAATATCGTGGACGAAACTTGAAAACCCCGTCATCGCTTGAGGTGCGGCCCACCTCAGATCGTTTACGGGAGACGCTCTTCAATGTGATTGCACCGCGAATCGAGGGTGCTCGCTTTCTCGATCTGTGCGCCGGTTCGGGAGCAATAGGAATTGAAGCGCTGTCGCGTGGCGCGAGTCACGCCACCTTCGTCGATCGTTCGCGAAGGATGTGCTCCTTGATCAAAGCCAATCTTGATCTTTGTCGGGTTCACATAGAGCAAAGCGAAGTAGTACAAGCTGAAGCGGCTGATTATCTGCGACGGGTGATTGCGAGACCGCGCGGCGGCTTTCATCCATGGGATATCGCCTTCTTTGACCCGCCTTACGCCGAGAACTATATATCGATTCTCCAGACCTTCGGCGCCCATTCGTCGAGTCTGATATCTGATAATGGCGCGTTGATTGTCGAGCACTATCACAAAAATGATTTGCCAGACGAGGTGGGGAGTATAATCCGTACTCGGAAATTGAAGCAGGGTGATTCCACACTAAGTTTTTTCGAAATAACCACCAGTCCCAGAGAGACGAAATGTTTATAGACGGCGGGCTCCATAAAGTTTTCGCAGCTCCGGAGGAGCGAAATGTTGCCGACTGAATCCTCGCTTAAAACATGTCGCTCCTCTGGAGCTCTGGTCTTTGGTTTACCTTCCGTCTCTATAAACATTCGGCTCCTCCGGAGCTGTCGCGTTCGGTTGCGATCAGGCCGCGCGGCGTCGCCGTTTCTTTGTGGCCGAGATTAAATTCTTTGCCTGTCTGTTGGGAAAAATCATGAGCACCAACATCTCTCGTCGTGGATTCGCGAAAATCCTGAGCGCCAGCGCTGCCTATGCAGCACTCGCGCCATCCATGTCCAGGTCAACGCCGGCGTTGCGGGTGGTCACGCGATCGTCAACTGCCTTAGACGTTGTGCGCCTCAGTTCGAATGAAAATCCGTATGGCCCTTCTCCAATGGCTTTGCAAGCGATGACTGACGCGTTCAGGCTCGCCTGGCGTTACCCCGACGAGCACGCAGAATCCCTTGTTGATGCCCTGACAAAGCTACATGGAGTAACACCCGCACAGATTCTTCTCGGTGCCGGTTCGGCTGAAATATTAAAAGTAGCTGCCGCGGCTCTTACGGCTCCCGGGCAGAAGCTTGTAGTTGCTAATCCGACTTTCGAAGCCATCCTTGCGCACGCACGAACTGCACGAGCCGACGTAGTCAAAATAGATCTGACACCTGACTACGCCCACGACTTACCCAAAATGTTAGCTGCGGCAAATGACGCGGGCCTGGTATACATTTGCAACCCGAACAATCCAACCGCAAGTATCACGCACCGGGATCAAATCCGCGCGTTCCTGGCGAAGGTGCCGAGTCAAACGATCGTGCTTATCGATGAGGCTTACCATCACTATGTCGAATCAAATGAGTACGAGAGCCTAGTCCCGCTGGTCAAGCAGTATCCAAACCTAATAGTCGCTCGCACGTTTTCGAAGATTTACGGCATGGCCGGTTTGCGTTGTGGCTATTGCCTCGCGCGTCCGGAACTAATCGAGAGCCTGCGCTCGCAGCAAACGCGGGACAGCGTGAATATCATGGCCCTCGTTGCGGCTTCGGCTAGCCTTAAGGATGCGAATCAAGTGGAACAAGGCCGACGGCGCAACGGCGAAGTTAAGAAGTTTGTCTACTCCGAACTGGAGAAGTCGGGCTTCAGGTGGATTCCGTCTCATGCAAATTTCCTCATGATTGATCTTCGTCGCGAAGTAGGTCCGATCATAGCTGCGATGCGTGCTCGCAATGTGCAAGTGGGCCGAGTCTTCCCTGCCCTACCTAACTTTATGCGTGTCACGATCGGAACGAGGCCACAGATGGAAATGTTTGTTTCAACTTTTCGCGAAGCGATGAGTTGATCTATCTGTGCGTCCTCCGTGTCCTCTATGTCTATGTGGTGATGGGTTTTCTTGCGGAAATGATCACCAAGCAGACACTGAGAACACTGAGTTTCCACAAAGGGCTTACCAAGCCACCTCAAATTCACCTGATTCGCCACCTCACAGAATCAATTGCTAGAATCACTTCATGCTCGTACTTGGAATTGAAACATCTTGCGACGAAACTGCAGCGGCTATCGTGCGCGATGGCCGTGAGATCGTCTCGTCCGTGATCGCTTCGCAAGTTGAGACTCATAAACGCTTCGGCGGCGTCGTACCCGAGCTAGCCTCACGAGAGCATCTCGACAAGATTGTTCCAATCGTTGAAGAAGCCTTCGAGCGTGCCAAAGTCGACCCGCATGGGATAGACGGCATCGCAGTCACAGTCGGGCCAGGACTGGTTGGCTCGTTGTTGGTCGGGGTCTCATACGCAAAGGCGATGGCCTTCGCGCTTCAGAAACCGCTGGTCGGAGTGAATCACATCGAGGGACATGTCTATTCGGTGGCTTTTGACAACCCGCCCGTTGAATATCCCGCCTTGGCCTTGATTGTTTCCGGCGGCCACAGCAATCTCTTTTTTGTGCCCGCACCAGGGAAGTACAAAGTCCTTGCGCGCACCCGTGATGATGCCGCCGGCGAGGCTTTCGACAAGGTGGCCAAGATGATGGGACTCGGCTATCCCGGTGGCCCGATCATCGAGGAGCTTGCGCGTGAAGGTAATCCGCGAGCGGTGAAATTTTCGTTACCGCGCATGGGCGACGGCTCAGCGGATTTTAGTTTCAGTGGTTTGAAGACAGCCGTCACCAAACACGTGCGTGAAAGTGGATTGCAGCCGGTGCGAAACGGCGCAAAGGCATCCCAAGCGATTAAGGATCTCGCGGCAAGCTTTCAAAGTGTGGTTGTAAGATCTTTGGTCGGAACCACCGAGCGTGTAGCGGCAGAGTATTACCCGAAAACCTTGATTGTGGCGGGCGGCGTCGCCTGCAATGGTGCTTTGCGAGAAGCGTCGCGGCAGGCGGCCGAACGCCTGGGAGTTCCCGTTTACTTCCCTTCTCCACACCTCTCGACGGATAACGCAGCAATGATCGCAGCGGCCGGAACAGTGAAACTACAGGCGGGCGAACGCGCCGGCTTTGATCTCAATGCTGATGTGACGCTGCGACTGCAGAATGTCGATAACGAAGAAGAAGCACTAAGGCGAGCGAAGGTCAGGTACAGGCTTTAAATGCTAAATGTTCGAAAAACTAACGTTTGTCGCACATTCGTTTTTTGTTGTGGTTGGTCTCGGCACGCGAGACCGGGTGGGCCTTATCAACCCTCGATCACGCTCATCGCGCTCACCGCCTTTTTCTCATAAGCAGTGATGGTCGCAATATTGCGCTTCTCAAGATCCGTCAACTGATCATCGGTGAAATCGGGGTTGGCTTTATACCAGGCGAAGCTTTCAAAGTAGGTTTGAAACCAGGGCTCTTTGGTGAAGACTTTGCCTCGTCGAGCATAAATTTCCTGCCGCATCTTACCGGCATCTTCCACGAATAAGCCGTCGAGCAGACTTCGCGTGATCGGCTTGCTGCCAAGGTCATCGTGGATCTTTTTCTCGTAAGCGACAATTGTTTCTACGTTCTGCTTATCCGGCCCCGATAGTTCTTCATCCTTAAAGTTCTCGACGGGCTGGTACCACGGCTGGCTGAAGAAATACTGCGAGAGCCAGGGTGCCTGAAACTGGCGTCCGTGACGCGCGTAAACTTCATTGCGCAGCAGGCGCAACTCGTTAAGGCTCAAGCCCTGAAGCATCTGCGCTGAGATCAACTTGTTCTCAAACAGCTCCATATCGCCGGGAGCAAGCGCCAGCTTGCGCGACTTCTTCTGCGCCGCCTCAATGGTCAGTAAGTTCTTCTCCTCGAGTGCGGAAAGCGCCTTTGGCTCATAGTTTTCCTTTGACTTGTACCAGTAACGCTCTTCGAAATATTGCTGGAGCCACGGCTCGCTGAAACGCTTGCCATGAATTGCTTCCACCTCCGCGCGCAATACGCGCCACTCGGCACCGCTATGGAGTCCGAGCTTCTTTGTCGTGAGCGTGCGACTACGCCAATAGCGCATATCTCCAGGCTGGACCGTCTCATGCTTGCTTGCTTCCGCATCTCGAATCAGGTCGAGGTTGCGGTTCTCAGTCGCATCGAGCATCGAGTTCTGAAACTCGTGGTTCGGTTTATACCAATCCTGGGCGGTCAGATAAGTCGCAATTTCTGCATCCTTGAAGATGCGGCCATGACGACCGAAAACAATGCCGCGCATCAGCTTAAGATCTTCGAGCGGGACCGGAGCAAGGTCAGCGGCTTTGAGGGCGGCATTCGAGAAGTCAAAATCCTGCCAGCGCTGCATGCTGTCCGGAGACTGCGCTGATACCGAAGCTGTGACTAGAAACGTTGTAACGAGGAAGATGAATAAGCGAACGTGGGGGGAAAACTTCATATTGTGCTCCATTGTCTGAGGTGCTGCCCGTCAGGGCTACTGAACATAGGCGGCACAGTGAACTCGCTGCTGAAAGTGCCAGAGGCACGCAATGCTTATGGCAGTGACCGACTCGATTTCAAAGTTTTCAATAACTCTGGATAGACAAAAAGCTATAGACATTCGCCGCTACGTGGCTGCACCCGAACTCTCGTGAAGGCGTCATCTTAATATACTGAACATCAACCGAAAATATCGCGAACCTTATCGACCAGGCCTTTATCTTCAAGATCTTTGTTTTCAACCATCGCGAGCTGCTCGAGGAGCTTTCGTTGTTCTCTCGTTAGCGATGTTGGCGTTACGACACTAACCGATACAAAGAGATCACCCCGGCCTCGACCACCAACCACCGGCATGCCCTTGCCCTTGATGCGAAATATAGTTCCCGTTTGAGTGCCGGACGGAATTTTGATTTTTTCTTCCCCTTCAATCGTCGCCACGAAAACATCCGCACCGAGCGCCGCCTGCCCGAAAGTCAGGGGCAGCGATGCGTAAAGATTACTTCCCTGCCGCTCAAAGCGTTCATGCTCCGCCAAACGGATCACAACATAAAGATCACCTGATGGGCCACCCTGAGTACCTGCCTCTCCTTCGCCCTGCACCCGCAGCCGCGAGCCGGTCTCCACTCCCGCCGGAATTTTCACTTCCATCTGCTTCTCGCGCTCGATGCGGCCCGCGCCCCGGCATTCTGTGCAGGGAGTTTTCACCATGCGACCGGCACCGCGACAGACCTGGCAAGTGCGAGCCACTGAAAAGAACCCTTGCTGATAGCGAACCTGCCCGGTGCCGCCGCAATTGCTGCAATTCTCGGGCTGAGTGCCGGGAGCCGCGCCGTTTCCTTTACAGCTTCCGCAAGTTTCCAGTCGCGGAATGCGCAACTGAGCAGTCATGCCGTGGTAGGCGTCTTCGAGTGTGATTTCGAGGTCGTAGCGCAGATCCGCACCACGTTGTGCGGCCGAACGGCGCCCCCCCGGACGGCCTCCAAAGACGTCACCGAATCCAAAAAGATCGCCGAGGATATCTTCTATGCCGCCAAAGCCAGGAGCGCCCCATGTTTGTCCGGCACCGCTCGAAACGCCGGCGTGGCCAAAGCGATCATAGCGCTGGCGTTGATCGGGATCGGCAAGCACGCTATAAGCCTCGCCCAGTTCTTTAAACTTTTCCTCCGCTGTCGGATCGGTTTGATTCTTGTCCGGGTGATACCGCTGGGCCAGAGCGCGGTATGCGCTTTTTAACTCTTGATCAGAAGCTGAGCGGCTGACGCCCAACACTTCGTAATAATCTCGTTTACTCATTCCAACTATTCCAAAACCTCTCGTATTGTTTTTTGATTCTTAAAACTTTGTGAATTCGCCAGAGGGATTTTCCGCGGCCTGGGGCGTTGCTTCAGAGGCAGGATTCATCATTGCAGAAGTGATCTGGCCGGCAATTCTTTCGAGCGCGGTCAGCGCGCTATTGATTGGCTCGCGGCCTTCGGCCGTAGTAGCCGCTTCAGCTTCCTGAAATACACGATCGGCTATCTCCTGATCATTTGCCGAAAGTAATCCGCCAAATTTACCGAACGACTTTTGCGTGTTACGCAGCAACGATTCCAGCTTGTTGCGTAAGACGACGATCTCCTTGGCAACGCGATCGGTATCTGCAAAGCCTTCCGCCTCGGTTATGAGTTGCTGAATTTCGTCGGGCGCGAGACCGGAAGTCGGAGTAATACGCATTTGCTGTTCGCGGCCGGTGGTCTTGTCCTGGGCCGACACGGAGACAATCCCGTTTGCGTCGACTTCGAAGGAAACATCAATTTGCGGCACTCCTCGCGGGCTTGGTGGGATACCGACAAGCTCAAATTTTCCAAGAGAACGATTACCTTCCGCCACTTCGCGTTCACCCTGCAAAATATGAATCTCCACAGACGTCTGATTGTCGACCACTGTCGTAAATGTCAGGCTGTTGCGCAAGGGAATGGTCGAATTGCGATCGATAATCTTAGTAAATAGCCCACCGCGCGTTTCGAGTCCAAGACTTAGCGGCAAAACATCGAGGAGTACGATGTCCTTGACTTCACCGGTCAACACGCCTCCCTGAATCGCAGCGCCCATGGCTACCACTTCGTCGGGATTGATTTCCGCTGAAGGTTTCTTGCCGAAGATTTTTTCGACTGTGCGTTCGACAATCGGCGAACGCGTCTGCCCGCCAACCAAAATCACTTTATCTATGTCTTCGGGCTGCAACTTGGCATCTTCGAGTGCCCGGCGGCAAGGTTCTATAGTTTGGTCAATTAAATCTACTATTAGACCTTCAAACTCAGTCCGCGTCAGCGACTTATTAAAGTGCTTTGGTCCGGTCGCATCAGCGGCAATGAACGGCAGATTTATGATTGTTTCGGTTGACGACGAGAGTTCACACTTGGCTCGCTCAGCAACCTCCTTCAGCCGCTGCAGCGCCAGCCGATCCTTGCGCAGGTCAATGCCCGTGTCCTCAAGAAACTGCTCCGCCATCCAGTTCATGATCCGTTCATCGAGGTCCTCACCGCCAAGGAATGTGTTGCCGGAGGTAGAAAGTACTTCGAAAACACCGTCGCTCATCTCCAGAATTGAAATGTCAAACGTGCCTCCACCCAAGTCATAAACCGCGATGCGCTCAACGTCTTTGTGGCCCACGCCGTACGCCAACGCCGCAGCCGTTGGCTCATTGATGATTCTCTCGACCGTCAGTCCTGCAATTTTGCCTGCGTCTTTTGTCGCCTGGCGTTGGGTATCGTCGAAGTAAGCTGGAACAGTGATAATGGCATCAGTGACGGGTTCCCCAAGAAAATCTTCCGCCGCGGCCTTCAGTCGCTGCAGCACTATTCCAGATAGCTCGGGTGGGCTATAGCTGCGGCCCTGCACACGCACACGCGCATCGCCGTTGGGAGAATCAACAATCTCAAAAGCAGATGTCTCTCGCATACGCTGAACTTCGGTAGAGCTGTACTTACGGCCGATAAGCCGCTTCACGGCATAAACGGTATTAGCCGCATTAGTCACAGCCTGGCGCTTTGCGATCTGCCCTACCAGCCGCTCGCCCTTATCGGTGAAACCCACGACACTGGGTGTGGTTCGTCCACCTTCCTTGTTGGGAATGATCTGAACCGCGCCGCCCTCAAGGACCGAAACGCAGCAATTCGTGGTGCCCAAATCTATTCCGATTGCTTTTCCCATTTTGCTTAAACTCCTACTGCGTTAGGAGTACTGAAGGATCATTTTTTGACCGCTACCTTCACCAGCGCCGGACGGATTAACTTATCGCCGATCCTGAACCCGCGCACAATCTCCTGGATAACCGTATCAGGCTCATAGTCGTCGGTAGGTTCAGTGACGACCGCTTCGTGAAGATGCGGATCAAAATGTTCCCCCTCCGCCAGAACCGGTTTGACGCCCAGTGCATCAAGCACACCGTTAAGCTGCTTGTAGATTAGATCCACGCCACTGAGGAAGTGCCGAAATTCATCCGACTCGCTGGCTTCAACCGATGCTTCGGTCTCCAGGGCCCTTTTTAAATTATCGAGCACTGGCAACAGCTTGGCCGCAATATCTGCAACCACGCGATTGTAAGTTTCGGAGCGTTCCCGCTCCATTCTTTTGCGGTAGTTCTCAAAATCCGCCTGGCGGCGGGCCAGACTATCTCTTAATTCCTTAACTTCACTTTCCAGTCGTTTCAACTCGGCCCTGGTGGCAACTAGTTCCGCCACTTCCGGACCGCCGGCACTCTGTGCAGCTTCGCCTGAGCCATCAGCTTGAGGCGAAGGCTGGATAGACTGCTCTTCCGAGTCAAACGCTTCCGACTCGGGTGCTGTGGCGTTGTCATTGGGGGCCATAGAGTTTGTCGACTCCTGATCGTCATCTGAACCCCTGGCAGCGCCCGCTTCAGAGACGGCGCTGGAAGCGGTTTCAGAATCTGAATCCAAAAAGTTGATCGGAATCCGGTTCGGCCTATCGCCATTTTTCTCAGGAGCCATCAGACAGTGTCAATTCTTTCAGAGTTTGGTGGGCACCATTACGGACTGCCGACGGTGATCCCGGTGTCAAACGCGCGCTTCTTCGTTCAGGCGGCGCTCAATCAGCCGCGCCATGTAGTTTACCATAGCCATAATGCGAGAATATTCAATCCTCATCGGGCCAACGACGCCAAGC
>Ga0137372_10001767_pt1 | contig 20837 bp, 15 predicted proteins | sample SagtaG_6_FD_104911 | JGI IMG/M metagenome (GOLD analysis project Ga0137372, IMG submission 104911) | Vadose zone soil microbial communities from Sagehorn Ranch, Mendocino, California, USA - Sage1_R_60_16 metaG | ecosystem: Environmental > Terrestrial > Soil > Vadose zone | place: USA...
ACGGGGCAATCGCTCGGGGGTCGCCCGGTGACTGAAAGAGTCACGCCGGTAAATATGGGGAATTGACCCCATTGCGACAACGGGGAGGGAGTGGCCCTTGGCCTCTCCCTTACCCGCTACTGATGACTTCATGAGACCGCGGCTTGAGTGATTGGTAGTGTTTTTGCCAAGTGCCTGATTCCATTTCAAGGTCTCTAAGCAACCTCTTTGACGGCGGCGATGAATGCGCGCACGCGCTCTTCGTTCTTCTTACCGGGCACACTTTCCAGCGAGCTGCAGACGTCGACCGCATAAGGCCTCACATCCCTCACGGCTGCGGCTACATTCTCCGGCGTAAGCCCGCCTGCGAGAAACAGTCTTGGGATTAATCGTGCCGTTTCGCGCGCGATAGACCAATCGAAGCTCTGCCCCGTGCCACCGTGTGTTTTTGAGCTGAACGTATCGAGCAACACAGCGTCAGTGTCATACTGTACCGCGTGCTCAGGCGTGAAGTCTTTCCCCACTCGCAATGCTTTGATTACGGAGAGTCCTTTCAATGTGCGGCAGTAGCCGGGCGTCTCGTCACCATGCAACTGCACTGCTGCGACCCGAGTCAGGTCGGCAGTCCGGCCGACCTGTTCAACATTCTCCTCATTAACGAATATGCCGACGCAGTGAGTATCAGACGGCAGCTGTTCAATAATGCGACGCGCGGCATCCGGCTCAATATAGCGCGGGCTGCCGGAGTAAAAGTTAAAGCCCAGCATGTCAGCACCCGCGGTGACACACGTCAGCGCGTCCTTGAGATTTGTGATGCCGCAAACTTTGACGCGCACTTCGCCTCGCACACCTTCTATCAGCGTTCGCAAAGCCTTTGCCGGATCGTCGGAGCGCATCAATGTTTCGCCGATCAGAAAAGCTCTGTAGCCGTGCGCTTGTAAGCGCCGGAGATCGTCGCTCGTGCGTAAACCGCTTTCGCTGACGAGCATCACTTCGCCCTGCGATTCGCGGGCCAGCTCCTCAGAAACGCCGAGGGACACTTCAAAGGTGAGCAAGTTTCGATTATTAACTCCGATGAGAGTGGCGCCACATCGTTGGGCACGGCGCATTTCTTCAACAGTATGCACTTCGACCAGCGTGTCCATCCCGAGTTCATCCTCCGCAATGTGACGCAAAGCTGAGAGACGCTCATCGTCAAGTGCTGCCACAATCAGCAGCAATGCGTCAGCGCCGGCTGCCGCCGTTTCATAGATCTGGTATTCGTCAAAAATAAAATCCTTACGCAAGATGGGAAGAGATGAAGCCTCGTGCACTGCCCGAAGATCATCAAGCGAGCCCAGAAAATAATCTTCTTCGGTCAGGACTGAGATAGCGACAGCACCTCCGCGGGAGTAAGCGAGCGCCAGTTCGGCCGGTTTAAAGTCTTCTTTAATTACGCCCTTTGATGGCGAGGCGCGCTTGATCTCCGCGATGACTGCCACTCGTTTACCAGGAGCAAGAGCGCGACGAAGAGCGTGCGGTTCAGAGAAGCGCCTTGCTGCAACTGCGCGCGCGCGCAAGGTCGCAGTCGTCTCGGACAGATGCGCGGCTCGCACCGCATCGATTCGCTGCCGCTTGCGCGCGATAATCTCCGCCAGAAAGTTAGTGTTCGGATTCATTTGTTAGTCGCTGCTATTAAATCGTCAAGCTTCGCTCGCGCCGCACCGCTATCAATGCTTTGCTCAGCCAGCCGAGCCGCCTGGTGCAAGCTGCCCACTGCGTCACCGACAAATAGCGCCGCAGCGGCATTAATTACTACCAGGTCACGCGCTGTGTCTCGTCCACCGCCAGCGAGAACCTCGCCAATAGTGCAGGCGCTTGTCTCGGCGTCAACCCCCTGCAGGCTCTCGAGAGCACGCTGTCGCACACCGAAATCTTCCGGTTTGATCTCCCACCTCTTGACCTGTCCTCCGCAGGCCTCGGCGACGAAAGTGTTAGCGGCAAGAGTTATTTCGTCGAGACCGTCACCCCCGTGCACAACCCAGGATCGCTCAGTGCCGAGGGCAACGAGCGCTTGCGCAAGGGGCTCGACCAGCGATGGATGCCAAACACCAATTATCTGACGGGGAGCACCGGCCGGATTCGTTAAGGGTCCGAGCAAGTTAAATGTCGTTGGGATGCCAAGCTCGCGTCTGACGCCCGCGACCCGGGCGGTGGCGCCGTGGTAAAGCGGCGCAAACATGAAGCAGATGCCAAGCTCGTTCAGGCAGCGTTCGGAAACTTCGGGCGCAGTAATGACCTTAACGCCGAGTGCTGTCAAAACATCGGCACTGCCCGATCGACTCGTGGCGGCACGACCGCCGTGCTTTGCAACGGCCAGGCCCGCTCCCGCGATCACGAAAGCGGCAGCGGTGGAAATGTTGAAAGTCTTCATCCCACTCGAACCCGTTCCAGCAGTATCAACGAAGCGAGCATGGCTGGACCTGATACGGACCGCGCGCGACCGCATCGCGGTGGCCATCCCGGCGAGTTCTTCCCCCGTGGCACCCTTGATGGCTAGCGCAACCAGGGCGGCGGCAATTTGGGCGTCTGTTGCGTTTACGTCGAGCAGGGCATCGAGAAACTCAGCAGCCTCATGACTGAGCAAATTCTTCCCTTGCATCAAACGCAATGAAAACGCCCGCAGCGGTGAGTTAATCTCCGACCCGCCTTTTCGCTCCGGCGAAGGCTGAAGGGAATTCTGCCTTGGAATAGCTGTACTAATGTCGTCGTTCATAGCGCCAAGAATGTTCAATGCCAGCAACGTTGGGACGGTATATTCATGCGCGACTACTTTTTCGTTCAGCTTCCATTTCTGCTAAGGCGATTGCCTTGAACAGAGCCTTGGCCTTATTGATTGTTTCTTCATACTCAAGCTCCGGCACTGAGTCGGCAACAATGCCTGCTCCTGCCTGGACCGAAGCCTTCCCTTCCCGCATTTCAATTGTGCGGATTGCGATGCATGAATCCAAATTGTCAGAATAGTCTGCATAAACTATCGCGCCCGCGTAAACGCCGCGCGCGTCAGGTTCCAGCTCACGGATAATCTCCATCGCCCGCACCTTCGGCGCGCCGGTCACTGTGCCGGCCGGAAAACAGGCCGCGAGCGCATCGAAACGGTTAAGACTGCTGCGCAACTCCGCGCGCAGACTGCTTACCAGGTGCTGCACATGCGAATAACACTCGACTTCCATCAGGTCTTCCACGTGGACCGACCCGTAATCCGCCACCCGACCTAGATCGTTGCGACCGAGATCGACAAGCATCATATGCTCTGCTACCTCTTTTTCATCGCTGCGCATCTCAGCAGCTAACTGGAGATCTTCGGCCTTAGTCAGCCCACGGGGTCGAGTGCCGGCGATCGGACGGTAATCAAGGCGTGGTCCACGACACCTGACCAGCATCTCGGGCGATGCCCCGACTATTGATTCATCACCCAAGCGGAGAAAATACATGTATGGCGATGGGTTGATGGCACGAAGCGCCTCGTAAATTGCGATTGGCGCCGCATTCACTGTCTTAGTGAACCGCTGCGAAAGCACTACCTGATAACAGTCGCCGGCGGCGATATGTTCTTTGACAACTCTGACAGCGTCTTGAAATCCGTCTCGTGTCCAGTTTGACGTGAATGAAGACTCGTCTTGACTGCTGTGCCGCAGGTCGTGAATGCTTTTGCCAACCCACGCCGGCTGCGCGCGTGGGAGCCCCTGTTCCGGAAGCTTGCTTCCACCCTGTAACAATCTTTCCAGACGCGCGGTTGCTTCGACTGCCCGGTCGTAAAGATCTCTCAAACGGGCACGATCACCGCCGGCTTCTTCCGTAAACACAACTGATGTGAGGGAGATTTGCTCGTGCATTCGGTCGAAAGCGAGGAGAGTACGGTAGAACATTAATACGGCGTCATCGAAAGCCGACTCGTCGCTGTAGCTGGCGAGCGCAGGCTCAAACCAGCGCGCCGCTCCGTAAGCGAAATATCCGACCGCTCCGCCGGCGAAAGGCACCAGATCCGCGCGACGCGCAAGCTTTTTTCCTCCTAAATACTCGCGCACAAAATCCGTGGCGCGCACATTTCGGATTTCGCTTTCGCCGCCTTTTTCAATCGTCGTCTGGTTTCCTCGACCTCGTATGATCATCTCAGGCTCGGCACCGAGGAAAGAGTATTGTGCGCTACGCTCAGCACCCTCCACCGACTCGAGAATAAAACCATAGCGTGTGTCACCGGCTATCCGATGAAATGCGTCTACCGGTGTTCGCGAGTCAGTGACTACTGTTCTGACTACCGGAATCACATTGCCATGCTGAGTCTGGCGTTCGAACTCGGCAAATGTTGTGGGTTGGAGATGATCCATAATCAACACCGTGTGAAGCCACATCGAACCCTGAGATCGATCTCCTTGTTAAGTAAAAAAGCCCGCTGCCAAGCATTATTAGTCGGCAGCGGGCTCTCGGAAGTTTTCTAGTGTGCTTAGCTACTCTGGCTTATTGCACTCCTCAGCGAAGGCCCTAACCGCCAATACGTTCGCCTGCCACCAATAATAACTGGCAGAGCGGGTAGCGCTGGAGTGGTGTGGGCTGGAGAAATCCATAAACTATCTATTTTCTTTGGAGAGCGGTTTATACTTGACCTGGTAGTTCATTGTCAACTAATCCGGGTAGCGTCATATTTTGAGTTTCGACGAAAGACGATCCACGAAACTACACGAACCAACAGGAATACTTAGTGAGATTCGTGTAATTTTAGTGGATCGTCTTGCCCGGGTCTCCGCAATGGGACACGTACATTGTGCTAATAGCTCAGATCCTCACGACTGTCCTAGGGGCCCGAAGTGATACGTTATTGTGCCTGACCTTAGCGAGGCATCCTGCTGAGACTTAAATTGCGCTTTTTGCGCTGCTGATTGGGCGGCTTTCCGCCATAGCCATGGCCCGTTCAATGGCCGTGCGGTGATCACCTTCCCGTCGCTGCCGACGGTGACAGCAACATTGATCAATCCCCTCCTCCAGCCACGCCTGGCAGCTGCCGGATATTCAAGATCGGGCAGACTGATTTCGCTACCTTTAATTGCGCCTTTGACCAGGGGATAGGTCTCCACGCCAGGCGTCACACTACTCGTACCAGGGTTCGACGTTGTTGTCTGCGGCGTCTTTCCCAACTGCAGGCTCACTTCGCTACCAGCGAACGCTCCTCCAGGAACAGGTGCTTTGTTTGAGACCGCTGGCTCCGGCGCCGGCTCAATCGGTCTGCGATTAATAATAAGATAAGCTGCCAGGACCCCCGCCAACGCAACGACTGCCAGGATGACCCAGGTTGAGGCCCGCCCGTTGCGCGAAGCCTGCGCGCCAACATCTTCAGAACTGCTTTTTCCCTCATCCAGAGGAGCTGTTGTCGGCAAGGGCTCTGGCTCCACAGCTGTAGCCGGGGGAGGCGGCTCGCTGAGCGTTTGGCTCGAAGGCTCGCCGAGTAGTGTGTTAGCAAACTCGCCGAGCGGTCGGGTCGGTGGGTCATCAAGTTGCCGGGTAGCAAACCTGTCGAGGGGTCGGGTTGGGGGATTGTCGAGTAGTTGTGTAGGTAACTCACTCAGCGGTCGAGTTGGGGGATCATCGAGCGACCCTGCCGAGAACTCGGAACGAGTTGATGCCGGGGGTTCGTCCAGTTTCGCTTGTTCACGCTGCATCTCCCGCGCGAACGCCGCCGTGTATAGCAGGGGTTGGGTAGCCTCCCCTTTAAGTCTTGTGGCCGAATCGTCGCTTTGTTCCGGCGCGGTATCAAGCTCGGCTTCTTCTGTAGGAGGGGGCGTCACCCCGGCTGGCCCCGGCTGTGCGGGGATTTCCAACGTGGTAGCCATTGCTGCGGCACTAACAGGCAGCAACTGAGCAACCTCGGGAAATCCGCGCTTAATAGACCAGTCGAAAGCAGTTAGCCCAAGCTTATCTTTTGTTTCCACATCCGCCCCATGGGCAAGTAATACCTTAACAACCTCAACGTGACCAAAGAAGGCCGCCCGAATCAGAGCTGTCTGCAGATTGTAGTTAGTACCGTTAATGTATGCGCCTGCGCCCAGCAGCGCTTCGACGGCGAGGGCATCACCCTCTGCCGCCGCATGCAGCAACTGCTCCGTACGTTCAGCCGAATACTGTTGAGGCTTGCTCTTACTCATTTTGATATCCTGATGCGCCGGGCGAATGGAGTGGAATAATACATCTATTGGTTTGCCCCGACAATAGAAACAGTGACCCTCGGCCAAGCTTCCCCTGCCGGTCTCCTCCCCAAAAGCTGTACCATATATAAATACCTTCCACTCTCCTTATTCCAGTTTGCCGAAAGTAATGCCTTTATTAAGGAAGCATTGGCGGTGCGGGACCCCCAGTCGGCAACCTGGCGGGGTGCTGGTTTCATTCACCCCCAGACAAAGACGCGTGCGGAAGAATCGTGGACGGGATCGGCTCCAGAAACCGCGAAACCATCGGGAAGGAGTCGTTTTCCGGGCCACGGTAAACATTTGCCGGATAGACAAAATGAAGACCTCGCTTTGCTCGCGTCGTGGCGACATAAAGCAACCGCCGCTCTTCCTCCAAGTCATCAAACTCATCCCTGAACCGGTTCGATGGAAACCAGCCATCGGTCATCCAAATTATGAATAGGCTGTCCCATTCCAGACCTTTCGCCGAGTGGACCGTCGAGAGCGTAACGAAGCCGCCGCCCCGTCGCGCGGCGCTCGCCTGGGTCGCGTCCGACGGATCGAGCGCCACGTCCTCAAGCAACCTGGCGGAATTTTTGTATCGCTTCGCAATTGCTTGCAGGTGTTCAAGATCGCGCCCGCGCCGTTGAGCGTCGTCGTACTTGGCTTTCAAAAGAGGCCTGTAAAAGCGCACAACTGTTGCCAATTGCTCGCCCGGCGATTTGTTCTCAAGCACACTGGTTAAAATACGAGCCAGCCGTCCCAATTGGTTTTTATAGCTCGCCCTTGCCGGAAACCGATGAAGCTTCTTAAACAGACTTTCCTTTGTCCGAGCAGACCTGAACTCTCTTCGCTCAACGCCCAGATGATCGAGTATCTGATAGACGGTGGCGTCACCGATGTGCTCGATCAATTTAAGAGCGCGAAACCACGAAAGAGTGTCCGAAGGTTTAACCACCACGCGCAGGAACGCCAGGGCGTCTTTAATGTGCGCCGATTCAGCGAACCTGACTCCGCCGAATTTGCGGAAGGGAATTCCGTGCTTGCCCAGTTCTATCTCCAAGTCGAATGAGTGAGAGCTGGAGCGAAACAGGACGGCGATTTCGTTGAGGGGCACGCCCTCTTCGCGCAACTCCTCGATCCGCTCTGCGACGAAGCGCGACTGCTCATTTTCGTCACGAGCACTCACAACTACGGGAAGCTCGCCTCCCTCCACGCGGGAGAAGAGGCGCTTGGCGTAACCTTCTTTGACGTTCTCAATAATTGCGTTGGCCACATCGAGGATCGGTTGCGTACTGCGGAAATTCTCCTCCAGCTTAATGATCTGCGCGGCCGGAAAGAGCTTGGGAAACTCCAGCATGTTTCGGTGGCTCGCCCCGCGAAACGAATAAATTGACTGAAACTCATCGCCCACCACGGCGACGTTATCGTGCGTGGCCGTAAGCAGTCGCACGATCTGCGCCTGAAGCTTGTTTGTGTCCTGATACTCGTCCACCATTATGTAGCGGTACTGGTCCGAGAGCTGCTCGCGCAATTCCCTGCTCGCTTCGAGCGCCTCACGCAGCCGCATGAGCAAATCGTCGTAAGTAAGCATCTGACGATCGCGCTTGAACTGCTCGAAGGATTTGAACAGTGCCTCCAGGTCGGAAAGCTCATCAACGAATTCCGGGTAACTCTGGCTGAGCACTTTCTTCATGGGGCTGACCTTGTTGACCATCATGCTGAAGATAGCCCCGATTGTGCGCTTGCGGGGAAAGCGCCGTTCTTTGGTAAGTTGCATCTGACGGCGCAGCAGATCGATGAGGTCTTCGGTGTCGCTCTGATCGAGGACCGTAAAGTTTTTCTGCACGCCTGCCAGCTCAGAAAACTTCCGTAGGACGGAGTGGCCCAGAGAATGGAAGGTTCCGCCCGAGACCCGCTGGCAGCGTGCGTCGGCCAGAGAAGCGGCGCGCGCAAGCATGCTGGTCGCCGCTCGTCGCGTGAAGGTGAGCAATAACACGGACTCGGGCTGTGCTCCTGTTTCCACAAGACGCGCAACGCGATAGACCAGCGTCCGAGTTTTCCCGGTTCCCGCCCCGGCGACTATTAGCAGCGGACCTTCAGTTGTCATCACAGCTTTGAGCTGACTTTCGTTAAGCTCTTGCTGGTAGTTAATCCCGCGAGATCCTAACCGCACCGTGACCCGTTTCAAGACCAACCTCGACTTACCTGGTGCGGGCAGGGCCTTACCTAATTCAAGATCGCGCTTCAAGGCCTTCAGTTCGACAGCTAACTCTGTGACCGTTTGATAGCGATCCTTCGGCGTTTTCGCCAGAGCTTTGGTGAGAATCCGTAGAATCTCAGGCGGCAGTTCTGATTTGCTCAACAGCCTCGGCTCTTCGTGCAAGATGGCGTGCATCGTGTCAATCCGGTTCTTGTTGACGAAAGGGCAGGTGCCCGTGAGCATCTCGCAGATCACGACAGCAAAAGAGAAGATGTCGCAGCGCAGATCAACCCTCTGGCCGAGCACCTGCTCCGGCGACATGTAATTGACGGTTCCCATTAGTGTGCCAGACTCGGTCTGAATATGGATCAGTGTTTTCTCCGCGCTATCGGCAGCGAATGCACGCTTGCGCTGCGCCACGAGTTTAGCCAGACCGAAGTCCAGAATCTTTGCGTAGCCGTCTCGTCGAATCATTAGATTTTCCGGTTTCAGATCTCGGTGAATGATGCCCGCTTCATGAGCCCTCGCCAGACCTTCGGCGATCTGGATCGCAATGTCTAAAGTTTCCCTGACCTGTAATGGGCTCGCTTTGATTTTTTGACGCAGCGTCTCGCCCTCCACATATTCCATCGCTATGTAGGGCTTGCCGTCCTCTTCGCCGACTTCGTAAACGGTGAGAATATGCGGATGATTCAATGCCGATGCGGCCCGGGCTTCCTGAAGAAAACGACGCCGGCGGTCTTGTTGCGAAATGAATTCCGGCTGCAATAGCTTCAGCGCTACGACGCGATGAAGCTTTTCGTCATACGCCTTGTAGACCGCGCCCATGCCACCCGCGCCGAGCGGCTCTAAAATCTGGTAATGTGCGATACTCTTTTCCCGAATCGCTGTCATGATTAGAGGAACCCGTCGAGCTGAGTCTTATCAAAGGTAGCAGTACGAAGAAGCTCGTGCTGAAGATGCGTTACACTTTTCTGGTTTTTGACATCGCACTGGGTGCTGTGACACAAAGACAGATCGAGGGATGAGAATAGGATGCCGGCAGCGAGACGGCAAGGGGTCATTCCGGCCGACACGCCTCAGCTTGCCTTTCAACAACGTTCTAAGGCTTCGGCTGGTTTGAATGTATCGTCTGCGGACGGCTGAAGTCGGGCGTTGGAACGCACTTCCTAAAGTTGCAGGTAGATGTTGATCGCTAGTAAATCACTTTCTTTTTGAAAAATGTCCGACTCATTCGACGTGAGGCTGTGACAAAGTCCAACCAGAGTAACAGGAGTTAAACCTTATGTTTCCAATCGGTGACGATGATACGTCTCGTAGAACCTTTCCGCTGGTCACTTATGCCTTGATCGCGCTGAATCTCCTGTTTTTCTTTGTAGAGCTGAGTGGTGGTGACGCTTTTATTGAGAAGTGGGCTTTCGTTCCTCGGCGCTTCCTGGCCAATCCCTCCGGTGGTTTTCTGACGCTCTTCACTTCCATGTTCATGCATGGCGGGTGGCTTCACCTGGGAGGCAACATGCTTTACTTATGGATCTTCGGTGACAATGTGGAAGACCGTTTCGGGCACCTCAAGTTCATAATCTTCTACTTAATCTGTGGGCTTGCGGCAACTTTTGCACAGTTGGCGTTTAGCCTCGGATCAAACGTGCCGAATTTGGGAGCATCGGGGGCGATTGCTGGAGTGCTCGGCGCTTACATTTTGCTGTTCCCACAGGGAAGCGTCAAAGTATTGCAGGGCAGCCAGGTGATTCAGGTGCCGGCGTTAATAGTCATTGGGATCTGGATCGTTCTGCAGTTTTTTAGCGGCATTGGTTCCATTGCCAACACAGCGGAGACGGGTGGCGTTGCTTACATGGCGCACATCGGCGGATTTCTGGCGGGGGTTGTGTTGACCTTTCTGTTTCGTGGGAGTAGTGGGGCCCAGGCGACTGGCTGAATCGCGACGATGGTGGATGTATTCGGCGACGAATCGAGAATGCTCGAAGGATTGGGCGTAGCCTTCCACAGACATTTCTTCGTTGGGATAGCGCTCATAATAAATGGACTGTTCGTGAGCAGAAAACTTGTAGAGCTTGCCAGACGTGCAGAGCAGCCGGATGTAAACCTCCTGGAGGGAAGCCCAGAGCCCCGTTCTCTGCGCCCTGCCGACACGAATGAATTCATTCCTTCCAACTTCAGCGTTACTGAAGAAACAACGAAGCACCTCGGACGTTCCGGCCAGAAGCAGTAAACTCCAAATAGTTGATCGCTGGTGTCAGACATCCAGTAGTCGTTGACGGCCAGCAGCAGAACAGTGCTTATTGATCCAAAACAATGTGGAAATATACGGCAGCACTGAGGACAAGAAGTCGGCACTATACATTGCGCACGCGGCTAAGGCCCCGTTACAACTTCAGAATCATGGCGATGCGCGGGCCCGTGGATTCAGTCGCCACATCGGTTCGAGAAACTTCCTGGAAAGAACAGTGATACGGAAGATAAGAAGCTGGCAGCCCGCACCAAATAAGAAAAACATGCTAAGGGCACCGATAGGGCGAATTCGCATTAGAGTAGTCCGAACCCTTGCCAAAGAAACATTTCAAAGCAAATTCATTTTTCCACGGTGAATACTTCCTGCATTCTGCATCTTGCACCTGGTTTTTTCGAACCCGGTCGATTAGCTCGCGCCTCACGACAAATTCTGCAAAGCGGTTCAGAAGCACGGTCCCGTAGTCGACGTAATACTTAACTGGCATACAATACGGGGATATGGGACTAAGAAGGTGGCTCAGCTATCTGGTGGCCGCGTTCAGCATTGCTGCATTAACCACCGTGCTGAAGCTGCTCGGCGCTCATGTAAACGCGACGACAGTAGCACTCGTCCTGCTCTTGGATGTTCTTCTCATCGCAACGCGATGGGGAAGTCTTCCAGCACTTGCGGCCTCAGTGCTGGCTATGCTCTGTTTCAACTTTTTCTTTCTTCCTCCGTTCGGCACTTTTATCATCGCAGCTTGGGATAACTGGATCGCGCTCGCTGCTTTCCTTATTACGGCTATTACTGCGGGCCAGCTTTCCGCACGCGCCAAGCGGCGCGCCGAAGAGGCGGAGGTTGGGCGCCGCGAGATCGAACGCCTGTACTCCGAGATGCAGGACGCTTTCAAACTCGCGAGTCACGCGGAAGCGTTGAAGCAGAGCGAGAAGCTTAAGTCAGCGCTGCTCGACGCCGTCACGCACGACCTGCGCACGCCGCTCACGGCCATCAAGGCGTCCATCACGACACTGTTGGACGAGATTCGGGGAAGAACGAAGACCGAGCCGTTGGTTGCGCTCGATGCCGAATCCCGACTCGAGATGATGGAGGTGATCGATGAGGAGAGCGATCGACTGAACCGTTTCATCGGAGGGCTAATCGAATTGGCGCGCATTGAGGCAGGCGAGATGCAGTTGCGACGCCGTTGGGGAGCAATCGACGAGATAATTTCTGCGGCTCTCTTACGCGCCGAGCGCTTCACACGGGACCACAATGTCCACGTCGTGATCGAACGGGAGTTGCCCGTTGTGCGTGTGGACGATCGCGCGGTCAGCGAAGTTGTGTACACTTTAGTCGAGAACGCCGCGAAGTATTCGCCCGCAGGCACCAGCATACATATTAGCGCCCAACGCGGCGGCGAGGGATTAATCCAAATGAGTGTGGAGGATAGGGGGACGGGAGTACCAGTCGAGTTACGAGACCGCGTGTTCGACAAGTTCTTCCGCGCCACGCGTGACGGAGATATCAGCACACACCAGCCTTCAGGGACCGGTATGGGGCTCGCCATTGCCAAGGGAATCGTTGAAGCACACGATGGGCGGATATGGATTGAAAGTGGCGCCGATGAAAAGGGAACGAGAGTGGTATTCACGCTACCAATTGGCGACGAAGATCCGGCAGAAATGTTAAAGACATCGGTTGCTGGTAACGTGAAGACTTGATTAAAGATCCCTCCCGACGGAATGCAGACGCTGAGCGATTATGAAGGAGAACGCGCGCATTCTCGTAGTGGACGATGAACCGCAATTGAGACGTGTGCTACGCACGGGGCTCATGTCCCGCAGCTACGATGTGCGCGCGGCAGCTGACGGGTTGACTGCATTGGACACGTTCAACGACTGGCATCCTGACCTTGTAATCACAGACCTTGCAATGCCGAACATGGATGGTCTTGAACTATGCCGGCGTTTGCGGGCAATCTCACAAGTCCCCATCATCGTTCTATCAGCAAAGGGTGAAGAGCAGACAAAAGTCGAAGCGTTAGACATTGGCGCAGACGATTTCGTTTCCAAACCTTTCGGGATCGACGAATTACTAGCGCGGGTGCGCGCGTCGCTCCGTCGCGCTGCGAGGCCGGTGACAAATGGAGCGGTACTTACTGTGCTCGAGGCGGGTGACTTTCGTATCGATCTCGAGTCGCGAAATGTGACCGTGAATGGACGTGAAATCCACCTGACGCCGAAAGAATTTGACCTGCTTACCTACTTGATGAAGCACGCTGGAAAGGTGCTCACGCACCGCACATTGCTCACTGCGCTGTGGGGTGGAAATTATGTGGAACAGAACGAATATCTGCGGGTCTTTGTTGGTAATCTGCGAAAGAAGATTGAAATAGATGCCAGCGGTCCACGTTACCTTCTCACCGAGCCGTGGGTCGGGTATAGATTCGACCCGGGCGCCTAACGCGCTTCACTTCTGCCCTCATTAGTTCAATCCATCTTTATAAACTCTTTACGAACTTTTTATACCCTCTTTATGATCGCGGTCGTAAGATCCTCGTGTTGACAATTTGTGCGCAACACTGAGGTAGCAATGAGGGCCGATTACGAAGTGGAGGAGAGTCAGGAATGGGATCTTTATCAGACGATGTCCCTCCTGGTAAGAAGGAATCCATGGGCGTGGCAGTCCATTGGCGCTGTAGTGGGACTCGTGGGCGGCATACTCTCGCCTGTCTTAGGTACGCTGTTGATAGCAGTCATGTGGATCATCGGTTCATCGGAAGAAGTCTCAGTTCTAAATGTTCTCAGTATCGTTTCATTTGTCCTTACCCTTCCCTTACTAGCTGGAGGCGCGCACTGTCTCGATCTGTTGGAAAGAAAGACCGCAGAGCTTTCTGCTCACGACGAACAGCCTGCTGATCAAACCACCGCCACGAGCTCTAGCTTGCACGGCCTAGGGCTAGAGAGCGGTCGCCCCTCTCAAAGCAGCCTGCGCGGCAATGGCGGCGGCATTGCTATTCACGCTGCCGGCCTCGGTCACGCGCAACAGACCTTTCTTCTCAAAGACGATTTATTCTGCTAACCACTACCACCCTATCGAGCGACGAAATCCCATAGGAACAATTACGATCGCGGTCTTTACGAACTTTTAATGAACTCTTTACATTGTCTTTATATGCAGGGTCGTAACATCGTACTGTTGACAATTTGACTGCCGAAGCTGCTCGCGGGTGATTGATTGTCGCCGAGAAGGGCAGCGCGGGGGAACCAATTGTCTCGCCAAGCGCAAGGCATGGAGTTCTATGCTTTGAAAGGCTGGAACGTGACGTTCGACAACAACAGCGGCAAAACTTTCGGCCTCACGCTTGGTTATGCGCCTAACTCCAAACTGAGTGTCTATGCAAATTACCTCGGCGGCCCGGAGCGGAACAAGAACAGCCGTGACCGGCGCGACCTCGGTGACTTTCAGATCGTCTTCGGTCACACCGACGCTCCAGACGATGGCCAACATAGACATCGCCAACGATCAGAGCGCGGTGGCACCCGGCCAAGACGCGAAATGGGGCGGCATTACTATTTACGCGCGCAAAAACATTCGGGGACGTTTCTTCCCGACCGTGCGGGCCGAGTACTACAACCGACCGCGACGGGTTCACGACAGGCGTCGCGCAGCACATCGGAGCATTAACTTTCACCGGTGATTACAGAGTCGGTAAGAAGAATGGTTTCGTCAAATCTATGCTACGGCCTGAGGTGCGCCTGGACTTGTCGGACGGCAGTTCTTCAGTGAGCAAAACAACTTTCGTGCCCGCAAGCAGCAGTTCACAGCGGGAGTGGGCCTCGTCACTTACTTTTATTCCCCTGAATTTGGCTTCCTGACATTCGACTGCATGAAGGAAAACGATGGACGCACAAGCTAAAGATCAGGTTGGTGCCGAGCGTGCAACCAAAGTCATCGTCGCCACTTCGGTCATGCTGTCGTTCATTTCGTTCTGGCGTGCGGCAGCTATCGTCTTAAATGATCTTGGTTCTTCCGCCTACTATGTCGGCGGCATTGCAGAGCAAGCCGTGGGACGTTCAGCGCCCTGGTTCATCTTAGGCGTTATGCTCTTTTCCTATGCCGTCAGGGCGGTATACGTCGAGTCCTGTGCGATGTTTACGCGCGGCGGAGTGTACCGCGTGGTCAAGGAAGCAATGGGAGGCACGCTCGCGAAACTCTCGGTTTCAGCACTGATGTTCGACTATATCCTGACCGGGCCGATCTCCGGCGTCTCGGCCGGTCAGTACATCGTTGGCCTCGTCGCGCAGACCTCGACCTACTTCGGCTATCCGATGAACCCGTCGCCCGACACAATCAATTACTTCGCCGCCGGGATAGCTGCGCTCATAACTATCTACTTCTGGTGGCGCAATACGAAAGGCATCCACGAGTCCTCTGACGATGCGCTCAAGATTATGTACGTCACGACCCTGATGGTCGTGCTCTTAATCGCCTGGTGCGGCTTTACGATCTTGACGAAGCCTGAAACCCACCGCCTGCCGCCTGCGCCCATCACGCGCAACATGACCTTTAGCGACGATGCGGTCGGCTGGATGCCGCGGCTCATCCCGAACTACTTGCGTAAAGTGCCCGCTGAACAGTCGCCGGCGCTCAATCAGGAATTGAACGCCGCAAACACTTCGTCAAGCGGAGGCACGACCACTGAAAGCGCACCGCATTACAGCTTCATGCCGAACGCGGGCGCGCTGCTGGGCCTCATCGGCATACTGATGGCCTTCGGCCACTCCTTCCTCGCCATGTCAGGCGAAGAGTCGCTCGCGCAGGTCAACCGTGAGTTGGAATACCCGAAGCATAAAAACTTGATGAAGGCGGGTTTGGTGATCTTTCTCTACTCGTTGCTGTTCACTTCACTCGTCTCCTTCTTCGCCTACGCGCTCCTCCCGGACGACGTGCGCCCGCAGTACTTCAACAATCTGATCAGCGGCATCTCGATGTATCTGGCCGGCCCGCTCCCGCTGAAGCTCTTATTCCAAGCGTTCATCGTGATTGTCGGCTTCCTGATGCTCGCCGGGGCGATTAACACCTCGATCATCGGTTCGAACGGCGTTCTGAACCGCGTTAGCGAGGACGGCGTCATGACCGATTGGTTCCGCGCGCCGCACAAGCGCTTCGGAACGACCTATCGCATGATCAACCTGATCGTGATTCTGCAACTGGTCGCCATTATCGGGTCGCGCGGCAATACCTACACGCTCGGCGAGGCTTACGCCTTCGGCGTCATCTGGTCGTTCGCCTTTAAGGGACTGGCGATGCTCGTGCTGCGCTTCAAAGATAAATCTCACCGCGAGTGGAAGGTGCCCTTCAACATCAACCTCGGCGGTAATGAGATTCCCTTGGGATTGGGGGCCATCGCCGTCATCTTGTTTTCGATTGCGGGCATCAACCTGATCACGAAACAGGTGGCGACCGTCAGCGGCGTGGCCTTCACACTCGTCTTCTTCATCGTCTTCCTCGTTTCCGAGCGCATCAACGACCGTAAGCGCGGCGCGGAGGCACACGTCGAAGTGGATCAGTTCCGCTTGGAGCCCCAGGAGATAATTTCAAACGAGACTGTCGAAGTGCGTCCCGGAAATGCACTCTGCCTCGTGCGCGACTACAACACGCTGGATCACGTCAAGAAGGCGCTGGAGGTGACGCACACGGGAAAGCGCGATTTAGTCGTGATGACCGTTCAAGTCATGAAGGGGCCGGACGCGGGGTACGAAGACATTAGTGAGCATCATCTCTTCACGAATTATGAACAACTCCTGTTCAGTCGCGTCACTTCATTAGCGGAAAAGGCGGGCAAGCACGTCGATCTCGTCGTCGTGCCAGGCTCGAATGTCTTCGACGCAATTGCCCAAACGGCGGCACATCTCGATTCCGCTGACATCTGGGCCGGGCGCTCATCGGTGATGGATCCTGAAGAACAGGCTAAACACATCGGGGAGGCCTGGGAGCGACTGCCGAACAGGCCCAAGCGGCAAGTCTGCTTTCACGTCGTTGAGCCAGACGGCAAGGTGGACGAATTCAATCTCGGTGCACACGCCCCGAAACTGGCTGACGATGACATCAACCTTATTCATAAGCTGTGGCTCGATGTGACGAAAGAGCGAGGTATGGAGGACTTTCGCCACAAGGAGATCGTCACTACGGCATTGGGGCGGCTTGCGGACGAGCTGAAGGGTCAAGACCGCCAAAAAATACTTGATCGGATGAACGCCTTGATGAGCAAACGAAGCCGAGAAGAGAGCGAGGGAGAGAATAACGGTGACGGGCAATGAGCGGCCGAGTCCGACTGCGCCTACCATTCTGAGTCTCGCGGTCTCGGCGCTCTTGCGCCCGGAGAAGTTCTGAAAGGCAGCAGGCCGAAGTCAGAATTCAGGAGACAGAATAAAACCTGCCCTCCTTCTGACTTCGGACTCCTGACTTCGAGGTCTTGTCATGACTCTCAACGGCTGGTTACAAATTCTTTTTTTCTTCGCGCTGATTCTCGCTGTGACAAAGCCGCTGGGCGTCTTCATGGCCCACGTCTTTAACTGTGAGCACACCTTCCTGGATCTGATTCTCCGTCCCCTCGAAAAATTGATTTACAAGCTGATGAAGGTGGACGAGAAGCATGAAATGCGTTGGCCGGAGTACGCCACTGCAATGTTTTTGTTCAGCGTTGTTTCGATGGTGTTAGAGTCTCAATCTTGATCTCGACAGCAAGATACCGATAAGGAATAAAGCTACCAGTGGGCAGTAGTCAGTTGTCAGTTGTTAGCTTCTTAGCTACCGAGACTGACCGATATGCAACTTGCAACTGACTACTAACCACTGACAACTGACTAATGAGATGAACGAGAACGGCAACCACCGACCATCGCTAGAGTCTCTGCTCGCCAAGCTCAAAGAAGGCGAGCAAGTACGGTTGCGTGTTTACATCGGTGCGGCGCCCGGCGTCGGCAAGACCTACCAGATGCTAGAAGACGCGCACGCGCTCAAGCGTCAGGGTGTAGACATAGTGGTGGCAGTGGTTGACACCCACGGACGCGAGGAGACGGCGGCACTCATCGGCGATCTCAACCGCGTGCCCATGCGACGTATCGAATATCGCGGTGTGACGCTTGAGGAAATGGATGTGGAAGCAGTCATTGGGCGCCGTCCAGCTATTGCCATCGTTGACGAGCTGGCTCATACGAACGTCCCCGGTTCAAAGAATCGCAAACGTTACGAGGACGTGTTGGACTTACTCAGCGCCGGTATTTCAGTAATCACAGCGGTAAACATTCAGCACCTCGAGTCCCTCAACGACGTGGTTAACCGCACGACTGGAGTGCGGGTGCGTGAGACAGTTCCCGACCACTTTCTGCGACGCGCAGATGAGGTTGTCAATGTCGATGTATCCGTCGACACCCTGCGGACACGACTGCGCCAGGGAAAGATTTACGATGTGGTAAAGATCGAACAGGCTCTCAACAACTTTTTTCGCAAGGGAAATCTTTCCGCCCTACGCGAGTTGGCCCTGAGGCAAGTGGCTACAGATCAGGCCACCAAAGCGCATGACTATCGCGAGCGTGAAGGACTGGAGCACGCTGTGATTCCTGAGAAGGTGATGGTGGCGATGGCCTCTCGGGGCAGTGCGAAGAAGTTGCTGCGAGTGGGTTCGCGGGTGGCTGGACGATTGGCTAGTGACTGGTACGCCGTTTACGTAGAGACGCCTAACGAAGAACCAGGCCGAATTAGGCCGCCCGATTATGCAGCGCTCCAGGAGAACATTCGGTTTGCTGAGGAACTCGGAGCGAAAGTCATCAAGCTGAAATCCCGACGAGTAGCCGATGCGTTGATTAATTTTGCGAGGCGCGAAGGCATTACGCATGTTGTGTTCGGCCAGACCTCGCGGTCTCGTTGGGAGATTCTCTGGCACGGTTCAATCATCAACCGTTTTCTCGACGAAGTGCGGGATGCAACCGTGCAGGTAGTACCGTTAGAGCAGAAGTCAGAAGTGAGAAGTCAGGAGTCAGAATGAAGACGGTGCCTTGTTTTTATCCTTGGTTTTGGCTCCTGACTTCTGACTTCTGTTTTTTATGAGCTTACGAACCAAACTTTTGGTCAGCTACCTGGTTTTCGTTGCCGCTCTAGTTGTCCTTGGAGGGTGGAGCGCTTGGCGGCTACGCGAAATGGGTGGCGTGTCTCGCCGCATCATCTCCAATAACTACGATTCGGTAGTCGCGGCGCAGGAGATGAAGGAGAGTCTTGAGCGGCAAGACTCCGCGGCACTGTTCGCGCTTCTGGGCGCGCGTGACAGAGCTATGGCCCAGATGCGAGAGCATCGAGCGCGCTTTGACAGTAACTTTCAAAAGGCAGCGAACAACATCACCGAAATCGGTGAGCCTGAGGCGCTGGAGACAATTCGGCGTGATCGCGACGCTTACTACCAAATGTTCGATGCCTTCCTCGCCAAATTGAACGGGCCTGCAGGTGATGGGGGAGGCTCAGATGTGAAAAGGGAAGAAGTCTCCGAGCGCAACGAGTACTTTAAACGTCTGGAACCGCAGTTCAATAAGTTGCGCGCGGACTGCGAGTACCTTTTACAACTTAATCAGCGTGCCATGCTTGCCAAGTCGGAGGCGGCCGCCGGCGTGGCTCAACTCTGGTTCTACCGCACGCTGTTAATTGCAGGTCTTTTGGTGGCTGCCGGGCTAATGCTGGCTTTCTTTTTGTCGAATCGCATAGTCGAGCCGCTGCGTCAGCTCACTGCAACGACAGCAAGAATTGCCGGGGGCGACCTCAATGCAAAAGTAACGGTGAGTTCCCGGGATGAAGTTGGTATCCTTGCCGCCGAATACAACCGCATGGCCGAGCGCATTCGTCAACTGCGCAGCTCCGATATGGGCAAACTCCTGGTGGCCCAACAGACTACGGAGGCCGCAATCGATTCCCTGTATGACCCGGTGATTGTGACGGATGCGCAAGGTCATGTAACAAAACTGAATCCTGCTGCGGAGGAGATATTTGGTTCCGAGAAAGGAAACGCTGGTAGGCACGTCGGCGAGGTAGCACGCGACGCGCGCATTGCCGGGGCTGTTGCGGAAGCCCTGGAGTCGCAGCATCCTGTGGCTGGCGAAGGGATGTCTTCAGTCTTGCCGCTTGCTGTCGACGGTTCGGAAAGAGCGTTTCGCTTGCGCACCACTCCGATGCGCGACAACGGCCATCGCTTGCTAGGCGCTGTCACAATTCTCGAGGACATCACTCATCTGCGCGAGATTGATCGTCTCAAATCAGAGTTCATAGCCACTGCTTCGCACGAACTCCGTACCCCTCTGACCAGCGTACAAATGGGTGTTCACTTATTGCTCGAAGGCGCACTCGGCGAGTTAACCGATAATCAAAATGAAGTGCTTCAAGCTTGTCGCCAGGACTGTGAGCGACTCGATAAGCTGATGCGAGACTTGCTTGATCTCTCTAAGATTGAAGCGGGTGAAAGTCAGCCACAGCTCGCTACTGTTAGCGCAAGAGATTTACTCACAACGGCTGTCAAGGAGCTGCGCCCGCAGGTGGAAACAAAAGGCCTTAAACTGAGCGTTGATGTCCCTGTTGAACTTCCCTGGGTATCGGTTGACCGGTTGCAAATAGAGCGTGTAATTAGCAACCTCATCATCAATGCTCTGCGACATACAAAAAACGGTGAAATCAAAATTAGTGCCGAACGGCGCGAAAATCATGTCTCGGTTTCTGTCCGCGACACGGGGAGCGGCATACCAAGCGAATACCTGCCGCACATCTTCGATAAGTTTGTGCAGGTTCCTGACGCACCTACAGGAGGAGCGGGACTAGGACTCACGATCTCGAAAGCAATTGTGGAAGCTCCCGGCGGGCAGCTCAGTGTGCAATCGGAAGTTGGGCGCGGCACAACCTTCACCTTCACTCTGCCGCTAGCGGCGGTGTCTGAATCCAGGCAGGGGGTGAGCCATGCCTGAACGTGTGCTGATTATTGATGACGAAGAGAACAGTCGCGAGATGATCCCTTTGGCACTGGAAGCAGCCGGTTATGCAGTCGGCGAGGCAGGAAGCGGATTAGAGGCCTTCGCAGTGATTGGCGGTGATGATCGTGTCTTATGGAATGACGGAAACGCTCCGGCAAATGGGAGATTAACGCTCAAGGGCGTGGACCGTGAGGCGCTAGAAAAGGCCGCACGAAAGGAAG
>Ga0137372_10001771_pt1 | contig 20828 bp, 14 predicted proteins | sample SagtaG_6_FD_104911 | JGI IMG/M metagenome (GOLD analysis project Ga0137372, IMG submission 104911) | Vadose zone soil microbial communities from Sagehorn Ranch, Mendocino, California, USA - Sage1_R_60_16 metaG | ecosystem: Environmental > Terrestrial > Soil > Vadose zone | place: USA...
AGTCAAAGGCTTTTTCGTCGAGGTTGTTAACAAAGTCGAGCTGGTGCCGTGGGATTTGAAGGGCGTGCGCTGCTCGTTCGTGGTTCTCGACGGCACCGGCGGCGTGAATGACGGCTATGTCTTAGAGATTCCTCCGCAGGGCAAGATCAAACCGCAGAAACATCTCTATGAAGAAATGGTCTACGTGACCAAAGGCTATGGCGCGACTTCGGTGTGGCAGAAGGACGGCAAGAAGCACACCTTCGAGTGGGGACCGGGCAGCCTATTCGCTGTTCCCATCAACGCTCACTATCAACATTTCAACGCCAGTGGCAGCGAGGCGGCGCGTTATTTCGCCGTGACCAATTGCTGTTTCATGATGAACCTGTTCCACAATGTGGATTTCATTTTCGACAATGACTATTCGTTCCTCGACCGCTTCGACCCGACCACCGAAGGCTACTTCAGCGGCAAAGGCGAAGTCACGGGCCGCTTCTTCATGACCACCAACTTCGTCCCAGACACGCACACGATCAGCCTTGCGGACTACAGCGAGCGCGGCAAGGGCAGCACGAATATGAAGTTCAATCTCGCCAAGCAAACCATGTGCGCGCATATCTCGGAATTCCCCGTCGGTACTTACAAGAAGGGACACAAGCATGGTCCCGGCGCTCACGTGATCATACTCAGCGGCCAGGGCTACTCTATTCTTTGGCCGGAAGGGCAACCGATGCAGCGTGTCGACTGGAAACCCGGCAGCGTCGTCGTCCCGCCCGATCAGTGGTTTCACCAGCATTTAAATTCCGGCGCCAAACCCGCGCGTTATCTGGCGTTGCGCTGGGGCAGCTGGAAATACCGCTTCATGCGCATGCAGGACGGCGAGGGCGGCACCTACACGAGCGTGAAGCAAGGCGGAGGACAGATCGAGTTCGAAGATGAAGATCCGCAGATCCACAAAGATTTCGAAGCTGCGATGAAACAAGTCGGCACGCGCTGCAATATGGGCGGTTATCACCCAGGGTGCACGGTTCGTTAGTTCATTGGTTCCAGTCGTTCCAAATGTTCCAATGGTTTCAGCCCCCACCTGTTTCCTCCCCCGCGACGCGGGGGAGGACTAAGGAGAGGGCTTGAACGACTTGAGTCCAATTGCGGGTCTTCACCGGCCCGCGTACGTACTGAGGTCGCTTTCCTCCGATCAGGAATAGTGGAGCCAGGGTCTTTAAAGCCTAACTTTCTCCGCGGCGCGTGACATTCTCCGGCGTTAGGCCGGCGGCCCAAGGATAGCTCTTCAGGCTGTGACTGGTCTTTCCATTTACTAATGTTTCCGCCTGGCGAATGCCGACCAGCTTGGTGTTAATCACCGGCACCTTGAGCTCGGCTTCGAGCTCCAGCGGCGAAACCACGTAAGGCACGAGACGTCCACCCAGTGGAATAAGGGCGTGAGCGCCCTCGGCGATCAGCTCCTTGCCAACCGCGATCATGCGCTCCAATATGAGACTTCGGTGCGCCGACAGGTCACCGGTTTCGTAGGCATTGATGGCCTTAATCCCCGAGACAAATTTGCCCATACGATAATTCTCGATGATGTGTCGCGCATAAATGGCGTGACTATCCAATGGCGCAATGAGTGCGAAGCGATCACAGATCGATGCTGCAAAATGGCAAGAAGCGCGTAGAACGCCAATGACCGGGATGCGGACCGCGCAGCGGGCCACCTCCACGCCGGGGTCGAAGGTGTTGCTCATCACCACGGCATCGTAACCCAGCCGTTCGGCCTCGATGGTCTTTTTGACCAAGGAGGGAACCTCCAGGGCATGATGCAAGCCCGCGAGCGCCTGACTTTTGCGCAGGTGGCTCAATACCTCGGTCCCGCCAAGATTTTCGGGATAGTGGATTTCTACCGACGTGCCGGGAGAAGCATAACTATTCACCAACGCAGCAATTCGAGCTTCATACTCGGGCGTTCCCTCCCGCTTGGACTGATGATTCAAATACATGATTCGCATTGTTGTGCCTCCGTGATCCGAAAATTTTTTTAAATTAAATAGGTGATAGAGATCTATCATCTTTTCGCAATTCCGAAAACCTGAATTGAATTTGCCCGCGGCCGCGCATGACCCTGGAGAGTTCGCGAAGCCTGCGGATAGTTCACCGCGGAGACGCTGAGGACGCTGAGGGGAGGTTTTGAAATAAAAAATCTCTGCGTACTCTGTGCCGCTGCGGTTAAATCCCGCTTTTTCCACCTTTGGGTGCGGCATCGCCGCGGTGGGTCTCTGCGGTGAATACGATCCAGTGTGGATGGCGAGGAGATTGCGAACAGCAAGCGTTGAATGAAAGAAGCTTTTTCGATAACTTCCGTACAGCTTACGCGTCCCACAGTGGACCTCTGAAGATTTTATTAGAGGAGCTTTTATGAGCGGGAAAAAAATTCCAATCTCCACTATATTTTTTCTTGCTTTCACCGCGGCTGTCTGCGCAGGGCCGGCGGTCTCCGCTGAACTCTCGTGGGAGTCGGAGTGGGAACGGACGGTCAAAGCGGCCGAACAGGAAGGGCAGGTGGTGATTTACAAGATCTCCGGTGATTCAGAATGGCATGCCTTCCAAAAAAAATATCCCAGGATCAAAGTCGTCTTGGTCGCGGCCAGTGCGGCGCAAATCCAGCAGCGGCTCTTGGCCGAGAGAAGAGCGGGTAAATTTCTTGCCGACGTCGTCCGACTCGGAGGCGGAACCACAACAGCGCTCTACAAGGCCAAGGCGTTGGATCCGACGCCGCCTGCCTTTGTCCTTCCTGAAGTTAAAGACGTCTCGAAGTGGTTCGAGGGTAAGCATCACTATAACGATGTCGAGAACCAGTATGTTTTTGCCTACGCCGCGTTTCCGTTGCACTTGCTGGGTTACAACCAGAAAATCGTCGACCCGCAGTCGCTGCGGAGTTTTTGGGATCTCCTGGACCCAAAGTGGAAAGGTAAGATTACCATCAAGGACCCGAGAGAACCGGGCGGCGGAAGCCCGCTGCTCTTTCTCTACCACAACCCGCAACTCGGCCCGGACTACATTAAGAAACTGTTCACCGTGGCAGGGCTGACGTTTATTCGCGATGAACGCCAACAAACCGACTGGATCGCTTCGGGCAAATTCCCAATCGCCATAACGGCCAAGGCGTCGGAAGTCGAGGATGCCAAGAAAAAGGGTTTGCCAGTCGATGTGCTTGATGGGCATGCGTTCAAAAAAGACGGCGTCGGCTTGGAAGCCGGCGGAACCATGGTGGCGCTAGTCAACAAAGCGCCGCATCCTAATGCGGCCAAGGTGCTGCTTAACTGGTTTCTCTCGCGTGAAGGGCAAATGACCGTGCAAAAGACCGGACCTGATGAGCCGGGCCAAAACTCGCTACGCGAGGACATCCCGAAGGAGAATCTGCCGGCGTGGGCCCAACGCCAGAAGGGAGCAAAATACATCCGCCTGTGGGGTCCTGATGTGTGGGACCGTACACCCATTCGCGAATTGGTCACCGAGTTGACAAAGTAGAAGGGGTCGCAGCATGTGTCTTGCAATGATTAAATTGGGCGAGCTCACTTGGGATCAAGTCGTCTGGGTTGGCTCCGGCACATTAGGGACAACTATTTGCGTTGGTTTTGGTGGAGACCCTCGGTCGTGAAGTTGTCGCAAAGGCTTGTCTTACAGGTTCTCGTGGGTGCCTTACTCGCGCTGGGACTGGCTTTGACCAAGGTCTCAGTTGAGGCGGCCGAATTTAAGCCGGAATGGCAGGTCGAGTGGGAGAAAACCATAGAAGCAGCCAAGCGGGAAGGCAAACTCTCCGTGTATTTTTGGCAGGGTGGTAATCTCGAGAAGGTCATCCTCGCATTTCAAAAAAAATTTCCTGAGATTCAAGTGACCACGGCGGGCGGGCGCGGCTCCAAATTTGTCGTCCGCCTGACGAGCGAACAGCGCGCGGGCAAATACCTTGCCGATGTTTGCATGTGCGGCGTCACTTCGCCTTACGAGGTTCTACTCAAACAGGCCAAGGCGCTCGATCCCATCAAACCGGCCTTTCTATTGCCCGAAGTGGTGGATCAGTCCAAATGGTGGGAGGGCAGACATCATTTTCAAGACCCGGAGGGCCAATATATTTTCGCTTTTTGGGGGCGACCGTCCGCGACGCGAGTGTCCTACAATTCGAATCTCGTCGATCCCCGCGACTTCAAATCTTACTGGGATATCCTCAATGCCAAGTGGAAAGGAAAGATCGTCGCTATCGATCCAAACGAGTCTGCCGGTGGATGGCGCGCAGTTTATTACAAACCATCAGTCGGGGCTGAGTTTCTAAGACGGCTTTTCGGAGAATTGGATATCACGGTAACGCGGGAAGACCGCCAGGCTGCCGACTGGCTCGCGACCGGCAAATTTGCTCTGGGTTTATTCGTGACGGGAATACCGGAAGCCAAAGCTCAGGGGCTTCCGGTTGATGAATTCAGAGATGCGAATTTTAAGGAGCCGCCGAGTCTCGACACCGGCGCCAATGGCACGATCGTGCTATTGAAGCAGTCCCCCCATCCTAATGCTGCGAAGGTATTTGTTAACTGGTTTCTCTCGCGTGAAGGGCAGAGCCTTTACCAAGAAGTTATGAACACACGTTTTGATTATGTCGAGTCCATGCGCGAGGATATCTCGAAAGAATCTATCCCTGCCGAGTACCGGCGTCGAAAAGGGGTAAAATACATAAACATGTTTGTGCCGGAGCACATGGACCCTGCTCCCATGTTAAAGCTTTACAAAGACACCATGAAACGATGAAGGACACACGGCATGCTGAGCAAAAAGGAAAATCAAATATTGACTAGAGTCGGGCCCGGTACCCCTGCCGGCGAGTTGCTTCGCCGCTATTGGCACCCGGTGGCGGTGGCAGCTGAGTTGAACGATAAGCCGATCAAACGCGTGCGCATTCTCGGCGAAGATCTGGTCCTGTATCGCGGTGACGGCGGCGTTTATGGTCTGGTCGCCGAGCACTGTCCCCATCGCGGCGCTTCTTTGGCCTACGGAAGTATCGAAGCAGGCAATATTCGCTGCGCCTATCACGGGTGGATGTTTGGGCCGGACGGGACATGCGTCGAACAGCCGGCGGAGCCGCCCCAGAGCACTTATAAGAATCGGATTCGCCACATCGCCTACCCGGTGCAAAAATTAGCGGGTTTGATCTTCGCTTACATGGGACCCAAGCCGGCGCCTTTGCTGCCGAGATATGATGTGCTTGCGAGAACCGATGGGGAACGCAGAATCGTCGTACTGCCCCGGTTGGACTGCAATTGGCTTCAACCAATGGAGAACTCGGTGGATCCGACGCACAACCATTACCTTCATAGTCAGAGAACCGGTCGACCGGTGCACGGCGACAGCAACGTGGAGACTAGGAAGTATGAGTTCGAGGTGTTCGAGCGCGGCATCATGAAAAAGCGCTTTGCCTCTAATGGCAGCGGGCAGCTCGAGCTCGTCAACGCTCACCCTTTGGTTTTTCCCAACATGCTGCGCCAGCATCACAGTAGAGAACATTACTTGCAATATCGAGTGCCGGAGGATGATCACCATACGCTGTTCTTTGAAGTTTATCTGATCGAATCCACAGACGCCTCGCCGGTTGATCAGCCTGAAAACCCGCCGGTCGAGTACGCCTCTTACCACAAGACGGATGACGGTGTTTATAAAATGGAGAAGGTCTGGATGCAGGACTACATGGCCTGGGAAACGGCGGGGCCGACGTATGACAGAAGTACGGAGCACCTGGCGACCGGAGACAAAGGCGTATTGATTTTTCGCAAGTTGCTGAAACGGGAGATCGATAAGGTCAGGCGCGGACGAGATCCCATCGGTGTGGTTCGGAAGCCGGAAAAAAATGGGATCATTCATTTTGCGACTGTCACCGACAGCAAACGAGAAGTAAGGGATGCAAGGCTAAGATAGGACGGTTGTGGACCCAGCACGAAGGACTATTGCGGCGAAGTCACAAGCAAAGTGAATCAGAGGAGGGACTGGCAGTTTTTTGAAATACAAAAAAAAGCAGCCAGTGCCCGACAAAGCAATCGCCGAAAAAGCTGCCTGTCCCCTTTTCGCCCCAAACGCTGAAGCAAAAAATGCTAGAAACAAATTCTCGGACTGAACCGCGCCAAGGCGTACGGTTATTACTCGGTGTAGCGGGTTTAGGTAACGCCGGGAATGCGGTGTTGCGCGATCTGGACAAGGTCGCAGGCGTGGAGCTTGTGGCGGTTGCCGACGTCCGAGCTCTGGCGTTGGAGATTTCTGAAAGAGAAAATGGCCTGGTCCGGAGGTATGACAGCGTTGCAGCAATGTGCGGATGCGAAAAAGTCGATGCCGTTTGGGTCGCTACGCCCACAGAATTCCATGCCGAACATGTGATTACCGCGCTCGAGCGTGGAAAGCACGTCATCTGTGAGAAGCCCATGGCCCTTTCGCTTGATGACTGCGACCGCATGATCGAGGCGGCGGAGAAGAATAGTTTGATCTTGCTCATGCATAGCAAGGCGATGGATCCGCCGATCGTCAAGATGCGGGAAGTGATCGCCGGCGGTGAGTTAGGGCGGGTGATCCAGATCAACACGTGGAGCTATAAAGGATGGCTGAGAAGCGCTCGGCTCCCGTCCGAGGTGGATAGCGCCAAAGGAGGGGGTGTACTTTTCCGACAGGGGCCTCATCAGGTGGACATCGTGCTCGCCATCGGCGGCAAAAGAGTTAGAAGCGTACGCGCGACTGCGGGAAGGTGGCATCCGCGTTTCGATACCGAAGGAAACTTTACTGCCTTCTTGGAATTCGAGGATGGCACCCCGGCAACATTGGTTTTTAATGGTTACGGATTCTTTGACACGAGTGATTTGACTTGGGGTATTGGCGAGGGCGGTTACCAAGCTTCGCGACAGGAAAATCGTCAGGCCGATCCGCAGACGCCAGTCGAGGAATCGCTCCGCTATTCGATGCCTCTGCGAGCCGAGGCTCGGCGGCGCATGGGCGAACGTAAGCAGCCTATATATGGATTGACTCTGGTAAGCTGCGAGAAGGGCGACATGCGCCAGTCGCCCGATGGGGTGTATCTTTACACGAGAGACGGATGCCAAGAAATTCCCTGTCCGGCTTTTCTTGACCGGGGTGAAGCGCTCTTGAAGCTAGTCGAGGCTGTTACTGAGCATCGTCCGGTGGCTACGGACGGGAGATGGGGCAAGGCTACTTTAGAAGTGTTGCTGGCAATTCTTCAATCGTCCCGAGGAGAGCGCGAGATCACGCTGGCTCATCAGGTCCGCACCGTGGTTTAGATGAAGATGCATTGTTTTTTTCGGCACAGCTTTCGCATTAGAATTTCAATTGCCGCGCTGATTTTTCTCCCAATAGCGGCGCTTCCCACCGGCCACCGCATCCTTGCGGCGGAAGGCGGGGCGACGTGGCAAGACCAGTGGGAGAAGACTGTCAGGGCGGCGGAGCAGGAAGGACAGCTTGTGCTTTACAGTCTTTCCGAAGTCGGCGACGCGATTGCCAACAGCGGATTTCAGAAAAAATTTCCCAAGATCAAAGTTTCCGTCATGGGCGCACGCGGCGGTGAGCATGTGTCCCGCATCATGGCCGAGCGGAGGGCAGGAAAATTTCTTGCCGACGTCGGCAACCTTGGCAACACTTCTCCTTACACGCTTTATCAAAGCAAGGCGCTCGATCCGATTGCCGCGGCGTATATTTTGCCGGAAGTCAAAGACGAGTCGAAGTGGTGGCAGGGAAAGCAGCAGTTCATCGATCCCGAAGGAAAGTATATCCTCGTCTATGTCGGTGCGCCGCTATTTTTGGTCGGCTATAACACTAAGCTGGTGAATCCCAGCGTGTTTAAGTCTTATTGGGATCTTTTGGATCCGAAGTGGAAAGGAAAAATTGTCGCCTTCGACCCCAAAGCCGGAGGGTTCGCGGCAACACGTGATCGCTTCTTCTATCACAGCCCAGCGCTCGGGCCGTCATTCGTGCGGCGTCTCTACGGTGAAATGGGATTGACCTTGTATGCTCGCTATCCCCAAGGTGAAGATTGGTTGGCGGCGGGTAAATACACGCTGTGCCTTTGCCGCCATCAATCGATCAGCGAAGCGAAGAATCAAGGGCTCCCTGTGGATTTGGTCGATCCCGCTCTCTTCAAAGAAGGCGTGGGCGTGGAAACGCGGGCGAAAACGCTGGTGCTAATAAACAAGGCGCCGCACCCCAACGCGGCCAAAGTGTTCATCAATTGGTTTCTCTCGCGCGAGGGGCAAAGCGATTTTCAAAAGACTTCAGGAAAGTTTGTCGATGCCGGCGCCGAAGCCTCGCTTAGAATGGACATTCCCAAGGACGACATTCCACAGCGCAACCGGTTAAACCCGGAAGTGAACTATGTTCCGCAGTGGAACCCGGAGTACTTTGACATGAAGCCGATTGCCAAGTTAATCAGTGAAGCCCAGGCTGAGGCGGGAAAGAAGTAAACGTTGGATGGAGTCGGTTGGTGCAAGGGATTTATCCCGGGATTCTACCCTGGTTGCCTCCTCTCCCTTTGGGATAGGAATGAGGTGAGGGAAGACGAAGTAAAATCACCACCCTCACCCTCGCCCTCTCCCGCAAGCGGGAGAGGGAAATTATTGGAAGTGCGATGATGACGAAGTTGCTGCATAGAATTTGAGACCTACGTCGATGATGATTCTTCCTTCTGGAATGGAGAACTAACTTATGCTTAGCCGTGAAGAAAACGAACTTCTGACAAAAGTTGGGCGCGGTACGCCAATGGGGCAACTGCTGCGGCGCTATTGGTACCCCATCGCCGCTTCCTCGGAGCTCATCGAGAGGCCTACCAAGGCGGTGCGCATACTCGGCGAAGACTTGGTGCTCTACCGCGACAGACAGGGCCGGCCGGGGTTAATCGGGCCACAGTGCGCGCACCGGCGCATGTCGCTGCTGCTGGGAATTCCTGAGAACGATGGCCTGCGTTGTCCGTACCATGGATGGTTATACGCGAGCGACGGAAAGTGCTTGGAACAGCCGTACGAGCATGCCGAGGATCCCAACAGTACTTTTAAAGACCGCGTCCGGTTGACGGCTTACCCGGCGCAGGAACTTGGCGGTCTGGTATTCGCCTATCTCGGCCCCGAGCCTGCGCCGCTGTTGCCGCGCTGGGATTTGCTCGTGCGCGATGGCGTGCTGCGCGATATCGGCGCGGCGGTGATCCCGTGCAATTGGCTGCAGATCATGGAGAATTCGCTTGATCCGGTGCATGTGGAGTGGCTTCATCAACATTTTTTCAATTACGTTCAGGAACGGTTGGGACGCTCTGAGGTCAAAGGCGAGCCGGTGCGCCACAAAAAGATCAACTTCCGTGTGTTCGAGCACGGCATCATCAAGACTCGGATGTTGGAAGGCGAAACGGAGGACAACGAAGACTGGCAGGTGGGACATCCGGTCCTATTTCCCAATATTCTTTTGAGCGGAAGCACTAGCCGGCCGACGTTTCAGATCCGTGTGCCGGTTGACGACACGCATACGCTACATCTTTGGTACACCTGTTACGCCCGTCCCGACGCAGGGGAACCCCAAGAAGTCATACCCTTTTACAACGTCCCCGTGCCGGGCATCGACGCGGCCGGCGAGCCGCAATGGTCGCTGTTGGACAACAACAGCGGCGAAGATATGATCGCATGGATCACCCAGGGTGGCATCGCAGACCGGACCCAGGAATCGCTGGGGCTTTCCGACAAAGGCGTTATACTTTATCGGCGTATGCTGAAAGACCAACTCGAAATGGTCCAGGCGGGGCAGGACCCGATAAACGTCTTCCGCAATCCGGAGAAGAATCGCTATATCAAGCTCCACCTGGAGGATGCCAAACTCAACAGTGGAAGTTTTCGCTCGGGTCCGCGCCGGCAGGGCGGCGCTACCAAGTACAGCCCGATTCTCGATCAGGAAGAGCGGACGGAAAAGAGAGATTAAACGACGGTTCCAAACGTTCCAGTCGTTCCAATAGTTCCAGCCCCCACTCTCTTCGATGTGGCTCGGGGCAGCCTTTCCTCCCCCGCGTCCTTCGACAAGCTCAGGATGAACGGATAGGGGAGGATGAAGGAGGGATGGACCGGCTCGAACAATTGGAACTTATGGAACCGAATCTTTTGGTGCTTGGACCATAGCGACAGAGGGCTTCGATTAGAATAGGCCTCGTGGGTCTTGGAACGGCGGGCCGCGCGAGCCGGTGGAAATCGATACAGCTCGGCGGACAAAGTCTTGGGATGTGAGACCATTTTGTTCCTGCGTTGCTCTTGAACTTGCTGTAACTACGCGCTAGAAACGCGCTGGCTTGGATAGGAGTCGAGTTTATGGCAAAAACCGAGACAATTGGCCCTGTATCCCTCAGCCGTTCTTGGCTGCCGCCGATGGATAGCGGCACGGCGCTGATGGCCGTGCTGATCGGCTTTATGGGCTTCTACGTGCTCTATCCATTGACCCTGATTGTTATCAACAGTTTCAATACCGCGACGATCGCCGAACCGCCGGTCTACGGCCTCAAGGCCTGGCGCGAGGCGTTCAGCGAGTACGGCATCTGGCGCTCACTGTGGAACAGCGTGAAAATCGGCATCGTGCTCCAAATACTCGCCTTACCGATGGGGATTTTCATTTCATGGTTGCTCGCGCGTACGAATATCCTATTCACTAACGCGTTGGAGTTCGGCTTTTGGATTTCGTTCTTTATGCCGGGGCTGGCTACCACGTTCGGCTGGATGCTGATGCTCGATCCGAGCACCGGACTGATTAATTCCTGGCTGCGTCAGATTCCCCTATTGAGCGGGCTTAATTTCGACATTTACACCTTCGCGGGGATTATTTGGGTTCATCTGGTCAGCAACGGTATTTCCACGAAAGTGATGTTGATGACGCCGGCGTTCCGCCGCATGGACGCGTCGATGGAAGAGGCGAGCCGGATGTCCGGCGCCAGCGCTTTCACTACCATGTGGCGGATCACTGTACCGGCAATGACGCCCGTGATCGTTGTCGTCTTCTTGCTGAGCGTGATCCGCATCTTCAGCAGCTTCGAGATCGAGCTGTTGCTCGGCGTGCCGTGGGGCTTCTACGTGTACTCGACAAAAATTGTCGATCTGGCGAGGCAGGAACCGCCGTTGGTCAGTCATGCGGCGGCGTTGGGCAGCGTTATTCTGATCTTTCTCGTGGCATTTATACCGATACAGCGCAAATTGATCACGCGCCGCCAATTCACCACGGTCACGGGCCAATTCAAACCCAAGATTATCGATCTCGGTGTGTGGCGTTACCCCGCGACGGCGTTTGTCGCCTTCATCGTTTTCATCCTGGACGTCGTGCCGCTCTTGAGCGTGTTGGGCGGCAGCTTCATGACGCGGTTTGGTTTTTTTAATCTGCCGAAGACCTGGACTTTGGAATACTGGAGGATGGCGCTCAACGATCCGCGTATTCTCCATGGCTTGCACAACACATTGATCGTAGCGGTGAGCGCCGGACTGGTCGGCGCGCTTGCCTTCTCTCTGATCGGCTATGTTCTGGTGCGCACGAAACTTCCCGGCCGCTCGGTGCTCGATTCAATTTGCTGGCTGCCATCGGCGATCCCCGGGGTGTTGTCAGGGCTCGGCTTATTATGGATGTTTCTCGGCACGCCGTTTTTCCGGCCGTTCTACGGCACCATCGTCCTCCTCGTGGTTGCCCAAGTTCTCGGCGGCATCACGATAGCCACACAAATTCTCAAAGCAAACTTCGTTCAGCTGGGTAAAGAGTTGGAAGAGTCGTCGCGCATGTCGGGCGCGGGGTTTTGGCGCACCTATTTACGCATCGTGTTTCCACTGATGGCGCAAACCATGGTGATGGTCGGGGTGATTAAATTCATGTTCGCCGCGCAGCATAACTCGGCAATCATTCTCCTGGCAACTTCGGAAACGAGAACGCTGTCGCTGCTCGCTCTGGATCAGGTGGCGGCGGGATATCGCGAGGTCGCGAGCATAACCATCATCCTGGTTACCTTGCTCACGCTTGGATTGGCGGTCGTCGCCAGATCGTTCGGCCTCAAGGTTGGCATCCGGGCCGAGTGACGTTTAAAGAACGTCGAGGATAGAGGGTCGAGGATGGAAGATCGAATATGAATATTGCCATCCTCCATCATCGATCTTCGATCCTCGGTTCTCATTAATCGGCAAGGATAGAGCACGTGAGCTTTCTGCGCATTCAAAATCTCTACAAAACTTTCGATCCGGTGATCGCCGTCAATCGATTGAGTCTAGAGATTCGCGAGGGCGAATTCTTCACGCTTCTGGGATCGAGCGGCTGCGGCAAAACGACGACGCTACGCATGGTCGGCGGCTTGGAAAAACCGGACGGCGGCGAGATCTATCTCGGCGATCGCTGCCTGGTATCGGGAGAGCAAAAAATATTTGTCAAGCCGGAAAAGCGCGACATGGGCATGGTGTTTCAATCCTACGCCCTGTGGCCGCACATGACGGTTTTTGAAAATGTCTCGTATCCGCTCAAACTGCGCGGCACGAACAGGTCCGACATCCGCACCAAAGTGGCCGATGTTCTCGGCCTGGTCGGCCTTGCCGGACTGGAAGACCGGCCCGCGCCGGCGCTGAGCGGCGGGCAGCAACAGCGGGTCGCTCTTGCGCGCGCGCTGGTTTTTTCTCCGAAGGTTTTATTGCTTGACGAACCTCTCAGCAACTTGGACGCGCAGCTGCGCGAAGAGATGCGACGCGAGCTCAAGTCCCTGCAGCGACGCGTCAACGTCACCGTCATCTTCGTTACCCACGACCAGATCGAAGCCCTGAGCCTGTCGGATCGAATCGCCATCATGAAATTCGGCGTGCTCGAACAGGTCGGGACGCCGGAACAGGTTTACTATAAACCGGCGACGCCGTTCGTGCGTGACTTCCTGGGCAAGACGTTTCTTTTGACGGGAAAAGTGATTGGAGTTTCCGACGAGCATGTGCAAGTCGAAGTCCATGGAGTCGGCGCCTCCTCCCTCACGCTGCAACGGAACAATGTCATTTCATCCGCAAATGGATTTCCCACCGTCGGCCAGTCAGCGATGGTCGCCATCCGGCCTGAAAAAATGACTCTCTCCGAAAAGATCTGTGAAGGGCAGGGTAACGTCGTCGAAGGAACTTTGCAGGCGACACAATTCCTCGGCGATCGTTACGAATACACCGTGACCCTCGGCTCAGAGACTCGGGTGATCGTCTCGCCGGAAGCCAAACTACTCAAACAGGGCGGCAAAGTTTTTCTCGAGCTCAAGCCGGACGGCGTCACCTTGTGGCCGCGGGAAAGCTAAACGCTTTCGCCGTTTCGGGTACGTGTTTTGAGTCTCGTGTTCAGGCGATGATCGAGATGCGAGAGGATTGGCCTGCCGTGCAACGGATCGATCATGCCGCAACGGCACGCGTCATCAAGTAGTCGCCATACCACCTCCATGAAACCGCCTTCGCTGAAAGTTCGCCTTTTGGTTCGTCTGTGCGCTTTGTTGCTGTTCAACCTGAGTTTTAATCCTTTTCTGACGGATGTCGTTCGTGGCGCTGAATTAAAGAGTGACAGCGAGTGGCAGCGCACCGTCGAGGCGGCGAAAAAAGAAGGCAAAGTCGCCGTATTCCTATATCAGCGTGAGAACATCGAAGCCGCGGTCAGAGTCTTCGAAAAGAAATTTCCCGATATTCAAGTTGTCAGCGCGAGCACGCCGGCGGCGGAGACCGGGCCGCGTCTGATGGCGGAGCGGCGTGGGGGGAAATTTCTCTGGGACGTCTGTCTCTGTGGACCGACAACGCCGTTGACGGTGCTCTATCCGGCGAAAGCAATGGATCCCATCAAGCCGGCGTTGCTGCTCGCGGAAATTACGGACGTGACCAAGTGGTGGGACGGTAAACACCACTACATGGACCCGGAAGGAAATCACGTATTCGTTTTCGTCGGCAGCGTCGATATGCCGAATCTCTTCTACAACAAGAACCTGGTCGATCCCAATGAATTCAAGTCCTACTGGGACATGATCAAAACCAAGTGGCGCGGTAAAATCGTCGCCGTCGACCCGCGCCAGCCCGGCCGACCGCGCGTCGGCGCGCGCATACTGTACAATGTCCCGGACCTCGGCGACAAATTTCTAACACGCCTGTTCACGGAGACGGATGTTGTCCTGAGCCGCGAGGATCGCCAGGCGCTGGATTGGCTCGCGGTCGGAAAATATGCGCTGTGTTTATTCTGCGGCAATATCGAAGCGGCGACGGCGCAAGGTTTACCGGTCGCCGAGTTTGAAGTTTATCGCTGGAGAGAAACCCCGGCGATCTCCTCCGGCAGCAACGGTTCAATTGCGCTGATGAATCAGGCGCCGCATCCCAATGCCGCGCGGGTGTTTATCAACTGGTTGTTATCGCGGGAAGGTCAAGCCTCGTTTCAAAAGATCATGAATTCCGCCGATCTATTGGTCGAATCGATGCGTGTCGATATTGCAAAAGACCCGGTGCCGGCGGCGCAGCGGCGTGTGGCGGGGACAAAATACATCATCATGGATACGCCGGAGCGGAGCAACCAAGAGCCGGTGAACAAGCTGCTCAAGGAAATTATTAGGAAGTAAGTCGGAACGCTGAGATATCTTGGTGCTGCCATTTCTGATTATCCGTGAATTTTGTAGAGGCGGGTTTCAAACCCGCCCCTACAACGGAACGAAGATAGTAAGAAGAAATAACATGCAGGTTTTTTGCTGCGTGATAATTATTGTCTTCCTCGCTCTAAACCAAATCGTTTATGCCGCTGAAGCATGGACAGGGGAGTGGGAGCGAACGATCAAAGCCGCCGAGCAGGAAGGCGAATTTTCGTATTACACGCTGGGCGAGTTCAGATTTTTGAGCGAGTTCGAAAAAAGATTCCCTCGAGTCAAAGTCAAAGTCGTGCAGGGCAAAGGCAACGAATTGCTCGTGCGCATCATGTCCGAGCGGCGCGCGGGAAAGTTTCTCGCCGACGTGGCGCGCATCGGCAATACGTCGCCTTATTCGCTGTATCAAGCCAAAGCGCTGCAGCCGATCGCTAGTGCGTTTGTTCTCCCCGAAGTCAAAGACGAATCGAAATGGTGGTCGGGCAAGCATCAATATATCGACGCGGAGGGCAAGTATATTTTCGTGCCGGTGGGCAGCGTCTCGGTGAACATGGTGGCGCACACTACCGAGCTGGTTTCGCCGACGGAACTACGCTCTTTCTGGGATCTCCTAAACGAAAAATGGCGCGCCAAGATCGTCGTCACTGATCCGCGCTCCGGCGGCTACGGGCGCAGCGGCGCGCGCACGGTCTATTATCATCCGCAATTGGGACCGGAATTTTTGCGCCGGCTCTTTACCGAACAAGTGGTGATGGTTTCGCGCGATTACCGCCAAGCCATCGATTGGGTAGCTCAAAAGCGGTTTTCGATCCTGTTGTTCGGCAACGGCGACGATATACTGCAAGCCAAAGCCCAAGGTCTGCCGATCAACGTTTTCGACACGAGCGGATGGAAAGAAGGCGGCGCACTGGAGCCGGGCGCCTTTACGCTGTCGTGGCTGGACCGGTCGCCCCACCCAAACGCTTCCAAGGTTTTCATCAACTGGTTGCTATCGCGCGAAGGGCAAATGGCGGTGCAGCGAGACGGCGGGGTGAACGACTCGCTGCGGGTCGATATTCCAAAAACCGATTTACGTCCGCTGGCCCGTCGTAAAGAGGGCGCGAAATATATGGTGACCTGGAAGGCGGAGTGGATGGACCCTGAGCCGATGCAAAAAGTGGTGAATCAGGCGTTGGCGAAGAGCGGGAGCAAGCCATAGCAGGTTGAGGATTGAAGATCGAGGATAGAAGATCGCGATTTTCTATCTCTTCGGCGGAGTTTATCCTGGGCATAGCCAAAGGGCTGAGGACAGGCCTCCATCCTCGGTCCCCGGTTGCTGAGTGGCAGCCCGCAACGGACTTAGTTATCATAACAGAGCGTACCCATCACGAAAGCGGGAGTACATCATGATCAGCATGGAAGATAACGAACGACTTACGCAAGTCAAAGCGGGCACGCCCATAGGCGATCTTTTGCGCCGCTATTGGTATCCCATTGCGGCGGTTTCTGAACTAGCGCGCCATCCGACCAAGTTCGTCAAGATTCTTGGCGAAGAATTAGTCCTGTTCAAAGATGCGCGGGGGAAACTCGGTCTGATCGATGCCCACTGCCCGCACCGCCAGGCGAATTTGGTTTACGGCATGGCCGAAGAGGATGGTTTGCGGTGTTCTTATCACGGTTGGAAGTTCGACCACGCAGGCCGTTGTCTCGAACAACCTTTTGAAGAGACCGTCAAGCCGGGCGGCTTCAAAGACAAAATACAGTTGACCCACTATACCGCCGAAGAGTTGGGCGGCTTGATCTTTGCCTACCTCGGACCCCAACCTGCGCCGCTGGTGCCGCGCTGGGACTTGCTGGTTGAAGACAATTACTGGCGTGAGATCGGTTATACCATGACGGCCTGCAACTGGCTGCAGACCGTCGAGAATATCATGGATCCGGTGCACGTCGAGTGGCTGCACGGCGTGTTTCGCAACTACGCGGCGGAACGGACCGGTAATGACGACCTGAAGCGCAAACGCGTTCGCCATCAAAGGATCGGTTTCGATCTGGCCGAGTACGGCATCATCAAGCGGCGCATTTTGGAAGGCGAGACCGAGGAATCCGACGACTGGAAGATCGGCCATTGGTTGATTTTTCCGACGATTCAAAAAGGGCCCGACATGTTGCGCTTTCGCGTGCCGGTGGACGGGACGCACACCGCGCAGTGGTACTACTCGATCCATCCGTTTGGCGAAGGCGAACGGCAGACGGCGGAAGAGATGCCGCTTTATCACATGCCGTCGCCGGAGCTCGACCGGCACGGACAGCCGCAGTTTCAATATTTAAATAACGACGTTGATCCGCAGGACAACGCGATTTTCGCCTCGCAGGGAGCGGTCGTCGATCGCACAAAAGAGCTCTTGGGCGAATCCGATCATGGCGTCGTGCTTTATCGCCACTTGCTCGACAATCAAATCAAGCTCATCGCCGCAGGCAAGGATCCAATGAACACATTTCGCGATCCGGTGAAAAACGTTCGCCTCGATCTCGCCACTGAGAGCAGAGAAGCATTTCTGACCGGACGAATGGGAACGCAGGGAATGCGCCGGCGCTATTCGCAGCGCTTTAAGCCGTTGGCTGATTCCGGCAAGCCGCTGCCGTGAGCGGCGCTACCGCGCCGTTCAAGGGTTAAACCGTGTAGATGCCGGAAAAAATTGTACGGTTTGAACAATGGCGTAGATCGCTTAACTCGCCGCTCGTTCTTTCTGCGTGCCGCGGACCGGCGGTACGTTGCTATCAAGTTGAGCCCAGGTAAATTTTGCTATTCCCGGTATGCGCCAGGCGGTGAGCAGGGTCATGATCGTGATGATCACGCCGCCCATGACAGTCGCTTCGCGCGCGCCCAACAAGGGCACCACCAGGCCGGTTTCGGTTTGCCCCAACGGGTGGAGCCCACGATTGCTCAGTTGAAACACACCCATAACACGCCCACGAAATTTTTCCGGAGCGAGCATTTGCATGATCGTGCCGCGGGCAGCGCCCCAAATGGTATCGGTAGCGCCGACGAAGGCGAGCAGCACCAGCGCCACCGGAAATGACGGCGATAGACCGAAGGCCGCGAAACCGGCTCCATAAAGAATCGCAGAAACTAAGAGAATCTTTCCCTGGCTTGAGCGGTTTCCCATCGCAATAAATAAGCTCGAGCCGATCACAGCGCCGACACCCCGGGACGACTGCAGGAAGCCAAATCCGTGCGCTCCGACGCGAAATACGTCACTCGCCAGGATGGTTAACATCGCGTGATCCAAACCAAAAACGGAAGCAAAGGCTTCCATGACAGTCAGGCCAAGGATCACCGGTTGCGAGACGATGTAAGAAAATCCCGCCTTGGTTTCCGCCAGGAAATCGCGTTGTCTCTCTCGCGCCGGCGACGGTGCGCGCATGAACAGCAACGCGACGACCACTGCCAAAAAACTGACCGCGTTGGCATAAAAAGCGCCCGCGGTGCCCATGGCGGCGATGGCGATACCACCGAACGTTGGGCCGAGCAGCGCCGCCCCTTTCCAAAGAAGCGAATTGAGCGCCACCGCGTTGGGCAACACCGCGCGCGGCACAAGCGAGGGAAACAGCGCCTGGCGCGCCGGGCCGTCGAAGGATCCCACCGATGAGCTGATGAAGGTGAATAGATAAATGTGCCATGCTTGGATGTGGCCGGCCTGATCGAGGATGCCCAGCCCGAGAGTGAGCACGCCGAGAATCACCTGCGTCCAGAGCAAAAGCCGTTTCCGATCGTAGCGGTCGGCGAAAGTCCCGCTAATCAATCCGAGGGCGATGGCGGGTATGGCGCGAAACACGCCGTTGAGCCCGAGCTGTAGCGGCGAATTGGTCAATTGGTAAAGCAGCCAGTTGGTCGCCGTCATCTGCATCCAGGTGCCGATGTTGGAGATAAACAGGCTGAACCAAAACAGTCGAAAGTCGCGATAGCGAAAGGCGGCGAGCCGCCCCACAGACTGCGGGTTCGCTGCGGTGGGGTCGTCGGTCATAGACAAAATTTAGGGGGTGACCGGCCGGTCGCCCCCTACGATCATTTTCGTTGTGAATTTTCTAATGCGGAAGAGGAAGTTAAACGCCGACAGCCTCGAATCTCCGATATCGTCTTCTCGCCGATGATTTGTTTAGTTCAAATCCCAATTAGCGAAACCCATGGCGCAACCGACGCCGGTGGTGGTGCGATAGAGCGGCGAATATTCGATCATGGTTCCCGGTCGATCAGCCGCCGCCGCGGTGACGATCCAGTTGCGAATCTCCGAGGTGCCTTCGACTAAAATCTCGGCTGGCATGGCGCTCATGTAATTCAAATCACTTTGTTTCAGCGCGCCGACAAAGTCGCGATCCAGGTTCTCATCGATCTTCGTGTGGCTGAGACCGCCGGAGCCGATGATGACGACGCGCTGATCGCCGGGAAACCGGCGTAACACATGCGCCAACGCCCGGCCGAAGTTAACGCACCTTTGTGCCGACGGCGCCGGCGGATAGTAGGTGTTGACCATGACGGGCACGACGGCGTGATGGGCTTGGGGACTTAAAAACTTAAGCACGCGTGCGAAGGCGTGACCTAGGCCTCCCTCGTAACGGGTCTTTTTGGAATAGGACGGATCGAAACCCTCGTCCATCAGGCCGTGGACGAGAGCTTCGGCCATCTTGGCGTCGATGCGATATTTGCTGCGATTTTCCGACTTGAGCTGATTCAAATAGCGCAGGCTTACGCTCGCTTCCACTTCGGCGCCGACGAAGATCGTAAACGGCGGCATGTTGTCGTCGACCAAATTTTCATGCTGATCGTCGCCGACGACGATCAGAACATCGGGGCGCAGCGCGTCGATCTTCGCGCGCAACTTGGCGATGGCGTCCATGCAGCGGTTCCACTTAGCCCATTTGACCTCGTGGGTCTCTTTCTCCATACCCGGCTTCTCCGGCAGCTGCTCTCCCGCGCGAGTATTGAGTAAATGCCAGTAGTCCGGATTGAGCATTAACTGTGGCGCATGGGACATGGCCATGCAACCGACGAGATTTGCCATAGCAGTTTCCTAACAGACCACTGAATAAAACTCATAAGCTTAATTGCCTCAAACAATTTTGGAGTAATGGAGTGTTGGAGTGATGGGTTTAAACCCAATACTCCATTATTCCAACACTCCAATCCCCCATTTCCTTCCTACGCATGGGCGGCTTTCATGTCAGAAAGCTCGGGCAATTTGACATCCACCTTAAACCAGCTCGAGCCGCTGTCATCGCTGCTGAAAAGATCGCCGTTTCGCTGTGCCGCGTACATGCGATCAGTACTTGCCGGATCGAAAGCGAAGCTTTCGACAAAACTCTTGTTGGCCTTCGAGACCTCTCCTTCGAGCTTGTGCCAGCTTTTGCCGCTGTCCGTCGATTGGATCAGGAATGCTTCGGCGCCGGTCTCCCGCTTTCTCCACTGGCCGGGTTGGCCGTTCGCAATAGCCGAGTAAAGGACATTGGCTTTCTTAGGGTGAATTGCCAGGGGCACGGAGTATTCCTCTTTAAACTCTGCGGCCATCGGTGCCCAGTTCTTGCCGCCATCGGCGCTGGAATAAAGCGCGCGCCCAGGCGCCGTCCCCGCTCGGCAGTCATGGCCGCCGGTGGCGATAAAGATTTTGTTGCTGTCCTCCGGATGGAGCACGATGGTGTGCACGTCACAGTCGAGATTCCTATTCAGGAGTTCCCAGTTCTTGCCGCCGTCGGTGGTCTTGAGCATGTAGCCCACTTGGAGCGCGACATACATCGTCTTGGTATCTTTCGGATCGATGGTGATGTCGCGCACATGAGGCTCGACGACGGCTACCGGATACGTGATCGTCGATACCCATGGAATGTTCCAAACGGAATCCAACCGTTCCCAACTCTTCGCGCTGTCGCGGCTGATGAAAACATCGATGGGCTCGGTGCCCGCATACAGTGTATTGGGATCATGAGGGTCGAAGGTTAAACAGCGAACTTTTCCCGGGCCGCGCTTGCCATAGCATGGTTTTTTCCATGTCGCGCCAAAATCTTCGCTCAACCAAACGCCGTCGCCGCGGGTACCGGCAAAGACTTTATTCGGCGCCGCTGGCGACACGGCCACTTCGGGAATCTGCCAATCCTTGAGACCGTGATGCTCCTTTTTCCAAGTGCGGCCATCTTCGCTTTTTAACGTGACCACGCCTTCATCAGTTGCGACATAAAG
>Ga0137372_10001773_pt1 | contig 20824 bp, 17 predicted proteins | sample SagtaG_6_FD_104911 | JGI IMG/M metagenome (GOLD analysis project Ga0137372, IMG submission 104911) | Vadose zone soil microbial communities from Sagehorn Ranch, Mendocino, California, USA - Sage1_R_60_16 metaG | ecosystem: Environmental > Terrestrial > Soil > Vadose zone | place: USA...
AAGGAGCTCCACGTCCGCGACCTGGCGCTGGTCGAAAGCGCCCGCGTGGTGTTCGGGCCCGGCCTCAACCTGCTGACCGGGGAGACCGGCAGCGGCAAGTCGCTGATCGTGGATGCCCTGGGCCTCGCCCTCGGCGGCCGCGCCAGCAGCGACCAGGTCCGCCACGGCTCCGTGAAAGCCGTCGTCGACGCCGCCTTCGAGGCCGGTGGGGTGGAGACCGTACTCACCCGGGAGGTCGGGCGCCGCGGCCAGGCCCGGATCGACGGCCGGCCGGCCACCCCCGGCCAGCTGCGGGAGCTCGGCCGCACCCTGGTCGGCGTCCACGGCCAGCACGAGCATCACACCCTGCTCGACCCCGACGCGCAGACCGACCTCCTGGACGCATTCGGGGATGCCCTCGGAGTCCGCGAGCGGGTCGGCGAGTGCTTCGCGGCCTGGACCGAAGCCGCAGCGCACCAGGCCGGGCTGGAGCGGATGCGAGACCGCGGGGACCGCGAGCGCGAGTACCTGCGATGGCAGCTCGAAGAGCTCGATGGGGCCGTCCTCCGCCCCGGTGAGGACGAGGAGCTGGCCGCCGAGCGCGCGGTGGCCAGGCACGCGGCTCGCCTGACCGAGCTCGCGGGCCGCGCCCTGGAGGCCCTGCGCGGCGACGAGGGGATCGCGGTGGCGGCCGGGGACGTGCGGGCGGCGGCCGACCTCGACCCCCGGCTGGTGCCCGTCGCCGAGCGGCTCTCCTCACTCGAGGAGGAGGCCGCCGACATCACGGCCGAGGTCCGTCGCTACTCCGAGCAGCTGGACGCCGACCCCGCCCGGCTGGAGCGGGTCGAGGAGCGCCTGGCCATCCTGGAGTCGATCAAGCGCAAACACGGCGGTTCCCTCGACGCGGCCATCGCCGAGCGCGACCGGCTGGCGGCCCAGCTCGGTGAGGGCGAGGACCTCGGGGCCGCCATCATCGCCGCCGAGGCGCGGGCGGCAGATGCGCGGACGGCGGTGGAGGCCGCCGCCCGGGAGCTCACGGCGGCCCGGGCCCGGGCCGCCAAACGCATGAGCGCCGCAGTTGCCGAGGAGCTTCAGGGACTGCGCCTGGAGGGCGCCCGCTTTGAGGTCGCGCTCGTCTCTCACCCGGAGCTGGGTCCGGCGGGGGCCGAGCAGGCGGACATGCTCTTCTCGGCCAACCCCGGCGAGCCGCTGGCGCCGCTCGCGCGGGTGGCCTCCGGCGGCGAGCTGGCCCGGGTCATGCTCGCCATCGAGGCCGCCGGCGCCGAGGCCGACCAGCTGCCGACCCTGGTCTTCGACGAGGTCGACGCCGGCATCGGCGGCGAAGCCGCGCTCCAGGTCGGACTGCGGCTCAAGGCGCTGGGCGCCAGCCACCAGGTCCTGGTGGTCACCCATCTGCCGCAGATCGCCTGTTTCGCCGACCATCATCTGGTGGTGGAGAAGGCGGCCGCGGCGGGCGGGCGCAATGTGGTGCGGGTGCGCGAGCTGGCGGGCGCTGGCGAACGGGCGACCGAGCTGGCAAGGATGATGAGCGGGCGGGTGACCGAGAAGGCCCTGGCCCGCGCCCATGAGCTGTTGCAGGAGGGGGCGGGGGGGATTTCCCCCAAGGAACAAGAGTTGGGGTCCCCACTGTTGCGTAAGCAGCGGTGGGGTAAGACGTGAAGCACGCGATTCTCGGTCCGGGCGGAGTAGGCGGGCTGCTGGCCGTGACGCTCGCCCGCGCCGGCCTGCCGGTAACGCTGGTCGTCCGGCCCGGGACGGCAGGCTCCTACCCGCGCCGGGTCCGGCTCGAGAGCCAGCTCCTGGGCGACATCGCCGCCGAGGTGGCGGTGACCGAACGGCTGAGCGAGCCGGTGGACTTGCTCTGGATAACCGTCAAGGCCGGTCAGCTGGAGCTGGCGCTGAAGCAGGCGCCGGCGGAGCTGGTGGGCGCGGTGGTACCCCTGCTCAACGGCGTCGACCACCTCGACATCCTGCGCCGGACCTACGGAGCGGCCCGCGTCCAGACCGGCACCATCCGCGTCGAGGCTGAGCGCGTAGAGCCCGGCCACTACCGCCAGGTCGGTCCCTTCATCGTGGCCGAGGTGACCGGCCCGCCCGGGGTCGTCGACGAGCTCGTCGAGGCCGGCATCCAGGCCCGCCTGGTCGAGAACGGCGAGCAGGCCCTGTGGTCGAAGCTGATCATGCTGGCCCCGTTCGCCCTCGCCTCGACCGCCTCCCAGCTGCCGATCGGTGCTCTCCGCGAGGACCCGGATTGGCGCCGGCTGATGGTCGGGATCATGGGCGAGGTCAAGGCGGTCGCCGCCGCGCAGGGCATCGAGCTCGAGGAGCCGACGGCGATGGTCGACCGTGCCGGCTCCGAGATGCGCAGCTCGATGCAGAAGGACGCCGCCGCCGGCCGGCCCCTGGAGCTCGATCACATCGCGGGGCCGATCCTCCGGGGCGGCCGCGAGCATGGCGTGGCCACGCCCACCACCGAGAAGGTGGTGGAGATGGTGCGGGCGAGGTACCCGGCATAGCCCGGGCCCGACCCTTCTCCGGACCTGACGACCGCCGGATCAAGCGCGCGCTCTGCATGGTCGCTCACCCTGACGACATCGACTTCTTCTGCGCCGGAACGGTCCTGATGCTGACCCGGCGCGGTGTGCACGTCGACTTCGTGCTCGCCACCTCGGGCGACAAGGGCACCGAGGACCCCGGCCTCGACGGGTCGGCGCTGGCGGCGCGCCGGGAGCGGGAGCAGCTGCGCTCGGCGGAGCTGTTGGGGGCCGCCGACGTCGAGTTCCTGCGTCACCCGGATGCCGAGCTGGCCGAGTCGCTGGAGCTGCGCGGCGAGTTCGTGCGCGCCATCCGGCGATCGCGGCCGGACCTCCTGCTCACCTTCGACCCCACGCCCGGATACCGCCAGCACCCCGATCACCGGGTGACCGGGCGGATGGCGCTCGACGCCGCCTGGCCCTGCGCCCGCGACCGGCTCACGCATCCCGACATGGGCCCGCCCCACAAGACCGCCGAAGCATGGCTCTTCGCGGGCCCGGCGCCCTCCCTGAAGGTGGACGTCAGCAGCGTGCTCGACGACAAGATCGCCGCCCGCCTGGCCCACGAGAGCCAGACCGGCAGCCCAGCCGCGCTCAGAGCGCGCTGGCGCCACACCGCACGAGAGGAGAGGTTTGCGCAGGTAGACCTGCGCTAGGCAGGGCGGATGCTGGGGCCGCAACGCGGCCCCGGGGCGAAGCCCAGCCAGGCTGGCCCCCACATAAAACAGGCGCAAAGGCCCGCAGCGGACGAGGCTGTAGCGCCGAGAGGCGCTGCGCCGGGCGCGAACTGAGGGGAACCTCTTAAGCCCACGCCTCCGAACTGCCTGCGGCAGGACATTATCCGCCTGGCATTCGGGCCGCCTGGCGCGCCCCCAGCGCGGCCGCGTCCAGCCCGCTGACGTCGAGGCGGAACACCCCCGCCCCCAGCCGCCCCACCACCAACGCCCGGTCGCCCGCGGCGCCCAGGCGGCACTGGTCGAGCCCGGGCAGCGATGCCGGGCAGGCAGCCGCCGCCAGCGGGGCCCTGGCTGCGTCGGCCGCCCAGTAGTCGAAAGCGCGGGCGGCGCCTTCCGGGCGTACGGTCAGGAGCAGGGTCTCCGACGCCTGGCGGCCGCCACCGGACCAGGTGCGGGTCGAGGCTTCGATCCAGCCCCAGCCGCTGTAGACCTCGAGGGCGAGCACCTCGTTGGCGGTGTCGCGCGCCGCCTCGGCGGCGCCCACATGGTCGCGGGCCGCGGTGCGCGGCAGGCCGACGTCGGCATCGGCCAGGATCGCCTCGGCGGGCGCCTTCAGCACCAGCAGCGGGGTGGGCGAGGGGCTTGGCGAGGGTCGCGGCGTGGGCGCCGGCGGGCTCTGCGACTGGCACGCGCCGAGCAGCAGGAGCACGGCGGCGGCGAGTTCCAGGGTCCGGGGCATCGATCGCTATGATGTCGGCTCGATGGACCAGCCCGGCGTACGTCCGCGTCTGGACATCCGGACGCCGGTCTTCGAAGGACCGCTGGAGCTGCTCCTCGCCCTCGCCGAGCGCGATGAGGTCGACATCCTCGCGGTCAGCCTTTCCGAGCTCACGGACAGCTACCTGCGCGAGGTGACCGCGCTGGAGGCGCCCAACCCCCGCGAGATGGCCGAGTTTCTCTGGCTCGGCTCCCGGCTGCTCCTCCTCAAGTCGGTGCGCCTGCTGCCCGGCGCCGAGGACGCGGGCGAGGAGACCGACCTGCTGGGTTGGGAAGAGGACGTCCGCAGGCGCCTCGACGAGTACCGGACTTACAAGGCGATGGCGGAAGAGCTGATGCGGATCGCCGTCGACGAGGCATACGCCTTCCCGCCGCCGGCCCGGGCGATCCCGGTCGAGGGCCAGGAGGAGCCGCTCGAGATGGCGGCCCTGCTTACCGCCTTCCAATCGGTGCTGGAGCGGATCCCGCCCCGGCCGCTGGTGTTCCAAGGCCGGAACTGGACGCCGGAGCAAAAGATCGAGGTCCTGGAGGCGCTCCTGGAGCGGGGACCGTTCGACCTGGTCGCGGTCCTGCTCGAGTCCGCCGACCGCCTGGAGGCGGTCGTCACCTTCGTGGCGGTGCTCGAGCTCCTGCGCCGCGGCCGCGTCCGCATCCGGCAGGCGGCCAGCTTCGGCGCGGTCCGGGTCGAAGCGCTGGCGCCGGCCGCTCACCCGGCTTGAGCGGGCTGGCGGGCGCGTTGGAGGCGATCCTCTTCTCTTCCAACCGCCCTCTCAAGGTCCGCGAGCTGGCCCAGGCCACGGGCAGCGACCGGATCGCGGTCGAGGTCGCCCTCGACGAGCTGCGCGACCGCCTCGCGGGCCGCGGGTTGATGCTCCAGCGGCACCAGGACCAGGTGCTGCTGGCCACCCGCCCGGAGCACGCGCCGGCGGTGCGGCGGGCGCTGCGTCCGGAGGTCACAGGGCGCCTTTCGCCGGCCGCCTACGAGACGCTGGCGATCGTGGCCTTCAACCAGCCGGTGCCCCGCTCCCGGATCGAGGAGATCCGCGGCGTCAACTGTGACTCGGTCCTCGCCAACCTCGAGCTGCGCAACCTGGTGACCGAGGTGGGGAGGGGCTCCGGCCCCGGCCAGGCCAAGCTGTACGGCACCACCATGCGCTTCCTGCAGGTCCTCGGCCTGGAGTCGCTGGACCAGCTCCCGGAGCCGCAGGCGGTCCCGCCCCCAGGTCGCGATGACTGAGCGGCTGAACCGTTTCCTCGCCCGCTCGGGCGTGGCCTCGCGGCGCGGCGCGGACATCCTGATCGCGTCCGGCGCGGTGCTCGTCAACGGCCGCCGGCCACCCCCCGAGGGAATGCTGGTCGATCCCGAGCAGGACCGGGTCACGGTGGAGGGACGAGCTGTCGAGGGCCCGGCCGGACGGGTCTGGTTCGCGGTCAACAAGCCGGCCGGGGTGGTGGTCACGACCTCCGATCCCGAAGGCCGAGGCACGCTCTTCGACCTCCTCGCCGAGCAGGCGGACCGGCGGCTGTTCGCGGTCGGGCGGCTGGACTTCGACACCAGCGGCCTGATCCTGGTCACCGACGACGGCCAGCTCGCCAACCGGCTCGCCCACCCCCGCCACCAGGTTCCCAAGGAGTACCTGGCGGTCGTGCGCGGCACTCCCGGCGAGGCCGACCTCGCCCGGCTCCGGGCCGGGGTCGACCTGGAGGACGGGGTCACGCGACCGGCCGGGGTCGAGCTGCTGGGCTCGGCGCGCGGGGTCAGCGACGTCCGGATCGTGATCACGGAGGGGCGCAACCGCCAGGTCCGGCGCATGTTCGGCGCCGTCGACCACGAGGTCAGGCGCCTGACGCGGACTGCCTTCGGACCCATCCGCCTCGGCCGCCTCAAAGAGGGCGGGCACCGGCGCCTGCGGCCGCCCGAGGTGGAGGCGCTGCGGAAGGCGGCGGGCAATGCCAAAACCGTGATCGTGGCCATCGACGGCGGCGTGGCGTCGGGCAAATCGGCGGTCGGCCGGCGGGTTGCGGAGGCGCTCCAACTGACCTTCGTCGACACCGGGCTGATGTACCGGGCGGTGGCGCTGGCGGCGCTCGACCGCGGCCTCGACCTCGGCGACGGGGCCGCGCTGACCGCGCTCGCGTCCCGGCTCCAGGTGCGCACCGAGGGGCGCCGGGTCTGGCTCGACGGCGAGGAGGTGACCGACCGCGTTTACGACCCGGCGATCAGTGAGGTGGTGTCGGGGGTGGCCAAGGTGGCGGGCGTGCGCCTGGCGATGGTCGCCCTCCAGCGTGCGCTGGGCCGCGGCGGGGTGGTGATGGCCGGCCGCGACATCGGCACCGTGGTCTTCCCGGACGCCGACCACAAGTTCTTCCTGACCGCCAGCGTCGCCGAGCGGGTGCGCCGCCGGGCCTCGCAGCTGGCGGCGCGCGGCGAGGCTGTGGACGAGGCCAAGATGGCCACCGAGGTCATCGAGCGCGACCGCATCGACAGCCAGCGCACGGTGGCGCCCCTGCGGGCCGCCGAGGACGCCCGCCTCATCGACACCGACTCCCTCGACCTCGAAGGCGTGGTGGCCGAGGTGCTGCGGCAGGTCGGGGGGCCGGCGCGCTGATCTACGCCGCGCTGCGCTGGCTGATGCGAGCCATCGTCCACACCTACCTGGTGGGACGGTTCCGGATCGAGGGCCTGGAGCACCTCCCCCGCCAGGGCGGGCTCCTGGTCTGCCCCAACCACCGGTCGACCGTCGACCCCCCGCTGGTGCCCGCGTTCCTGCCCCGTGCCGACACCTGGAGCATGGCCAAGTCGGACTACTTCGAGAAGGGCGGCTTCACCCGCTGGGTGTTCACCCACTACCACGCCTTCCCGGTCGTCCGCCACACCGCCGACCGCAAGGCGATCCGGCGCGCTTTCGAGATCCTCCAGGATGGGCATGCCCTGATCGTTTACCCGGAGGGGACGCGAGTCGAGTCGGGCGGGCTCCGCGTCCCCGAGCCGGGGGCCGGGTTCCTTGCCCAGCGCAAGGACATGCCGGTGCTGCCGGTGGCGTTGACCGGCACTCGCGAGTGCTTCCCCAAGGGCGCCCGGTGGCCGCGTCGAGTGCCGGTGCGGATCCGCTTCGGGCGGCCGTTCCGGCTGCCCCGGAAGGACGCGGAGGGGCGCCGGATCCTCGCCCAGGACGCCTCCGACGCGGTCATGCTCTCGATCGCGGAGCTGCTGCCCGAGGAGATGCGGGGCGCGTTCTCGGACCTCGAGGCGTGGCGGGCCAAGGTGGGCGGTCTGCGGATTTACGGGGCTGACGTGGACCCCTTCGGCAGGCCACCTCCCCGACCAGCGGGGAGGACCCTCCCCCTCCGGCTGCGCCGGAGGGACCTCCCCGACTAGCGGGGAGGACCCTCCCCCTCCGGCTGCGCCGGAGGGACCTCCCCGACTAGCGGGGAGGACGTGCTCTAGCTGGCTGGGGGCTGGGCCCAGTCCTCGCTGTCGATGCCGCCCAGGGCGGCGTTGAAGCAGGCCTCGTACGCCTCCTGGAGGGTGGTGGGGTTGAGGACCGGCGCCTGCTGCCGGTAGGCCGCGAAGTCGACCAGGCGGGCGATGATCATGCGCGGGTGCGAGCCCCGCAGCGGCCGCTTGTCCTTGGCGTAGATGTTGAGCAGGAAGGGCACCGCCTGTGGGACCCAGGGCAGCTGGTTCTTGGCGCACTCGAACTGGAGGATGCGCGTGTACGACTCGTTGGTCGGGTTGGTGACGCCGATCTTGTAAGCCATCCGGCGCAGGAAGGCCTCGTCCACCAGGGAGGACGGCGAGAGGTTGGTGGAGAACACCACCTGGCAGAGGAACGGCAGCTCGATCTTGCGGCCGGAGGCGGAGAGGTCAAGGTAGTCGACCTTCTTCTCCATCGGCACGATGAAGCGGTTGAGTAGCCGCATCGGCTGCACCTCCTGGCGCCCGAAATCGACGAACACGAACACACCCGCATTCGCCTACCAGTGCACCGGCGCCTCGTAGTAGCGGTTCTGGGGGTCGTACGCGAGGTCGAGCTGAGAGAGCTTGAGCTCGCCGCCCACCACCACCACCGGGCGCTCGATCTTGAGCAGGCGGCGGTCGAGCGGCTGCTCGCCCTCGGCGATCCGGTGGAAGACGGGGTCGACCACGCGCACGATCTCGTCGCCGATGGCGACCGCGTGCGGGATCTGGATCGGCTCGCCCATCAGGAGCGCCATCCGCTCGGTGATGGTCGACTTGCCGTTGCCGGGCGCCCCGAAGATGAAGAGTGAGGAGCGCGAGACCATGGCGCCGCCGATCTGGTCGATCACGTGCTGCTCGAGCTGGAGCTCGCCGAGCGCCTTCTTGAGCATGGCGTCGGTGATGTGCGCCTTGCCGACCTGGCCCCGGACCAGTTCTAAGTAGTCCTCGTAGCGGATCGGGCAGGGTCCCATGTAGCGCGTCTGCACCGCCGACATCTCGGCCGCCCGCTGCCGGCCGGCCGAGCTGACCGTGTAGTTCATGCGCACCTTGGGCGGCCGCGCCTCCAGCCCGGTCTCGTTGGCGAAGCCGCTGGTGTCCATCATCTGGGTCCGCTGGAACTCCTCGATGAGCGGCTCCAGCGAGTCGAAGGGGAGGCCGATGCGGGCCTCCAGGGCGGCGCCGCTGAGCTGGTCGGCATAGGCCAGCGTACGCAGCAGGAGAGAAGCGACCAGATCCTTGCGGAGACCGGTGTCCTCGACCGTCTTAGGAGCCGCCAGCACCCCCGATTTCATTGGCGCCCGCAACTATACCGGAGGGGGATTTGAACTTGGCCAGCATAGCGCTTGCCTACAATTCGGCCCCGGTGGAGTACGCCGCCCTCGACCTCGAGACGACTGGGCTCGACCCCGAGCGCGATGGCGTCATCGAGGTCGGCGCCGTGGCCTTCGACCACCGTGCCGTCCACGACAAGCTGGAGCTGTTCGCCAACCCGGGGCGCAAGCTGCCGGACGCGGTCGCGCGGCTGACCGGCATCAGCGGGGCCGACCTGCGCGACGCGCCGCCGTCGCGCACCGCCCTGGAGGCGCTGGCGCGCTTCCTGGAGGGGCGCCAGGCGGTCGGCCACGGCGCCGCCCTGGACATCGACTTCCTGACCGCCGCCGGGCTCTGGGAGCCGGGCCGCGAGCTGGTCGATACCGTTCACATCGCGCGCATCCTGCTGCCCCAGGCGGCCAGCCACAGCCTGCCGCTGCTGGCGGCCGAGCTCGGTCTCGAACAGCCGCGGCCGCACCGGGCGCTCGACGACGCCGACGCCACCCGCCAGCTCCTGCTCCGGCTGCGCGAGGAGGCCACCACCCTCGACGAGGAGCTCAAGGAGAAGATGCTGGCGCTGGTGGCGCCCTACGGCTGGGCGATCGCCTCCTTCTTCGCCGAGGCCCTCGCGCTGCCGGTGACCGTGGGCTTCGGGCCGGCGCCGCCGGTGGCCGATCGGGCGGGTGGCCCCGGCCGCCGCCGGGAGGCGGACGACGACCCGGCGCGGCTGGCCGTGCTGCTGGCGCCGGGCGGGCCGCTGGCCGCCGCACTGCCCGACTACGAGCACCGCGAGGGTCAGGTCCAGATGCTGCTGGCGGTCTCCCAGAACATGCGCCGGGGCGGCCGGCTGGTGGTGGAGGCGGGCACCGGCACCGGCAAGAGCCTGGCCTACCTGGTCCCGGCCATCGCCCGCGGCCTGCGCCGCCAGGAGCGGGTGGTCGTCTCCACCTACACGGTCACCCTCCAGGAGCAGCTGATGAACACGGACCTGCCGGCGCTCCGGCAATGGCTGCCCTGGGACTTCGACGCCTGCCTGCTCAAGGGCCGTTCCAACTACGTCTCCCTGCGCCGCTGGCGCCGCTACCTGGGCGAGCCGTGCGCCGACGCCGACGAGCTGCGCTTCAAGCTCAAGGCGATGGTCTGGCTGCACCAGACCGAGACCGGCGATCGCTCCGAGCTCCGGCTGCAGGGCCGCGAGGAGGTGTTCTGGACGCGGATCGCGTCCGACCCGCTCGACTGTGTCGGCGTCCACTGCACGGCCGAGGACTGCTTCGTGCACCGAGCCCGCGCGGAGGCCGAGAAAGCCGACCTGGTGGTCGTCAACCACGCGCTCCTGCTGGCCGACGCGGCATCCGGGGGGGGAATCCTGCCCCACTACGACCACCTGATCATCGACGAGGCGCACCACCTGGAGGACGCGGCCACCGCCGGGCTCCGCCAGGAGGTCGACGGCCAGGGCCTGCTCGCCCTGCTCGACCGCCTGGCGCGCGCCGAGGAGGGCCGGACACTCGGCCTGATCGAGGAGATCCGGCTCCAGCCGACATTGGGCCGCCAGGGTGGCGTCGAGCAGGCGCTGGCGCCCGCCGCCGAAGCCGCTCTCAACGCCCGCCGCCGGGCGGAGGCGTTCTTCGCGGCCTGCGGCGACTGGGTCCGGGCCCAGCTCCAGGACCCCGCCCGCCGCGACGAGAGCCTCCGCCTGGTGCCGGCGCTGCGCCAGGACCCCGGGTTCGCTCCGCTGGCCGGCCTGGCGGAGGACGCGGTGACGGCGCTGGTCGCCTTCGACGCCCACCTCCGGCGGGCGGCGGCCGCGGGCCGGGACTGGCTGGGTGGCGACGAACCCGACCCCGAGCTGCGCGAGCTGGAGCTGATCCGGAGCCGCATCGCCGAGGCGGCGGAGCTGGTCCGCGCCGCCATGCTCGAGCCCGACGGCAACACGGTGCACTGGTTCACTCTCCTGGCGCGCACCAACGCCGTGCTCATGCGGGCGGCCCCACTGGCCGTGGGCGGCCTGCTCCGGGAGCACGTGTACGCGGACCGGGCGTCGGTGGTCTTCACCTCGGCCTCGCTGGCCGTGGCCGGCAGCTTCGACTACTTCCGCTCCCGCGTCGGGCTCGGTGAGGACGTCGAAACCCTGGCCCTGCCCTCGCCCTTCGACTACCTCTCGCAGGCCCTGGTCTGCCTGCCCACCGATCTCCCCGACCCCCAGTCACCCGAGTTCGAGCCGCTGCTGGTGGACGTGGTCGCCGATGTCGCGGGCCGGATCGGGGGGCGCACGCTGGCGCTCTTCACCTCCCACCAGCAGCTGCGCGACGTCTATCAGGCGCTCAAGCACCGCCACGACCTCGACCAGGTGCTGATCCTCGGCCAGGGCCTCGACGGCCAGCGCCGGCAACTGCTGAAGGTCTTCACCGAGACCGAGCAGGCGCTGCTCCTGGGCACCTCCAGCTTCTGGGAGGGCATCGACGTGCCCGGCGACCGCCTCTCCTGCGTGATCGTGGTCCGGCTGCCCTTCCCGGTACCCACCGAGCCGGTCTTCGCGGCCCGCTCGGAACGGGTGCGCGACCCCTTCACCCAGTACGCGCTGCCGCTGGCCGCCCTTCGCCTCAAGCAGGGCTTCGGGCGCCTGATCCGGCGCAGCTCCGACCGCGGGGCGGTGGTCATCCTCGACGGCCGGATCTCGAGCCGCGACTACGGGCGCGCCTTCCTGGAGGTGCTGCCGCCCGCGGCCCGCCACCGGGGTCCCGCGGAGGGGGTTGGCGAGCGAATCCAGGAGTGGCTGGAGGCCGCCCAGCTAGGGGGCGTGGCCGGGAGGTGATGCCTTGGCCTTCGCGCCCGGACGTCCGATGCGTACGCCAGCTTCTGCGGTGCTCGGTCACGCAGCTCTCGCTGCGCTCCCTCCGCTCCTCGGCGCTGGCTGGCGCCTCGGAGCGTCAGGATCGCGAAATCCAGAGGCCCCACCTCCCGGCCCCGCCCAGCAGGTCGTGAGCACCCTCTGGGTGACCGCGACCCCGATCGGCAACCTGGAGGACGTGACCCTGCGCGCGCTGCGGGTGCTGGGCGCGGTGGGCGCGATCGCCGCCGAGGACACCCGCGTCACGGCGCGGCTGCTGGCCCGCCACGGCATCCGCAAGCCGCTGATCAGCTACCGGGCCCCGGTCGAGCAGCGGACCCTGGCCCGGGTGCTGGCCGCGCTGGACGAGGGGGACGTGGCGCTGGTTTCCGACGCCGGTACGCCGACCGTCTCCGATCCCGGCCAGCGGCTCGTCGACGCCGCCTGGGCGGCCGGCCACCGGGTGGCGCCGCTCCCCGGACCGAGCAGCGTGGTCGCCGCGCTGTCGGTGGCCGGCTACCCGGGCAACGGCTTCGCCTTCGCCGGCTACCTGCCGCGCAAGTCCGGGGAGCGGCGCCGGTTCTTCGAATCGCTGCGCGAGGAGCACCGGCCGACGGTCGTCTTCGAGTCGCCCCACCGGGTCCTGAAGTCGCTGGCCGAGCTGGCCGAGGTGCTGCCCGGACGCCAGATCACGGTCGGCCGGGAGCTCACCAAGCTGCACGAGGAGGTGCTGCGGGGCGCCGTGGAGGAGGTCGTCGCCGCGCTGGGCGGGCGCGCGCGGGGCGAGTTCACAATGGTCGTCTCCGGTGCCTGAACGCGAGAAGATCCTGGTCGCCGTCGCCTGGCCGTATGCCAACGGTCCCCGCCACATCGGCCACGTGGCGGGCTATGGCGTGCCTTCGGACGTGTTCGCGCGATACCAGCGCCTGCGCGGCGCCGACGTGCTGATGGTCAGCGGCACCGACGATCACGGCACGCCCATCACCTACGGGGCGGACAAGGAGGGGATCTCGCCCAGGGAGTTCGCCGACCGCTACAACCAGGTGATCATCGAAGACCAGCTCCATCTCGGGCTGGCGTACGACTGCTTTACGCGCACCTATACGGAGAACCACTACGCGGTGACGCAGGACCTCTTCCTGACGCTCCACGAGCAGGGCTACCTGTTCCGCAAGACCCAGCTGGGGGCGATCTCGCCGAGCACCGGCCGCACGCTTCCGGACCGCTTCATAGAAGGCACCTGCCCGATCTGCGGCTACCCGGAGGCACGCGGCGACCAGTGCGACAACTGCGGCAACCAGCTCGATCCTGTGGACCTCATCAATCCGCGGTCACGCGTCAACGGCGAGACCCCCGAGTTCCGGGAAACCGAGCACTTCTTTTTCGACCTGCCCGCTTTCGGCGAGCGGCTGCAGGAGTGGATCTCGAAGCAGGAGCACTGGCGGCCCAACGTGCGCGCGTTCTCCCGGAACTACGTCGCCAAGCTCAAGCCGCGGGCCATCACCCGGGACCTCGACTGGGGCGTGCCGATCCCGCTCGAAGGCTGGCGCGAGCGCGACGACAAGCGCATCTACGTCTGGTTCGACGCCGTCATCGGCTACCTCTCCGCGTCCATCGAATGGGCGCGCAACCTGGGCCAGCCGGACGCCTGGAAGGAGTTCTGGCAGGACCCGAAGGTGCGCTCCTACTACTTCATGGGCAAGGACAACATCACCTTCCACACCATGATGTGGCCCTCGATCCTGCTCGGCGTCGGCGACCTCAACCTGCCCTATGACGTGGTTTCCAGCGAGTTCCTGAAGATGGAGGGCAAGAAGTTCTCCTCGTCGCGCAACGTCGTCATCTACGTGCGCGACTTCCTCTCGCGCTACGACCCCGACGCGCTGCGCTACTACCTGATGATCGCGGGGCCGGAGACGCAGGACACCGACTTCACGTGGGCGGAGTTCGTGCGCCGCAACAACGACGAGCTGGTGGGGACCTGGGGCAACCTCGTCCACCGCACGCTGGTCAACGTGCACCGCAACTTCGGCGCCGTGCCCCCGGCCGGCGAGCAGAGCGAGCGCGACCGTCTGCTGCTGGCGGCGGTCGACGCCGGCTTCGAGACGGTCGGCGAGCCGCTGGGACGCGCCCGCTTCAAGGCCTCGATCAGCGAGGCGATGCGGCTGGCGGCGCTGGTCAACCAGTACCTGGGCGAGGAACAGCCCTGGCACCTGGTCAAGACCGACCGCGTGCGCGCCGGCACCGTGCTCAACGTGGCGCTGCAGGCGGTCAACAACCTGAAGCTGATGTTCACGCCGTTCCTGCCCTTCTCGATGCAGCGCCTGCACGGCCTCCTCGGTTTCGACGACGTGCTCGCGCCCATGCCGGAGGTCAGCACCGTCGACGAGGCGGGCTGGGGCACACACCGGGTGCTCGGCGGCTCCTACCCGGCGGCGGCGAAGTGGCAGGTGCAGCGCCTGGAGGCGGGGCGCCCGCTGCGGCCGCCGGTGGCGCTTTACAAGAAGCTCGACGATTCGGTGGTCGAAGACGAGCTGCGACGCATGGAGAGTGCACGCGGAGACTGAGTTCGTCGATACCCATCTCCACCTGGAGGAGGTGCCGGACTGGCGGGGCGCGGCCGACGAGGCGGTGGCGGCCGGCGTGGTCGGCATGTTCGCGATGGGCACCGACGCGGACACCAACCGGGGCGCGATCCGGATGGCCGAGGAGCACCCGGCGGTGTGGGCGGCGGTCGGCCATCACCCCATGAACCGGGAGGGGCCCGACCTCGAGGACATCCGCCGCCTCGCCCGCCACCCCCGGGTGGTGGCGATCGGCGAGGTCGGCCTCGACCATTCGCGCGACGAGCACGTGGGGCCCCACCTGGCGCAGGAGCGGTGGTTCCGCTCGCTGCTCGGGCTGGCGCTGGAGGCGGGCCTGCCGGTCTGCGTCCACATCCGCGACACCGCTGACGACGTGTACCGGGCGCTGGCCGAGCACCCGGGCCTGAGGGGGGTCATCCACTACTGGTCGCTGGAGGCTGCCGAGGCGCGCCGCTTCCTCGACCTGGGATTCCACATCTCCTTCGCGGGGACCATCACCAGGGCTTCCAAAGAGCACGTGCGGGAGGTGGCCAGGATGGTCCCCGAGGACCGGCTGCTGCTGGAGACGGACGCACCCTGGGGCACGCCCCGCGGCCGTACCGGACCGATGCGGCCGGCCTGGATGGTCGATACCGCACGGGCGCTGGCCGAGGTCCGCGGCCTCACGCTGGACCGGCTTTCGGAGATCGAAAAGGCAAACATCAGTAGCCTCTTTTCGCGCTATTCGTGCTAAGTTCGCCCCTCGGGTTTGCAATTTGGGGGTACTGGGGCGTTTTCGCCTCAAGGGCCTGTTTGCTCTTGGGGCGGCAGCTCTGTCGCTGGGGTATTTGGTGCCGGCCGCGCACACGGTGTCGGGACCTGTCCTGGACGCACGCCTCGGCCATTCCCGGCGGGTCGCCCGAGCCGTCCCCGCCGCTGAGGTCCCGAGCGCCGGGCCGATGTCCGGGCGCGACTTCCTGCTCACCGGCATCCTGGGCACGACCGGGCTCCTGGTCCGCGCGGGGGGCGCCGCGGTACAGCGGCGGGTGCTCTCGTCCGACCTCCTGGATGCCCTGGCCGAGCTCGGGCTGGTACCCGACCCGGGAGACCGCCTGGCGCTGACGCTGCCGGGACGGGCCCCGGTCGCGGTGCCGGTCGGCCGGGGCACGCTGGTCGCCGAGGGGATGGTGGTCGACCTGGTCCGGGTCACCCACCAGCGCCAGACCACCACCGCGGCGGTGCCGTTCGCCACCCGCCGGGAGAAGGACCCCGGCGCCCCCCTGGGCACCCAGGTCGTGGTCGACCCCGGCGCCGAAGGCGTGCGCACGATCGTCGCCGACGTCACGCTGGAGGACGGCGTGGCGACCGCCCGCCAGGTCGTCTCCGACGAGGTCACCACCCCGCCCCGCGACCGGGTCGTGCGGCTGGGGACCCGGGACGTCCTGCCCTACGACCACAGCTACGGCGTCACCTTCACCCTCAATTCCCGGAACGTGACCTCCTACTGCCTGACCGGCACCACCTTCACCGGCACCCAGGCCGGGCCGGGCTCGATCGCCGTCGATTCCGCGGTGATCAAGCTCGGCAGCCACCTCTACGTCGAGGGCTACGGGTTCGGGTGGGCGGTGGACACCGGCGGCGGCATCCACGGCGACGGGGTCGACGTCTGGTACACCTGCGACCGGGCGGTGGCCTGGGGCCGACGGGCCGTCGCCGTCTACGTCCTCGATCATTAGCCCGTCATCAGCGAGCCAGGTCAAGGGGGATCGCCGGATCTGCGGCGCCCATGCGGCTCATCTGCCGCGCCGGCTTCCCGGGCACCCCGCGAAATCACAGATTTCGTGGGGTGGTCTGCGGTCCTCGGTCACGCGGCTCCGGCTGCGCTCCCTCCGGTCCTCGGCGCCTCCCTGTATCTGAGCCACCCGGCCACCGCATCTCTCGGCGCCCGCCTTGCCCCAGCCCACTAGCCAGAGAAAGAGGCTCGGCCAGCACTGGCTGATCGACGCCGACCTCCGCGACCGGGTGGTGGCGGAGGCGGGGATCGAACCCGACGACGAGGTGCTCGAGATCGGCCCCGGCCCGGGCTCCCTCACCGACCTGATCGCGGGCCGGGCGCGGCGGCTGGTCGCGGTCGAGGTCGACGGCCGGCTGGCCGGCCGCCTGCGCCGCCGCTATGCCGGCCGGCCCGACGTCGAGGTGGTGGAGTCGGACATCCTGCGCACCGACCTCGGCCGGTTCTTCCCGGCCGGCGGCGAGGTGGTGGTCGGCAACATCCCGTACTACCTGACCGGCGCACTGCTGCCCAAGCTTCTGGACCGGCCCCCGCGTCCCAAACGGATCAGCCTGGTCGTACAGCGCGAGGTTGCCGAGCGCTGGACGGCGGGCACCGGCGCCAGCACGGCCGCGGTGGCGGTCCACCTCTTCAGCGAAGCCCGGCTGGCGCTCCACCTGCCGGCCGCCGCCTTCGACCCTCCGCCCAAGGTCGACTCCGCGCTGGTGGTGATGGAGGTGCGTACGCGGCCGGCGCTCGAACTCGACGACCTGGCCGCCTTCCTGGGCTTTGTGGAGCGGGTCTTCCGGTTCCGGCGCAAGCAGCTGGCGGGGAGCCTGCCCCGGGTCACCCGCCTGCCCGCCGCCGAGATCGCGGAGCGCCTCCGGGCGGCGGGGATCGATCCCACCCGGCGCCCGGAGACGCTGCTGCTCGAGGAGTGGGACGCGGTCTACCGGCAGACGCGGTTGTAGGCTCGCGGTAGTGGCTGTGGGGGAGAGGCACGGCGCCAAGGGCCGGGACGAGGAGGGCAGGCATGGCTTCCGCTACGTGCTCGCGCAGCCCGCCTTCCGGTTGATCTGGTTCGCCCAGGTGCTGGGGCAGCTGGCGGACAAGTTCCTGATGTTCTCGCTGATCATCCTCGCCTACCACGTCTCGGGCGGCAGCACGCCGGTAGCGTTCACCCTGCTCGCCTACACGGTCCCGGCGGTGGTGATCGCGCCCCTCGCGGGCGTCTTCGCCGACCGCTTCGACCGCAAGCTGATCATGGTCGCCACCAACCTGGCGCGGGCCGTGCTGATCGCGCTGATCCCGATCGCCTCCCTGGTCCCCGGGCTGCGCGGAGACTTTCTCCACCTGCTCGTGATCACGTTCCTGTTCTCGGCCGTCGGCCAGCTCTTCAGCCCTGCCGAGGCGGCCGCCATTCCGACCGTCCTGCCCAAGCGCGCCCTGCTCTCCGCCAACTCGCTGGTCCTGATCACCATGGTCACGACCCTGGTGCTGGGCGGCGTGGCGGCTCCGCTGGTCTCCCGCTACGACATCTACTCGCCCTACTGGCTGGCCGTGACCCTCTTCGCGGCCGCCGGGATACTGATCCTGCTGGCGCCCATCCCGCGGGGGGAAAGGTTCGCCAAGACCGACCGCCATCCGTTCGCCCAGCTGGCGGTCGAGCTGCGCGACGGGATGGCCGCCCTCCGCTCCTCGCCGGTGGTGCTGCTCAGCTTCTACGAGCTCTCGCTGACGGTGCTGGTGATGTTCATGATGTTCACGCTGGCGCCGGCCTACGTGAGCCGCGTGATCCGGATCACCGAGCAGGACAGCTACGTGATCCTGCTTCCGGCCACCATCGGCGCCCTCAGCAGCGCGCTCCTGCTCGGCCAGTTCGGGCGCGGTCTCAACAAGGCCTGGCTGCTGGTCGGCGGCCTGGTCACAACCGGGTTGACGTTGATCGCGCTCGCCAGCGTGCCGCAGCTGATCGGGCACGCCCCCGAGCTGCGGGGCTACGTGCGCGCTTTCGGCGCCGGCTTCTCGTTCCTGCTGGGGGTCGAGTTCGGCGCGCTCATGATCCCGTCTCTCACCTACCTGATGGAGAACACCGAGGACCACGTCCGGGGCCGCGTCTTCGCGATGCTCTTCATGGTCATCAACGGCGTGACCGCGGTGCCCGTGCTCCTGGCGGCGGCGCTTGCCGACACCTTCGGTATCGACCACGTGATCGCCGGGCTGGGCGGTGTGCTGGTGCTCACCGGGATCGGTGCTGCCGGGCTTGCGCGGCGCGTCTTCGGAGCAGCCAGAGGCCCAGCACCGCCGCCAGCACCACGACCAGCCCGCCCCAGCCCAGGTACGTGACCACGCGCTCGACGAGGCCGAAGTTGGCGCCCAGGTAGTAGCCGATCGCCGAGATCACGACCGCCCAGGCCAGGCCGCCGATCGCGCTGTAGAGCTGGAAGTGGAGGAAGGGCATGTGGCTCATCCCCGCCAGCACCGAGAACCAGGTCCGGAGTCCGATCACGAAGCGCGCCGCCACCACCGCCCAGGGCCCGTGGTGGCTGAAGAAGAGCTCGGCCCGGGCCAGCGACGCCGGGTTGATGTGGAAGAGGCGCCCGAACCGCTCGACGAAGGGACGTCCGCCATGGTGGCCGGCGGCGTAGCCGAGGTCGGCGCCCAGCACCGCCCCCGCCGCTCCGACCAGCGCCACCAGCCGGATGTCCAGGTGCCCGGTGGCAGCGTAGGCGGACACCGCGAGCAGCATGGCTTCGCCCGGGAAGGGGATCCCGGCGGACTCGATCAGGATGCCGAGGCCGGCCGCCGGATACCCGATGGCGTCGGCGAGGGCGCGCACATCGGGCCAGGACAAGCCGTAATTAAACTGCCGGGATGGCTGAGTACGACGCCGAGGCCTCCTCGGACCCGCTCTACGTGCTTCGTCACTCGACCGCCCACCTGCTGGCGGCCGCGGTCACCCAGCTGATGCCGGGCACCAAATACGCCGGGGGGCCGCCGGTGGAGAACGGCTTCTACTACGACTTCGACCTCCCCCAGCCCCTCGGCGAGAGCGACCTGCCGCGAATCGAGCACAAGATGCGCGAGCTCTCCAACGCCAAGCTGCCCTTCCTGCAGCAGCTGGTCCCCCACCAGGAGGCGGTGCGCATCTTCATGGAGCTCGACCAGCCCTACAAGCTGCACTGGGTCGGCGACAAGGCCGCCGAGGACGAAGAGGTCAGCCTCTACTGGACGGGCCACTTCATCGACCTCTGCCGCGGCCCCCACGTCCCCGACACCGGGCAGCTCAAGGCCTTCAAGCTGATGCGGGTCGCCGGCGCGTACTGGCTGGGGGACGAGAAGAACAAGCAGCTGACGCGCATATATGGCACGGCCTGGCCGTCCAAGGACGACCTCCAGGCCTACCTGGAGATGCTGGCCGAGGCCGAGAAGCGCGACCACAAGAAGCTGGGCAAGGAGCTCAAGCTCTTCGCGCTCGATTCCCGGACTGGCCTGGGGCTGCCGATCTGGCTGCCCAACGGTGCCACCGTACGCCGCGAGCTGGAGAGGTGGATCGTCGACGAGGAGCTGGCGCGCGGCTACCAGCACGTGGTCACCCCCGAGGTGGCCAAGCTCGACCTCTTCATCCAGTCCGGCCACTGGGAGCGCTACCGGCCGTCGATGTACCCGCCGATGGAGCTGGAGGACGGCGAGAAGCTGGAGCTGCGGCCGATGAACTGCCCGCACCATATCCTGGTCTACGACCAGGACCTGCACAGCTACCGCGACCTGCCGGTTCGGATCGCCGAGCTGGGTCAGAACTGGCGCTACGAGAAGTCGGGCGAGCTGGCCGGCCTGATCCGGGTGCGGTCGTTCACGCTCAACGACGCCCACATCTTCTGCACGCCCGACCAGCTGCGGGCCGAGATCCTCGGCGTCATGGACCTCGCCCAGTACTTCATGGACAGCCTGGGCGTGACCGAGATCACCCACCGGCTGTCGATCTGGGACGACGACCGGGACCACTGGCTGGGCAGCGACGAGCAGTGGTACAACGCCATCGAGGCGCTGCGGGGGGCGCTCGAGGAGCGGGGCGTGAAGTACTTCGAGGGCCGCGGCGAGGCGGCCTTCTACGGGCCCAAGATCGACTACCAGGTGCGCGATGCGGCCGGCCGCGAGTTCACCAACAACACGATCCAGGTCGATTTCCAGCAGCCCGACAACTTCGGCCTCGAGTACGTGGCGGCCGACGGGTCACGCCAGCGCCCGGTCATGATCCACCGGGGCGCCTTCGGCTCGATGGAGCGGATGATGGCCTACCTGATCGAGAAGTACGCGGGCGCCTTCCCGACCTGGCTGCACCCGGTGCAGGTGGTGGTGATCCCGATCACCGACGCCCAGAACGAGTACGCCGAGCAGGTTGGCAGTCGGCTGCGACAGGCCCGGATCCGGGTCCAGGTCGACACCCGGGCCGAGCGCTCGGGCAAGAAGGTGAGCGACGCCCGCCGCCAGCGGCTGCCCTACATGGCCGTGGTCGGGGCCCGGGAGGCGGAGAGCGGCCTGGTCTCGGCGCGCGACCGGGCCGGCGAGCAGACCGTGGAGGAGCTCGAGGCCTTCGTCCAGAGGATCACGGTCGAGGTCGCCGAACGCAGGCTCGGGCCCGCAGCGGCCGCTGGGGCCTAGCGGGCCTTTTCGGAGCCGAGGTTTGCCAAGGGGACCAATGTTGGTAAACTCCCGCACGTCGAAGCAGGGGGCCCGCCCCCCTCACCCACGATGGCTGTCATGGCTGGAACCGGGTTTTGTGAGATCACGGGCGGCCGCTTTGCCGTCCGTTGTTTTTTTCAGGAGGAACGCGACCACACTGAACTCGACTGAGGGAATGGCCCATCGCCTTTAAGGAGCTCCGGGTCAACGATCA
>Ga0137372_10001774_pt1 | contig 20818 bp, 21 predicted proteins | sample SagtaG_6_FD_104911 | JGI IMG/M metagenome (GOLD analysis project Ga0137372, IMG submission 104911) | Vadose zone soil microbial communities from Sagehorn Ranch, Mendocino, California, USA - Sage1_R_60_16 metaG | ecosystem: Environmental > Terrestrial > Soil > Vadose zone | place: USA...
CAAACTCGACGCCCGCACCGATACCTGCCTGGGCCAGAAGTGCAAAGAGTGGGAGCGTTGCTTCATCACCGAAATGCGCCGGCGCGCCGCCGAAAGCGACATCATCATCGTCAACCATCACCTATTCTTCGCCGACCTCGCCATCAAGCTCGAAGCCGAAAACGCGCCCGACGCCGGCGTTCTGCCCGAGAGCGCCGTCGTTATCTTCGACGAAGCGCACGAACTGGAAGAGGTGGCTGGCAATTACTTCGGTATTTCGTTGAGCAACACGCGGATGGAAGATTTGGCGCGCGACATCGAGGCCCTGCTGCAGAAGGAACGCCTGTACACGGCGGGAAGCTCCGGCGCAATCAAGGCGCTGCGTGAGCGCTCGCAATTGTTCTTCTCGCTCTTGCCCGCGCACGAGGGGCGTTCGTCGTTCGAAGGAAGACGCGAGTTCCTCGAGGAAAACGGCGAGGAGTATAACGCACTTCACCAGGCTTTGCGTCGCATGGTTGCGGAACTGGAACAGCTCCCGCAGAAGCCGGACCAGGTCTTTCAATTTGCGCGCCGCGCACAGCAACTGGATTTCCAACTCGGATTCGTGATGGAGAACGAAGATCCGAACACTGTTTTCTGGATCGAGCGCAGGGGATTTCGTGGAGCGCCAGGCGTCCCCGCCCGGCGAGCTTTGAAGGGGCGCGGCTTCAGCCACGCCGAAGGTGTCTCCTTTGAGAAGGGGGCTTTAGCCCCTGAGGGAAGGTACTCCGGCCGCTCCAACGTCTACCTCCAGGCCACGCCCATCGAAGTCGGTTCCATCCTTCGCCAGTGCCTGTGGTCGAAGCTGGACACTTCCGTGCTCACTTCCGCCACGCTGGCGGTTGGGGGCGGCTTCGATTACATCCGCCAGCGGCTCGGCCTCGATCACGCCCGTGAATTCGTCGTGCCCTCTCATTTCGACTACGAAAGCCAGGCGATCCTCTACGTCCCTCCCGATCTGCCCGATCCGCGCACGCCGCAGTTCGCGGCCCAAGCCTCCGATCGCATCCGCCGCTTGCTGGAGATCACCCACGGCCGCGCGTTTGTGCTCTTCACCAGCTACGCGCAGATGAACGAAATCTACGACCGGCTTCTGGGATTGCTGGAGTTCCCCGTGCTCAAGCAGGGCGACGCTCCGAAATCGGCGCTGCTCGAAGAATTCCGAACCACGCCCAACGCCGTCTTGTTCGGTACATCTTCTTTCTGGCAGGGAGTGGACGTGCAAGGCGAGCAGTTGAGCTGCGTGATCATCGACCGCCTGCCGTTCGCGGTGCCCAGCGACCCGGTCGTCGCCGCCCGTGTAAAGGCGATCGACGCAGGCGGCGGCAACGCGTTCTACGAATATCAGGTGCCAGCCGCAGTCATCACGCTGAAACAGGGCTTCGGGCGCCTGATCCGCTCGCTCCACGATCGTGGGCTGCTCACCCTGCTCGACAACCGCATTCTGAAGAAACAGTACGGAAAGGTGTTTGTGGAAAGCCTTCCGCGATATACGAGGACGACGGACTTGCGGAAGGTGGAGGAGTTTTTCCGGGTGGGTTCTTGATGGAGCGCCGGGCGTCCCGCCATCGTTAATAGAAACTACTCGGCTACCGCTTCCTTCTCGACCACCACCTTCAAGTGCGTGGTCACGTCCTTGTGCAGCTTAACCGGAATTGTGAATTCGCCAACAACCTTCAGCGGCTCGTGCAGCTGAATCTTGCGGCGGTCGATGTGGAAGCTCTTTTTCTCGAGCGCGTCCGCAATGTCGCCCGAGGTTACCGACCCAAACAACTGATCGTTCTCGCCCGACTTGCGCTGGAACTTCACTTCCAGTCCGTCAAACTGCTTGGCCAGCGCCTCCGCCTCGGACTTCTCGTTGGCAGAGCGGCGCACGGCAGCCGCCTTCATCTGCTCGATGACCGCCTTGTTGGCCATCGTAGCCTCGATCGCCAGTTTCTTAGGCAGCAGAAAATTCCGCCCGTATCCTTCCGCGACCTTCACCACCTCGCCGCGGCTGCCCAACTTAGCCACGTCTTCTTTCAGGATGACTTCCATGCCGGCTCCGTTTCTGTGGGTTTCGCCTGTGAACCTCTGTTTCCTCTGTGGTTAAGGCCCTTCATTCAACCACAGAGGACAAAGACGGAACCCTTGATCTTGTCGAACTGAAACTACTGCGCCCGTCCGGCAAACGGCAGCAGCGCGATGTTCCGAGCCTGCTTGATGGCCGCTGACAACCGGCGCTGGTGCGGTGTACAGACGCCGGTCAGGCGTCGTGGAGTGATCTTGCCGCTCTCGGCCACGAACCCCGCCAGCAGACGCACGTCTTTATAGTTGATGGCTTCGATCTTCTCGACGCAGAACTTGCAAACTTTCTTGCGCCGGAAATACTTCCGTCCGCCTTCGCGGGGGCCCCCTGGGCCTCCGCCCGGACGTGGGCCGCGCGGACCACGGTCGCTGCGTTCGGGGCGGTTGCTACGTTCCGCCGGCCGAGTTTCGCCGCTGGTTGTTTCCGCGGCTGGTGCTTTCGCTTCTTCCGCCATAGTGTTCTTCAACCTTTCTGAGGGGGCATGGGCACCCTCACCCGACCCGTAACGAATCCTGACTGTCAAGCTGGACGCTGGCCTTAAACCGTCGCCGGAGCCGGCTCTCCGCCCGCTTGCGGGGTCACCGGAGCGGCGCTCGTCTTTTTGCGCGCCTCACGGATCTTCTTGATCTTGTCGAGCCGTTTCAATTCTTCGTCCGTACGCACGGTGATGAACTTGATTACCTGCTCAGTCACGCGGAGCCGGCGCTCGACTTCGTGCACTATGGCCCCCGCGCCGTCGATAATCAGCAGCACAAAGATGCCGTCGTTGAATTTGCGCACCGTGTAGGCGAGACGCCGCTTACCCCAGATCTCGCTCTTGATCGTTCCACCCGCCGCGGTCACCGACGACCCCAACGTGGAAATCAGTTTGTTCAGATCCTCGTCCACCATGTCGGGGCGAACGATAAACATCAGTTCATAAGTACGATTCATTCGTTGTCTCCACGCTCTCTGCCGGCGCCTCAAACAGCCTCTAATGCGGAGGCACTGGCAGCATCGCTATCGCGATGCCCTGCTCCGAGTCACGCGGGCCGGTCGGGCTTGCGATTGAAGCGATTCATCGCTGCGTCCGGCCCTTCCCTTATGACGACTTCGACCGCCTGCGCGGCCGTTTCCAGGATCTCAACCACAACCTTTTCCTGCGCCTTGCGAAAGGGCGTCAGCACATACTTCACGCCGTCCTCGACTTTGCGATCCGGCGCAATTCCCAAACGAATCCGCAGGAACTCGTCGATATTCAGAGCGCCCAGGATGGATTCCATCCCGTTATGCCCCGCCGATCCGCCCCGCTGCCGGATTCGAATCGCGCCCAGCGGCAGGTCCAATTCGTCGTACATCACGATCAGGTCCCGCGTCACGTCGACCTGATGTTCCGCCACCAATTCCCGCACCGCAAGCCCACTCAGATTCATGTAGGTTTCCGGTTTGGCCAGGATCACCGGCTCTCCGGCGATCGCCGCCCGCGCGGTCAGCGCGCGGCACTGGCGATTCCTGACTTCGATCCCAAGTCCGTTGGCAATCTGATCGATCGCCAGGAACCCGAGGTTATGCGGCGTAAACTGATACTCGATTCCAGGATTGCCCAAACCGACGATCAGTTTCACGCAAGTCAGCTCTTAGCTTCTAGCTGCTGGCTCCTAGCTAGTAGCTGGTAGCCCGCAGCTCCGCTTTATTTCTTTTCCTTCTTCTCGGCCTTCTCAGCCTTCTCAGGTTTAGCTTCCGCCTCCGCCTCGCCCTCAACTTCCTGCTTGCCCTTCTTGATGACTTCGGGCTCAGCCGGAGTTGCCGTCGCCGCCTCCGCCACCGCTTCCGGAGTCGGAGCCACTTCTTCCTTCACTGACGTGATATGCGCGATCATCTGGTTCTCGTCGGTCAGGAACTTCACCTTGTCGCTGTGCGCCAGGTCCTTCACGCGCACCTCGACGCCGAAAACCAGATGGCTGACGTCCGCCTCGATCGACTTCGGGATGTCGGCCGGCAAACACTCAATCTCGACCTCGCGCAACAACTGCTCGAGGATGCCGCCTTGCTGCTTCACGCCCTCGGCCTCGCCCTTGAGCACGACCGGAACCGTGACGGTGAGTTTCTGGTCCAGCGCGATGCGCTGCAGGTCCACATGCAGCAGTTGTCCTTTGATGGGCTCGAACTGCCAGTCCACGATCATGGCCTTCACGCGATCGCTGTCCAGCGCCAGATCGAAAATCGTGTTGTGCCCGCTCTCGGACTTGAGGATGCGCAGGACCTGCCGCGGATCCACCGCGACCGAAGTCGAGTCCTTCCCCGCGCCGTACACAATGGCTGGGATCTTTCCGCTCACGCGCACACGCCGGGCCGCGTTCTTGTTGCCTGGTTCGCGCTTCTGCGCCTCCAGAATGTTGACTTCCGTTGCTGTCGCCATAAATTCGGTTCCTATCTAGATGAATAACTTGCTTACCGATGTCTCTTCGTGATTGGCCTGAATGGCCCGGCCAATCAATCCTGCGATCGAGAGGACCTTAATCTTGCCTCCCTTTTCGGTGCGCGCGGCCTCGGCCTCGGCGTTTAGGGGAATCGTGTTGGTCACCACAACCTCCTTGATGACCGAGTTGCGGATGTTCTCCACCGCCGGCCCCGATAACACGGCGTGCGAGGCGCAGGCATAAACTTCGGACCCGCCGTTATCCAGAAGCGCCACGGCGGTTTTCACCAATGTGCCGGCGGTGTCGATCAAGTCGTCGATGATCAAGCAGGTCCGGCCCTTGACGTCGCCGATCACGTTCATCACTTCCGCCACATTCATTTCCACGCGCCGCTTATCGACGATGGCCAGCGCTGCATCCACTTTCTTCGCAAAGAACCTGGCCCGCTCCACGCCGCCGGCATCGGGCGAGACCACCGTCAGCTTCGGAAGGTTCAGCTTCCGGAAGTGGTCCACCAGCACCGGCGAAGCGAACAGATGATCGACCGGAATATTGAAAAAGCCCTGCAACTGCGGGGTGTGCAAATCCACGATCAGCGCCCGATTCGCGCCCGCGGTGGTCAGCAGATCCGCTACCAGCTTCGAGGAGATTGGACTGCGCGGCTTGTCCTTGCGGTCCTGCCGCGCATAACCGAAATACGGAATTACCGCCGTGATCCGCCGCGCCGAAGCTCGCTTGAGTGCGTCGATCATCATCAGCAGCTCAAACAGATGCTCATCCACCGGACGGCACGTGGGCTGCAGCACAAACACGTCGCAGCCGCGCACGTTCTCCTGGATCTGCACATAGCACTCGCCATCGGGAAAGCGCGTCACCTGGGCCTGCCCGCGCTGCATGCCCAGAAAATGGCATACCTCGTCGGCCAGCGGTTCGTTGGCCGTGCCGCTGAAAATCTTGAATCGGTCGTCGACCCGGGCGCGTTGTGGCTTGCGCTCCGTTTTCTCGTCCGTGCTCGGCTTTTTTTCCGCGGTCGTTGTCGCAACTGTGGCCATGGTTCAGGTCTCAGGTCTTAGATCTCAGGTCTCAGCCTTGGGCGCCAGGGTTTCCTGTGACCTGACACCTGATAGCTGAGACCTGGATTCCTGGCTGGGCCGCTAGGATTCGAACCTAGACAAAGTGCTCCAAAGGCACTTGACCTACCATTAGTCGACGGCCCAAAAACGGTGGCTGGTTGCTAGTTGTAACCCAGAACGCCCAATCCTATTTCGGACAGTTCACGAAACCAGAACAAGCTATTCGCGACTAGCGACCAGCGACTTCCTTTCAAACGCTCGGCGCGTCAACGTGCTCGTGGCGACTGCCGTCACACCCCGCTTCCGCAGGCGGCCGGCGGCCTTTACCGCCTCGGCGCGCGAACGAAACAGTCCGTACAGGGTTGACCCCGATCCAGAGAGCGAAGCGTATCGAGCCCCCGCGCGTTCCAGCGCACGTTTGATGTCACGCAATTCGGGATGCTGCGGAAAAACGACCTTTTCAAAATCGTTTTCAATCCCGGTACGGACAAGGTCGAGAAGCAGGCTCCCGGCCCGGCTCCCGCCTCTTGCAGGAGCACCGGCGTTAGGTAAACCACTCAGCCACGACGAAAGCACGCGGCCAACCTCCACCAGTCTATCGGACCCTCCCAAGTGCGTCAATTGATCTTCTGTAGCGACGGAGCGCTGCTCCGTTCGTGTAGAGCGGGCACTCCTGCCCGCCTCCGAGCGAAGCTCGGCAGCCTCTGCGTTCCGCATTACCTCATCCCACTCCCCAAACGCCTGCGGCGTCGAAACCCCCACCTCCGGCGTAACCACCACCATCGCCCCAGCCGCCAAATCCGGCAGCGGATAAACTTCCTCGCCCCGCCCCACTCCCAGCACCGTCCCGCCAATCAGAAAAAGCGGCAGATCCGATCCCACCTCGGCAGCAATGCGCAATCTCGTCGCGCCCATTAGAGATTTCTTCAACGCCCGTTCCAGCCCCATCATTGTTGCCACAGCATTCGACGAAGCCGCCCCCAGCCCGCCCTGCACCGGCAGCCGCTTCTCGATCTCAACTGTTACTATGCCTTTCCTCCCAAACTCATCCATGACCCGCTCGGCAATCCGATAGCAGGTGTTCGACGAGTCAAGCGGAACCCGCGGATCCTTACACAAAATTTCAATCCCGCGCCCGCGCCCCACTGTCACCCGAATCAGGTCGTGCCATGCGATCGTCTGATAGACGGTGCGCAGATCGTGAAATCCATCCGCCCGCACCCGCCCGATGTACAGCCCGAGATTTATCTTGGCAAACGACCGCACCGCAACTGTCATGTGTAGCGCCGGCGCCTCGCCGGCTTCCCTCTGCTACTTCTTCTCCAAACTCGCGTCCAGCGTCAGCTCCCACCCCACCGTAATCGTCATCTCTTTGGTCCACGCCTTGTACCCCAGCTTCTCCACGCGAAACGTGTGTTTCCCCGGAGGCAGAGCAATCTTCGCCGGCGTATATCCCATCGAATCCCCATCGACAAACACTTCCGATAGATACGGAGTCGACCGCACATTCACGGTACCCGTGGTAGGCGGGGCCGGAGGCGGTGGAGGCGCTTGCAGAGCCGGTTCCGTCGAAGCCGTTTTGCCTCCCGCAGCTTTCGAGTTCCCCCCAGAAAAGCCAATCAGCGATTGCGGCGGACCTTCCAGTTCGTCCAGCCGCTTCTTTTCGTCCGCCGTGAGCGGTTCCATCCGACGCCCAGTCTTCCGCTGTATGATCTGCAGTCGCAAGTTGCCGCTCGCAGACGGCAAATACATCGAGTCACCCGTAACCTGGACCTTCACCGCGTATCCCTCGGTCCAGTCCGGGGGAGGCTCCGGATATTCGGGCGACAAGTCATACGTCCCCACGATCACCCGGTCGCGCACTTGCACCGATATCGTATAAGTGGTGACGTCTTCCTGAATCGGAGTGTTGACCACCCACGCCTTCGTGTAACTGGAGGTGGATTTCTTGATCTCAGCGATCCGAGCATATTGCCAAGTCGAGTCGGCGCCAGCGAACTGCACACAAGAAATCAGCGAGAGAACGACGATCAGAGCGCGCTTCATCCTGAATCAAGTCTACAAGGTCTCAGGTCGCAGATGTCGGGTCTCAGGACTCGCCCAACCCTTTGTCAAGCGAATCGGAAGTTCCTGATGGCTGGCGGCTGATAGCTGAAGGCTTCTCTTGATAAACTCCCTTCGTGGCCGTCGTCACCTACCTCGAAGCCATCCGTCAGGGAATCTGGGAGGAAATGGAGCGCGACCCCACCGTCTTCTGTCTCGGCGAAGACATCGGCATCTATGGCGGCGCCTTCAAAGTCACCGACGGCTTCATCGACCGTTTTGGCCCCGAGCGGGTAATCGACACGCCCATTGCGGAATCCGCCATTGTAGGGGCGGCATTTGGGGCCGCTCTCACCGGCCTGCGCCCCGTCGCCGAGTTCCAGTTCATGGACTTCATCGGCTGCGCCTTCAACCAAATCGTCAACATGGCCGCCAAGGCGCACTATCGCTGGGGAGCGCCCGCGCCTCTGGTGATCCGCGGCCCAAGCGGCGGCAACGTCCACGGCGGCCCGTTCCACTCGCAAAATCCGGAGATGTGGTTCGTGCACGCCCCCGGACTGAAAGTCGTCTGCCCCGCGACCGCCTATGACGCGAAAGGTCTGATCAAGTCAGCCATCCGCGATAACAACCCAGTCATTTTCTTCGAGCACAAGTATCTGTATCGCAGAATCAAAGAAGAGATTCCCGAGGACGACTACACCGTCCCTCTCGGCAAAGCCCGGGTCGCCCGCGAAGGCCGCCATCTCAGCGTGATCACCTACGCCGCCATGGTGCATACCGCTCTTGAAGCCGCCGAAATGCTGAGCAAGGAAGGCATCGAGATCGAGATCCTCGACCTGCGCACCGTTTCGCCCCTCGATCGGGAGGCGATTGCCGCGACCGTCTCGAAAACCAACAAGGTTATCATCCTGCACGAGCACGCCCGCACCGGCGGCTTGGCCGGAGAAATTTCCGCGATCCTCAACGAAGCAGCCTTCGAAAAACTCGATGGCCCCATCGTTCGCTTGACCGCTCCCGACACCCCAGTTCCCTTCTCGCCTCCGCAGGAACAGTTCTACTTACCCAAGGTGGCCGATCTGGTGCGCGAAGCACGGCGCCTGCACGCCTACTGACAGCGCGCAACTTTTCCTCCCAACCGGGTTGCCGCTGCCTGGGACTCTGCTGTTATATATAGCCAGCGCCCATCTTTCGACTTCGGCGCTCTGCGAGGACCAGCATGCGCAATTTCATCTTCGGTGTCGTCGTCACCATTCTTGTTCTGGCAATCGGCGGCGCCGGACTCGCTCTGCTCGGCTTTATTCCCACCCACGCCAACGCCACGCCCCCGAAGGTGGAGCGGCAAATCGCCATGAGCGCACTCGACGCTTCCATGGAACGCCACGCTCCCCGCGTTAATAATCCGGTGCCGCCGACCGACGAGAATCTTATCGACGGGATAAAGATCTACACCATGAATTGCGCGCAATGCCACGGCGGGCTTGATCGCAAGCCAGTAGAATTGGGCAACTCGTTTTATCCTCCGGCTCCCAACCTCATTCTTGATCCTCTCGATGATCCGGAGTGGCACGTCTTCTACGCCATCCGCACCGGGGTCCGCTACACCGGCATGCCGTCCTGGGAAAAGAACCTCTCCGTGCCCGACCTGTGGAAGGTCACAGCCTTTCTCACCCGGGTCGAAAAATTGCCGCCCGCTGTTCAGGACTACTGGAAAAAATCCACTGGCACTAGTCCTCCCGCCGAAGGTCAGGGAAAGCACGAACACAAGTAATGGGGAATAGTCGAAACTTGGGCGTTCACGCTTCACGAGTCGCCGAACGACCGCGTTAGTTCTACGGACGCCTGAAATTGATGGTAAGGACGGTCTGCGTCTCAGCCGGACGCCCGTTGAGGAGGTAGGGCTGGAACCGCCACTGCTTCACTGCGGCAAGGGCAGCCCGGCCAAACACAAAGTACCCGCGAACCATCTTCAGGTCCTCCACCCTCCCATCTCGACCAATCATGGCCTGCAGCATCACCGGCCCTTGAAGCTTCTGCGCCGCCGCCTCGGGCGGATACACCGGGTCCACGCTGTGAACCAGCAGTGCCCGGGCCGCTTCCTCGCTCAAGTGAACCGGTTCACTGGACAGGGGAATCTGCGGCACCGGAGTAGACACGGGCATGATCTGCGCCGGACCCACCGTCACTACCACCGGTCGACTAATAGGAGCGGCGCCCCTCAGGCTCTCCGGAACCCGGGGGCGCGGCACGTGCAGTGGCGGCGGGTCGGAGCGCATCACTTCCGGCGTAGGCAGCGGAAAAGCAGACGCCTTTGGCAATCGCACGGCGGCTTCCGGCAGACTCACTTCCGCCGGGATCAGTCCCAGCGTGGAAGGATCATCCGCGCTGTGAGGATTTCTGGAAAAATATGCGTCCTGTTGGTTCTCGGTAACCTGCAACCTGACCGGTTGCGCGCCGGAGCGGTTCGTAAGCAAGGCAGCCGCGGACTCCCGCAATACGTGAAAAATCCCTTCGTGAGTGTGAGCCAGATACAACACCGTCTTGTGTGATCGCCAAACGCAAAACGCCGCCGCTAGCACAAGGACTACAGCACACACCGTGCGGAATCTCATAGCAGGCCATGAGCGTCTCCACTCTGTCTCGTCGATGACGGGCTCATCGGCGGGTCTACTTTCTTCCGGCGCCAAGTCTTGGAAGTCCGCCTGAGGCTCGCCCATCTGAGGTTTGGGCGCTTCGCTCCCAACGGAAACGGGGGTTGGATCTTCTGGTTCAGAGGGTGCCCGTCCAGTCTCGAATTTCTCGAGTGGTCCGAGCAGTTCCGCGTCCCGAGACGCCTGCACTTGTCCCTTGATCTGGGTGCAGACCTTCGCCAAGACCTCGCGGACCTCATCGGCGGCGATGGGACGGTGAATGAAAAAATCCAGCCCGTTTTCGTGCGCCTCGACCGGGGGAGGTACGTGGTTCACAATGGCAATCGCGATTGCGTTGCGATTCGCTGCCGACTCGCGGGCACGCTTCAACAGGAAGCCCGCCTCCGGCCGGTCCGACCAATCTACGATCAGACACGAAAAGCTCTGCTTGGTCCCTTTTTCGATGGCGCTGAAGATGTCAGAACAGACTTCAGTGCGAATCCCCAAGTCACGGGTGACCGCCGCCGGCAACTGGGCAGTCTCAGGGCTTTTCGAAAACAACAGCGCATTGAGAGCCATCTTGGCAACAGACTATCGGCATTTTCTTCCCCGTGACAGGTAACCAGTGGGTATTGCACCCCGGCGGGAATCCGGACGCCCCTACAACTGGCTTCAGCAAATCGGGCTTGGGGGAGGTCACGCCTTTAGAGCCTGTTCTGAGCGAGGCCCGAGGGGGTGCCGATAAGGCCCCGAAATGGTGAGCCTCAGTGAGTGCGCGAGAACTCGCTTTCGGGTAACCCGGTGAAATGAAACGCTGTAAAATCCTGCCCCGGCAGGGGCGATCCAACTTAGCTGCGCGCTTCAGCGCGGGGTGGGGTGGGGAAAAGGAGTGAAGTCCCGGAGGGACGACCCAGTCCTCACGCGAGACCTAAGGTCGCCCTGCAGGTCATCTAAATGCCCGAAACGGGTCAACACGAAGTGACTTCCGTAACCAGCCGGGGCCCCGAACTCATCACAGCTCAGTCCATTGCCCACGCAACTCGTGGCTCAGTTTTTCCTGGAGTTCCTGCATCTTCCGCTGCGAGTCGCGCAGCCTCTTCTGAAACTCTTTCGACTGTATCTGCCGCTGCACCTTCTGCATCGCCGGACCGATGTGCGCCATTTCGTCGCCGAGCCGACCGAGTCGTATCTCTGTTTCTGCGAGGTCGGGCACGTCGATGTCGAAACTGTCCTCGATCAGTCGCCCGGAGTCCTTCTTCGCGGGGAGCGTCAGGTTCAGATTCTGTTCCTTCTTTTCCCGAATCACCGTGACTGCCGCCGAACCACCGGAAGACGACCGCAGAGCATGGGTGAAGTCCGAGGTGTCACGGACCGCCTGCTCGTTGACCTTCACCACCACGTCGCCCGCGTGAAATCCGGCTTTCTCCGCTCGGCTGCCTTTTTCCACCGAGCGCACCAGCACGCCCTTGCCATTCTTGACACCAAAAAATTCTCCCAGTTGCGGCGTGATGTTTTCGATCATCAGCCCGCTGCGCACCGAAGAGTGCGCGATCACCACCGAGATCGGCGCGTCAAAGTCTGCAATCACTGGCATCTCCGGCATCTGAAACTTGAACTCGGGGATGTTCGGCTTGTAAGCCATCGATTTGCGCCGGTCGGCAAGCTGCAACTTGATGGTGAGCGGCTGCCCATTGCGGCTGATGCCGAGCGTCACCACCCGGCCCGAGGGAGTCTCCTTAAGCATCCTCCGCAGCTGCGCCGCGCTTTCCACCCCCGTCCCATTCAAGCTGAGGATCACATCGTGCTCATGCAGTCCCGCCTTCCCGGCGGGCGCGTCCTGATCGACCATGGTGATTTCCGCGCCGTGTTCCTCCTTCAGCTTCAAATCTGCGAGGCGCTCCTCGGTAACGTCGGCGATGTCCACTCCCATGTAGGATGATCCGTTCCCCCCCTCATCCGTGCTGTAACCCCAATTCCAGTTTTCGCCGGTCGTGTCATATCGCAGCTCTTCCGATTGCGCGACCGACAGCAGCCAGAACAACGCCAGACAAAGCAGGATGCGATGTGTCATAAGCCCTCCTAAACCGCGCGCCTCACGACTCGCGTAGGTTCCGCGAGTTCGCGTCATAACTGCATACTGTCATCCTGAGCGAAGCGAAGGACATACGGATTTGAATTCGCAATGCCTGGAGCTGTTTCGCAGTTGGTGTAGAGAGAAGGTTGCCTTCGCCGCGCATCTCCCGACTGTAGCGCCGGCGTCTCGCCCTCGGATCGGTTCGTCCGCTGGCTGCTCTACACCAATCGTGAATCCGCTCCAGGTCTTTCGCTTCGCTGAAGATGACAACCCAAACTCACGTCGCGAATTTACCGGACGCGACACTAGCGCCCAACGCGCCGGAAATTGATGCTCCCAGAACTCGTGCGCACCTTCAGCACCGGCCCGCCACCATTCAGCTGACCCTCGGCCGTCACCGTTCGCGGACCCCAGGGCCCCCCTTCGCTCGAGACGTGGATGTCCGAAAAATCGCTGCGGATCGTATGTCCATTGGCCAGTTCGATCGCCGCTCGAATCGAGACCGGCAGATTGTCGGACAGATACACCGTGATGTCCCCCGCAGTGGTTTCCAGCACCGAATCGCTGCGTTCACCGCTTGAGGACAGAATCTTCGCCACGATCCCCCCGGCAGCCGTCTCCGCCCGCACCGACGGCGCTCCATCCAGCTGAATACTCCCCCCGCCCGTCTGCACCCGCACCGGCCCCTTCGCCGAACTGAGCCGGATACTGCCCGCGCCCGATTCGATCTCCGCCGCCCCCCCGATCTCGCCCAGGTCCACGCTCCCGCCGCCGGTTGAGGCGCGCACCATGCCGACACACTTGTCCACCCGAATACTGCCCGCGCCCGTCTGCAGTACGGCTCCTTGCAGTCCAGAGAGCACCACCAGGCTGCCCCCGCCGCTCTCTGCGTTGATCTTGCCCTTGGCGGAGACAATCTTGATGTTCCCTCCACCCGTCTGCAGATTCACATCGCCCCCGACGGTGCCAACTTCAATCCCGCCTCCGCCGGTTTCCGCGCTCACCGCTCCGCCGATGTCGTCGATGTGAATGCTGCCGCCACCGCTTTCAATCTCGGCACGGCCGCCAATCCCGGTCGCCATGACGCTGCCGCCGTCCGTCTCGATCTTTGCCAGCTCCATGTTCCGCGGCACATGGATCACAAAATCGCCCGCACATTCCCGACGATGCCCGCCTCGCGATTGCGCCTCGATGAACGCCGTGTCCCCCCGTACGTACGTTTCCACCTTGTACCGCTCAAACTCGCGGCGCGCCTGCTGTTCCGAAGAGGTGTACGCACGACGATGAATCACATAACTCACGCCGGATTGCGATCCGCCCTCCATCCGCACCGAACCCGCTTCCAGCTTGACCCGGAGATTTTTCGCTCCCCCGAGATCCCCGGTGATCTCCTGCACCCAGTTGCTGCCCTCCCGATACACCCGCGATTCCTGGCACACGGCCAGAGAGGCCAGCGTCCCTACCACCACCGCAACGCCAGCGAATTTAAGAGTCCATCTCAATGAATTACTCCTTGATGAATAGTTCGTATCCAACAGCAACTGACCACTAACCACCGACGACTGATCTCTAATCCATCTCCGGCATCTGCCTCACCATGGTGCGCGCCTGCGAGCGAATCGACAGATTCTGGTCCGCCGCCGCCAGCCTCGTCAGCACCGAACGCACGCCGCTGTCCGCCTTCATCGGCTCCACCAGCCGCAACGCCTGCATCCGCACGCCCGCATTGGAGTCGCCGATCAGCGACTGCAAAACGGCGTCCCGCACGCGCGGGTCTTGCTTCACGAATCCGCTCAGCCCATCCAGCGCCTTCAGCCGCACACCCGGATTCGAATCATTCTGCAAGGCATACAGCAACGCCTCGCGAACGTTCGTTTCGTTGGGCGTCTGCGTCAGCACGTCCACCGAGTCCATCCGCACGCCCGAGTTGTAGTTGTTGCGAGCTGCGAACAAGAGCAGTTGCTGGATTCTCTGATCGTTGAGCGAACCTTGCGTTTCCTGCGTCGAAACCGTGTCGTACTTGATGCTGACCTGATTGGATCCCGGTTCCTGGCTGACCGACCGGATGGCGGCAATGGCCGAAGCTTCGCCTGGCGGGGCGGGGTTGGACCCTGGCTCCCCATTCACAATGCCCGTGATCGGGGTTCGCCCGGTCAGAAAGTTGTAGGTCGCCCCAATCCCGCCGCCAAATCCTACGATGAAAATCACTGCCGCCAGTGCTGGCGACATCCGAATCTGCCGCAGCCATGTGCCCGGCTCGAAAATCACCCGCCGCCAGAAGCCGCCCGGGCTCGCCGTCTCCAGCGCTTCCTGCAGACGCATCCTCGACGACGCCACCAAGTTCGGCGTCGGCTCCGCCACCGCCAGCTGCGACAAGGTCGTATGAAACTTGCGCGTTGCTTTCAGTTCGGTAGCGCACTCCGGACACCGCGACAAATGCTGCTCGACCTCGTACCGCGCATCGTCTTCCAGTTCGTTGTAGACGTAGAACAGAATGTTCTGTCGAACCCAATCGCATTTCATTGCCATACCCCTTCCGCGGGGAGAAAATTCACATCCTTCATCGCATCTCCGCCAGCGCGCTGCGCAGTTTCTGGGTCGCGCGGAACAACGTATTCTTCGCAGTTTCTTCCGTCGTATTCAGCATCTCGCCTACCGTGCGCAGCCTCAGCCCGTGATAGTGCTTCAGCTCAAACACCATGCGTTCCCGCGGCGTCAGCCGCTCCAGCGCAGCGCCGATCTTGGTGCCCAGTTCCCGCCGCATCAGGTCGCGCTCCGGATTCGCTCCCGCGCGTCCGTCCGCCACCTGCTCCAGCAGGCTGTATTCTTCGCCCGACCCGTCCACCGCCACCGGAGCGTCTTCCTTGCGCACGGTCTTCTTGCGCAGATGATCCAGGCACAAATTAGTGACGATCCGGTAAATCCACGTGTAGAACGAGCACTCGAAGCGGAAACTCCCAAGGTTTTTGTACGCCTTGAGGAAGGCTTCCTGGTAGATGTCCTGGGCGTCCGTTTCCGATCCGGTCAGGTGATACGCCAGCCGCAACACCGACTGATCGTAGTGCCGCACCAGCACCTCGAAGGCACCGCGGTTGCCGCGCTGCGCCTCCCGGATCAGAGTCGTATCGTCAATCCGACTGCTCTGTGCTGCCACGGAGCCCCTCACGGTGGGGTTCTGGGTGCTGCTCCTCTGCTGTTGCCGTCTCGTTCCGGAAAGATCGCCAACCGGAATAGTTGCTGCGTGGGAATCCGCCGGCATTTGCGTCTTTGTCCTCTACAAGCGGCCCAACCTTAGCCTTGCAAAGAGATAGACGGCACAGCCCCAAGAACGTTAGCAGATTATAAGCAGTTGGCCCTTCATTTGCTTAACAGTACAGAACACCGCCCCTTTACAAATGGAGAGACGGGCGTCCCCGCCCGTCCCGCGCGCCAGCGCGGATTCCCGCCGCGAACGCCGCCATTCCCCAGCCCCAAATCGCAGCCGCATCCCGGCGCAACCTTGGGTTGCCCTGCCCCGGCATGGCTCAAAAGGTACAATAAACATTCGCGGGGCTGGCAGCGCACACGCCTGCCGTTCAGGATGCTCCCCGGAACCAGGTCGTTTCATGTACGAAGTAACTGTCGAAGACACGTTCGCCGCAGGCCACTACCTGCGCAACTACAAAGGCAAGTGCGAGAACCCGCACGGCCACAACTACAAGATCCGTGTTACCCTCGCGGGCGCCGAACTCGATAAGGCTGGCCTGCTGCTCGACTTCAAAGACTTGAAAGAAGTCATGAAGCACGCCATCGACCGCCTCGACCACCAGATGATCAACGAGATCGAGCCCTTCACCGTGCTCAACCCTTCCGCAGAAAATCTGTCCAAGTATTTCTTCGACGAAACCAACGCCCGCCGCCGCAGCGTAACCAACGGCCGGGTGAGAGTAAAAGACGTAACCGTGTTCGAGACCGACACGACCACAGCCCGCTACTCGGAATAACCAGCCACGCTTTTTTCCTGATGGCGGATGGCTGACGGCTAAAATGCAGATCACCGAGATCTACAAATCGCTCCAGGGTGAATCCACCCACGCCGGCCTCCCCTGTGTCTTCGTCCGCCTCACCGGATGCAACCTCCGCTGCTCCTGGTGCGACAGCGAATTCAGTTTCTACGGCGGCCACAAGATGACGGTGCAGGAAGTCCTCAGTCAAGTCACGCGCCTGAGTCCGTGCGGGGCGGGCATTTCCGCCCGCCCCGATCCCTTAGTCGAGATCACCGGCGGCGAGCCCATGTTGCAGGAGCGCGAAGTCGTCCCGCTGATGGAGCGCCTGCTCGAAGCCGGCTACCAAGTCCTGCTCGAAACCAGCGGCGAACGCCCGCTCGCGCGCGTTCCGAAACCAGTAATCAAAATTGTCGACGTAAAGTGCCCCCATTCCGGCGAGCCCGACACCTTCGCGGAAGAAAATCTCGACTCACTCCAGCCTCACGACGAACTCAAATTCGTCCTGACCGGCCGCAGCGACTACGAATTCGCCCGCGAATTCATTCGCCGCCACTCGCTCGCCACCCGCGTCCACGCCCTTCTGTTCTCACCCGCCTTCGCCAAACAAGCCTCGGGCGCCCGCGACACTTCCCACTGCCTCCTCGATCCGCAGGAACTCGCCGACTGGATCGTCACCGACAATCTCCCCGCCCGCCTAAGCCTGCAAATCCATAAACTGATCTGGGACCCCGCCACCAAAGGCGTGTAGCAGGTGTGGCGCGGACACTCCTGTCCGCGCAAACCTGTCGAACTCCACGGCTGTCTAGCGTAGGCCAGAGTCGCACGTCTCCATGAACTGTCATAAAATTAAAACCACGCTCAACCTCGCCATGCCACCTAGCTCCCCAGATCCTCGAACCCGCGCCGTGGTGCTGCTCAGCGGCGGCATGGATTCCTGTGTCTGCGCGACGCTCGCCGCCCGCGACCACCAGGCGGCAGCCGTGCACATCAGTTATGGGCAACGTACTGAAGACCGTGAACGCCGTGCCTTCGAAGGCATCTGCGACCGCCTCGGCATCCACGATCGCCTCCTCGTGCGCAACGAGGCATTGCGCGCCATCGGAGGCTCTGCTTTGACAGACGCTCATATCCCCGTTCCTGAATCCCACGCCCTCGGAGCCGGCATCCCGGTCACCTATGTCCCTTTTCGCAACGCACACTTCCTGGCGGTTGCGGTCAGCTGGGCCGAGGTTCTGGGTGCGGAAAAGGTCTACATTGGCGCGGTCGAGCCCGACAGTTCCGGCTATCCCGACTGCCGTCCCGCCTACTATCGTGCCTTCAACGAGGTAGTGAAAACGGGGACCAAAGACGGGGCCATCGAGGTCTTCACGCCCCTGATCGCCATGCGCAAACGCGAGATTCTGACCCTCGGCCTTGAACTCGGCGCGCCCTTCGATTTAACGTGGTCATGCTATCAGCGTCAGGATCGAGCCTGCGGCGTCTGTGACAGCTGCGTACTTCGCCTGCGCGCCTTTCGCGACGCCGGCGCGAGAGATCCGATCCCCTACGCTGAGGCCGAGGTGCAATCGTGGTGAACTCGCTCCTGGATCCCGTCCTGGATCCCGCCCGTAGAGACGCGGCTGGCCGCGCCTCACGGAAGTGCATGGGGGAACAAGTGGCAGTGAATTTTCCCCGCCCCGTTGTCATCCCGAGCGGAGCGAGGGATCTGCAGTGTGGAGCGAAGAATCTGCCGTTCCCAAATTGTGGTATCGAGCGTTAGAAAGTTTTTTCTTAGTAAATCCAGGTTTACTGCCAGGAGGCAAGAATTATGAAGAAGCATTTCATCATCCCCCTGCTGCTCATCCTCGTTCTTAGTCTATCGGCCGCACCCGTGTTTGCGCAGGCCCTGGGCAGCGTGAAGGGAACCTGCAAGGACATGGACGGCAAGCCCATCGCCCAGGCGCAGGTCGAATGGGCCGGAGTGGAAACCGGTCGCAAGTACACCCTGAAAACCAACAACAAGGGCGAGTATTTCTCGCTCGGCATCACTCCCGGTAAGTACAACGTCAAGCTCAGCAAAGACGGCAACGAAATTTTTCATTTCAGCAACGTCTCGGTCACCCTCGACGAAATGGTGCTCGATTTTGACATGAAAAAAGAGAAGTCCGCCGCCGTCCAGGGCCAGGGCCTGACCGCCGAACAAGCCAAGCAAGTTCAGGAGCAGCAGGCCAAGGCTGCCAAAGAAACCAACACCGTCAAGTCGCTCAATGACAAGCTGAGTGCCGCCAAGGCTGCGTCCGATGCCGGCGACTTTGAAACCGCCATCGCCACCTTGACCGAAGCCAACCAGATCGACAGTACCCGTGATCTGCTCTGGTTCAAGCTCGGCGACGCCTATCGCTCGTCCGCTCCCAAGCAAACCGACCCCGCCGAAAAGCAGAAACGCTTCGAAGCCGCCGCCACCAACTACCAGAAGGCCATTGAACTCCGCACCGCTTCCGAGCAGGCGCAGAAAGATCCCAACAACAACGCCACCCTGGCCGCCTACTACAACAATCTTGCCGAGACCGATTCGAAACTGGCCGCCAGCCACACCGCTCCGGACGAGGCCGATTTAAGAAAGAAAAAGATCGACGGTGCCGTAGCCAACTACGCCAAGGCTGCTCAACTCGAGCCTGTCAAAGCTGGACAATACTTGTTCAACACCGGCGCCGTTCTCACTAACGCGGGCAGAGTCGACGATGCCATTGCCGCCTTCGACAAGGTAATTGCCGCCGATCCCAACAAAGCCGAAGCCTACTATTGGAAGGGCGTCAACCTCATCGGCAAGGCCACTCTCAAGGGCGACAAGATGGTCGCCCCGGAAGGCACGGCCGAGGCCTTCCAGAAGTATCTTGAACTCCAACCCAATGGCTCGCTCGCTCAACCGGCGAAAGACATGTTAGCCAGCATCGGCGCCAGCATCGAAACCCACTTCGGCACCAAGAAAAAGCCGGTAAAGAAGTAACCCAAAACTCCAATCTCCCGCGGGTGCCCCACTCAGCGCGCAAGTTGCGATGAGTGGGCCTCCACAATCTGCATTGTCATTCCGAGCACAGCGAGGAATCTGTTTCTTCTTAGCCATTAAGTCAGTTACCGAGGTCTATGTCCTACTTGTCCTTCGTGTTCCCTCCCAATCGCGCTACATTGATCTCAGCGTCTCCCCGCGCTTTGCGTTGCTTCTCCCCTGTGGTGCCAATTCGTTCGATTGGGAGTGTATGGCATGGCTGCTCCGGGGAATTCCCCCATTGCGATTGCCTTCGAGGGCCTTAGCGGCTCGGGTTCCATCCCGACCCCGGTTCTGCTCGCGGGCATGTTGCGCGCTTCGGAAAAAGTAAGCGATCTGATTTTTTCGCCCGGCCGTCCTCCCCAAGTTGAAATTCACGGGCAGCTCACGGCCGTCGAGATTCCCGGCGGCACCACCCTTTCCGCCGACGACACGCGCCGCATCGCGGCCGACCTGATCGGCGCCAACAAGCAAGCCATCAACACCCTTCGCGAACAGGGCTCCTGCGATGTTTCCTACGGATTGCCCGGCATGGCGCGCTTTCGCGTCAACGTCTTCATCCAGCGCGGCAGTTGCGCCATCGTCATGCGCGTGATCCCGACCATCATCCCGACCTTCTGTTCCCTTCACCTTCCCGCGCAGTTGGAAGGTGCCGCGCAAGTGCGCAACGGGATCATTCTCGTCACGGGCGGAAGCGGATCGGGCAAGTCTTCAACTCTGGCGGCCCTTATCGACCGCTTTAACAGCCAGCACTGCTATCACATTCTTACTGTCGAAGACCCGATCGAGTTCCTGCACAACCACAAGAAATCCACCGTGCACCAGCGCGAGTTGCACAGTGACGCCCCCAGCTTCAGTCTGGCGCTGCGCGCCGCCCTGCGGCAGGCGCCGCGTGTCATCATGGTGGGCGAAATCCGCGATCGCGAGACCCTCGAAATTCTCCTGGAAGCCGCCGAAAACGGCCACCTCATTCTCTCCAGCATGAACACCCTCGATGCCTCAAAAACCGTCGAGCGCATCGTAGCGGCATTCACCGCGCCCGAACAACAGTCGGTAAGAGAACGTCTCGCCAAAACTTTCCGCTACATCATTGCCCAAAGGCTGATTCCGCGCTCCGATGGCGAAGAGCGCATGGCCGTCGTCGAAATTCTGAAATCGAACCCCCGCACCCGCGATTGCGTCGAGCAGGGCGAGCGTCCCGGCCGCACTCTGCTGGACACGATCAAGGCCAGCGAGAGCGAAGGCATGCAGCACTTCGACGGCGAGATCGCCAAACTCGTCCGCTCCGGCGTGGTCGATCTCGAAACCGGCCTCTGCTTCGCCAGCAACGCCACCATGCTCGGCCAAGAACTCGCCAGAAACTGAACTCCAACACGGTCGTCTGCCGTCTCACCGCGAGCATCGAAGCGATGAAGCGACGCGTACAGATTCGTGATTCAGGGATATCGCAGCGGGAATCTGTTGCTCGGGTTGCGAAATTGAATGTCATCCTCGACGGCGCGCGA
>Ga0137372_10001779_pt1 | contig 20803 bp, 15 predicted proteins | sample SagtaG_6_FD_104911 | JGI IMG/M metagenome (GOLD analysis project Ga0137372, IMG submission 104911) | Vadose zone soil microbial communities from Sagehorn Ranch, Mendocino, California, USA - Sage1_R_60_16 metaG | ecosystem: Environmental > Terrestrial > Soil > Vadose zone | place: USA...
CCTCGGACTGGGCCCATGCCGGAGTTCCTGCCAGCAAGAGTGCAACGCCCAACGCGAGAATTAACTTCGTAGGTTGTCCCAACGCGAAAAGTCTCATTGTTTGGAGATACGAAATCCTTGCTTTAGAATTTCTGAACCGAACGCTGCGTTCCCTGGATCACTTCCATCAAATAAACCGGTGCCGCTGGCGTCGCGGGGCGCACGCGTTTAACTCCTGGAGCCGCCACCACCGGCGGCCGTTCCGAAGTAACTAACTCGTCCAAACGGGTAGCCTTTAATTGCACACTCTTCTGGTCCACTCCACTGCGCAGCACAAATTGAATGTTCCCCTGGCCACTAGCCAGTTGCGCTTTTTGTGAATCCTCGGGATTGAGCAGCAGAGTCACCACGTTCACCTGTTGCGGTTTGCCTTGCGGATCAGGTTCTATGGTCTGACCGGCGGTGAGGACTTCGACGTTTTGCAACACCGTTTGCGTGACCGGCATATTTCCACCCGGTGGGGTGAAGGTCACCAGCAAGTCAACCCGTGATCCTGGATAAAGAAATCCCGCCACTCCGGTGATTTCATTGGAGCGAACCGCAGTCGCGCGCATCCCTTCTGGAATTCTTCCCGCCAAACCAATTCCGGCCCCCTCAACACCAAGATCTCTCTGCAGAATGGGCTCCTTGGCTCCGAGCGGGTAGAGCAAGGGATGTCCCACGGCGGCTTCGGTCTTAGTAAACGCTCCCGAGGGAAGCGCATCGCTATACCAATCAAGCAACGTTACGTCCTTGGCAGAGAGGGTTGTGCCAACGGCTAAATCGGTAGCCGCTGCCACGATCTGTATCGCCTTGCGCTGCTGCTGAGCGGAACTGAGGCGACGATAAAAGAGCAACGTGATGCCGCCGGCCAAAACGCCGGCGATGATGAACGCTGTTACTAATCTTTGGAGACCCGTATGTCACCTCCGCAACGCCCCCTGATTCGCGTAGCAATTTCCAAGCCACAGGGAACAGCCAATCTACCGATCCATGTTAAAAGTTGAATGAGATCTTGATGAAGATGTTAAACGATGACCAGCTAAATCAACACTGGTTCGCAGTGTACCCCAAAGGGACCCCCTCCAAGCTGCCCATCGCGTGCCACTCCTTCCAGCGATGAAGGGAACTGCGTCCAGGCGATTCCCAGAGATATTTTTAGGCCTGCTCACCCAAGCTTGGGCAAACAGGCCCATTAACAAAGTGCCAACTAGGTGATGTATTGGCCGAGAATAATGCCAATCTGGCTGAAGGCACTATTCAAGCCACTTGCGAGGCTACCCATTCCAGCCGTGGCAGCAAAGGCCACCAAAGCTAGAATTAAAAGGTATTCAACCAAACCCTGTCCCTCTTCATCACGGTGCAGGCGAAGCAGCGCGCTAACAGCTAAAGTTGTCATGTATTTCTCCCAGGGAAAATTTTACAACTCTTAGTCGCGCCGGCCGTCCATTGATGACCGGCCAGCGCAACTAAACAGCACCGAACTATGTGATGTACTTGCCCAGGATGATCCCGATTTGCGAGAAGGCACTGTTCAGACCGCTAGCCAAACTGCCCATTCCGGCCGTGGCAGCGAAGGCGACCAGGGCGAGAATCAGAAGGTACTCCACCAAACCCTGACCAGCTTCGTCTTTGTGAAGCCGGGCAAGAGAGTTCAGAACAAAAGTCATCATTGAAATAGTCTCCTCAGATTTTTAGCCAGATCCCAACGCGTTTGGGGATCGCGACGGACCGTGCTCTGGCTTATATAAGGCAAGTGAGTTGCCAAACCGAGTCCTTCAACGGATTGGCAGAAGAATCAGGCGATGTGGTGTTAACAAAGCAACTTACGCCGACACACTGTCGTCGGCTATGGTTATTGCCGTGCTTGGCGGCGGGTTTTCGACGGAAGTTATTTTCCCATGGTAACTTTCAGAGTGGCTGTCGGCATGAAAATGGATACATTTGTTTACAGCGGAAAGCCATGGCCGGGAGTTAAAAAATCATCATAAGAGTGCTAAAAACCCTAGTTGCGCTGGTTCTCACGGCAGTTCTCGGATACCTCTTAGCGAGGCATTCAAAGGAAATCCGATCGAATGTTGCAGAACGCGACTCAATCGCCTACTGGACTGCCGGAAGGCTCTTGCTCGTCCACCAGAATCCTTACGATACTCACGCCGTGCTTGCTCTCGAAAGTCAAAGCGGATACCGCCAGGATAGACCCTTGGTTCTGCGCACGCCGCCGTGGTCGCTGTTTACGGTCTTGCCGCTTGGATTGTTGGGCCCCCTTGGGGCATGGGTGTTGTGGACAGCGATGTCGCTTTCGTCGCTGCTGATTGCGATGCGGACCTGCTGGACACTCTATGGAACGGAAGGTGTTCCCCGTAATCTGTTTTCTTTGGTCGGCTATACATTCGCTCCAATACCCGCCTGCCTGGTCGCTGGCCAAATGGGCCTTGTGCTGTTGCTGGGCCTCATGCTTTTTCTCCTGTGGGAACGAGACCACCCATTCTGGGCAGGCGCGGCACTGATACTGCCATTTGCAAAGCCGCACTTGTTATCACTGTTTTGGCTTGGTGTGTTGTTTTGGATGATCCACCGGAAAAGGCGGGCAGTTGCTTTCGGATTAGGTGCCGCATTGGCTATGGCAATTGGCCTCGCGCTCGCCTTCGATCCAAGTGTATTTCGTCACTATCGAGAGATGGTGTCGGAAGCAGCAATCGAATATGAATTCATCCCTGCGCTTAGTGGGGTCCTGCGACTGTTGTTTTTCCGTCGCTTGTTCTGGATCCAGTTCATTCCGATGATCGCCGGGCTGGTGTGGGCCGCGTGGTTTCTATGGCGTCAGCGACAGAATTGGGATTGCCGGCAGCATGTACCCGTTCTTCTTGTTGTCTCCGTACTGACGACGCCTTACGCGTGGCTCACCGACGAGGTGGTGTTGTTGCCCGCGATGCTGCAAGCGGTCGTGTTCGTTTATCAGACTCGCACGAAGATGAAGGCTGCAACTCGTGTCGCGCTGCTTGCATTCGGATTGATGGATGCACTTCTATTGCTGATATTAAGGTTTAAGATCCCGTTTTCAACGGGCATCTACTTCTGGAGCAGCTTGGTTTGGTTTTCCTGGTACGTATACGCGTACCGTTTGCATTCGCGTTCTTCGCACGCGGACCACGGCCTTAACATCGTGGAAGGTGCACATTAGGGAGGCGCTGTTTGGAAGTCTCAAAATGCCTTGCGAAATTTGAAGCTGTTGCCGCTGCCGCCAGTAGGAGGAGGACAGCGATGGCCACGAAGAAGAAATGGTTCGGCGAGAAAGATTCCACCAGAGGGATGGCAAACATCAGAACTGCGGCACGATTGACGAATTGGGCAGTTTTGCCGTCGCGGCCTTCACTGGGCAGGAACGAATTGAGAAGAACGGTGGTTGGAAGCAGGAGCACACTCAGATCATGGATGTAGGTGTGGTGACCCACAAGAACGCTGCAGGGAATTGCCAACAAAAGAAGCGCTGAAGACTCCGTTACGTTCCATCCCTTGCGCGCAGTCCACACCAGCGCTGCGGCTGAGAGAAGCAGGGTGATGGCGTGTAGCCAAGGCTTCGGTGCACAGCCATTGCAGATGCCAAAAACGAATCCGTGAACATTCGCCATTTGCTCAAGGACGATTGGATACCGCGACAGATCCGATACAGGTGGCCGGAGACCGGCGATCGAAAGCAGTGAGGAGATGTAAAGCTTCGTTTGTCCGGGTCCGGTCAGGGCAATGGAGATTGCGGCAAGTGTGATTGCGGTGGCCGCGAATCCCAAGAGAAACGACCAACGGCGCCAAATCAGGAAAAGGAGTGCTATAGGTAGCACAATTGGAAATTTAAACAGCGCCAGTCCGGCGAGAATCCCAGCATGGAAATTTTGCTGTCGATCTAGTAAAACGAATGCACCTGCGAGCAGGGTGGTCAGCAATAGGGAATCCTGACCTTGGATGAGGGCATATGCCACTGGAAGAAATCCAAGAAATATGGCGAATGGCAGCCAGGGATAAACGACTCGAAGATTTTGCATCCAGGGCCAGAGCAGGATAAAGCAGATAATCAACGCGGCGATGTTGCAGGCAAGAAATAGAAAGTACGCCGCTGGATATGACAGAGCGCTCAACGGAACAAAAATCAGTGCGTGATAGGCAGGGCTGACGAACGGCAGGGCAGTTGGCTTAGGCGACACAAGTCCGTCTTGAAATTGTTTCTGAGTTGCGTATTCGTAGAGATTCCTGGAGTAGCCAGACCTGACCATGGCTCCAGCCGCATAAAACTGCCGGAAATCGGCCCTCCCCGCAAGGGCGAGTGGAAGAGTGAGTCCCCACGTCCAAAGATGAATCATCACCAGATAGAGCGGCATACCGAGGGCGAATAATCTAACGCGGTGGGGTACATCAGAAGGAGCCCAAGCCACCTTCGCGGAAGCACCGGAGAGAATCACGCGAGTTCCGCGGGATGTGTATCGAGCCGTCGGTAGATCATTGGGGGCATGTCACATCTTTTCGCACCATGAAGTGGAAACGCCACCCATCCGGCGAATGCAGCATCTTGCAGACGCGATAGTTCCTCGAAATATAGTCGGCTATCGGATCGTTCGCGATCGCGGCAAGTGAGGTGTCCGGCCATGAATTGGCGATTTTCTCCGGAAACGACGGTTCGAACAACACCGGGGATGAGGTGTGTGACTTGAGAGAGGCGATAATTTCTTGTGCCTGAGCCGGGGTATTCATTCCTGGCTGAAAGTAATCGTAGGCTGATGGACTGCGCGTTGCCGTCAGATAGTTATAGAGGGGGAGGTAGGGATAAACGAGGATTTCTCGTTCGGGTGCGACGTGCGCCTGGACATATTCAATCACCGAGTCTTTTGCGTTCGCGCTGATCGTGCCTCGTCGAGTTTCGATTTGGTTGTTGGTGTTGACCGCAGCGAGCAGAAGCGCCAACGCCATCATTCCGAAGGACAATGCCACGAACGTCGATAAGTACGGACGAAGGCTTACTACAAGAGCGCTTCGAAGATAGGGAGATCCTAATAACCATGCCAGTAAAACGTACCAGAGAGGTGCCAAGTACATGAGGTGGATGATGTCCGACCTAACAATTACCACTGAAAGAAGCAGTCCGGAAGATGTTGAAGAGATCAGCACATAATACGACCCATGCGCGGGAGCGAGTTCTTGGCGTCTCATCCGCGCGACCCAATATCCGAAAAGTCCGAGCCCGACCAGCGGCAGGACTGGGACTAAAAATCCCGGCGACACGGCAAGCGTTTTTAGTACTCGCACTCCTACTGGGCCACTATAAAAAATCATCTGACGAGCGTGATCCGACCAGTTCTGCCACCCATAGGAAACGTGGTTTGCTTGGGTATAGTGTCGGAGAGGCCATGCCCAGTCCTGCAGCATCATTCCAAGGCTTCCTTCCATGCCGAAGTACACGCACACTGGGATGATGGGAAGGAGAAATCCGGCCAACATGCTCGCAAGTTGTGCCGGCCCGAAAATGCGTTGTCGCCCGACCAGGCGCAAGCTCAAAAAACCCAAGGCGAAGCCCAGGCAAAGACCAGCTCCTTTGGATTGTTCGAAAAGGATTGTCGACGAGGACAGGCATCCGGTAACGAAGGCCCAAAGTCCCTTGTGCGATTCTAGAAACCGCACGCCAGCGTAAACAGCCAAACACGCGAGCAGCGTGCTATACCAATTGTGAAGAACCAGAAATCTGTAGGCGAACCCCGTGGAAGTGGTCAGCGCTGCAGCAAACACCGCAATTCCGCGCGAACAAACGCGCCGCGCTAACAGATAAGTGATAACCGAGCAGATTGCACCGGCCACAGCAAGGCAGATGCGTGCCATGATTAGCGAATCACCGGCAAACCTGAATAAAAACGCTACAAGATAGAAAGAACCGGGAGTATAGAACGAGAAAAAATCGCGATACGGCACCTCACCGTGCAGGATTCGTTCGACCCCTTGAAGCACGATTCCCTCGTCGGGTTCCAAGGAACTGTAGTGACGAAACATCGTGAGATAAGCCAGCGACATCACAAACAGCAAAACCGGAATGAGTCGATCACCGCGCACAAGGAAATTACGGAACTCGTCCGCTCTGTGCGGTGCTGGCTCGCTGGCTTGCGACTCGGTTTGTGCGATAGACGTCATTTGCTTGTCTCTTATCCAGCAGCTACGAGCTGACCGAGAGTCGTCGGTTGTTGGCTGGCGTGGCGAGCGGCCAACATTGCCGAAATTGCAAATAGCAGCAGAATCGGACACATCAGGAACAAGCAATGCCAAGCCACACAGAGAAAATAAATTGCAAATGTCCAGAACAGTGCCATTGTCGTTCCTAAGACGAAGCGCAATCCACGATATCGTCGTTGGGGGAAATTGGCGGCAACGAGAAAGAGTGCCAGGAGCAACGGGCTGAAGTCATGCGTAAACATGTGAGATCCAGCGAGCAGCGAAGCGGGAATTGCAGCGGCGAACATCAGCTCGTTCGACGCGCGGTCGCCGACAGATTGCCACAGCCTGGCCACAAGTGCCAGCAGCGCAATTGAAAAAAACGCGACCACTAAATTCAATCCTCGCGCCGGGATCTCGCGGCCCAAGGTCGCGTGAACAAAGCCATAAATGGTTGGCATATCCGTCGCGGAGCCGTAGGACAAATTCTGCGGATTGTTGTTTACGTCTGAGAGTAAGTGGAGGTAGCCGGCAATACCGTCCCATCCCACTGCAATTGTCGAAAGCATAACCAGTAAGAGCGAGGAAAGGGCGAATCCTCCGAGGAATCGCCATTTTCTTCGAACAAGAAAGATGAATGCGAATGGCAAGACAAATTGGAGCTTAAGTAGTCCGACGCCAAGCCAGAGCCCTGCAGTGAATTGCCTGTCGTGCTGGAGTTTGATAAATGCCATCGCATAGAAAGCCAGCACAAGTATGGATGATTGCCCCTGGAAGAGTGCCACGCCGAGTGGGGCAAATAGGAACCAAAGACAGAGATAGCCTAGATTCTCGCGAGGCCAGGGAAGAAAAGACCGCAGGAAGAACATTAGCATTAGCCATACTACGGTGTTAAACAGCCCCCAAAGCATGTACGCCGTTGAAAACGGAAAGGTGCCAAGCGGCGCGAGAAAAAATGCCTCAAAAGGAGGATGCTCATAAAAGAGAGGATTGGGATGTTCAAAGAGTGAGTCTCTTACCTGTTTTTGAAAACCGATGTCGTACAGTCTCGACCCCAGTCCGTCATGAACGATTCGCGCGGCTACATAGGTCAGAGAGAAATCTGTCTTCTCAACATTTGGGCTGTGTGTGGACCAAAGCACAGCGCCGAGCAGAAGAACTGCCGCGCCGAAGAACCCCAACGTCGCTTCGTTCAGACGAAGGACAAAGCGGCGCTGATCAAGGGCATCACTATTGGACATATGGCGACAGCCTTGGAGGATTGTAGTCCGGCTCAATCAGCCATATTCTTCTTCCTCGAAAATATGCGACTAGCTCACTGTTTTGTGTACCCATATCGCGTGCCCAAATTACTCTAGATCCATCGATGTTTGCGTCGTTGAAGACCCACTCGCCATTGATGAAGTCGTGCTCCGGATTGTAGCGGACAATTACGACATGCTGACCGGGAGCGTTCTCTAATTGCTGGAGTAGTGCGGCCCGATGCCAGTTTTGCGGGTCACGAGAGCACCAGGTACGAATTCCGCTTGGGCGGATTGCGACACCGGCTATTGGCATGGCAGCGCGCAGCAAGAACATAACGAGGCAGATAACCGGAACCATGCGTAACAGGAATACTCCACTCGGTCGATTTCGCCAGTGCCATGATTGCATGAACTTCATGCCCATAAGCACGAGCAAGTAAAACGCTGTAGTGAGTGCCGCCAGGTAATGCGGATGTCCTACGTAAATAGTGAGTGCTGCACCTAAAAAACTACCCACACATACCGCAAGAAGTAGCGTCGCTCGCCATGAAATAGTGCGAGGCTCTTGCCTTCTTAGCCATGCGAGCACTGGCAGGCTCAGAATAGGACCAAAGAAGAAGGCCCAGATCGTCGCGGCCTTAGCCAGCAGGAGCTCCACAGGATGCTGACGGGCAAAATGGTACATTCCGAGGACAGCGCCCCCCCGATAGAATTCCTCGAAAATCGCATGATGATAGGTGATGGCTCGTATCTTCTCCCAGGGAAAGTACACCAGTCCATAAGTTGCCATGTTGAGCTTATACGGAGTGGTCCAGGGACTGCCGGTGACGCGCCAAAAGTAGTAGCCCAGGGCTGCCGTTGCCAAAAGGACGGGCAAGCTAATCGGCAGCATTGCTTTACTGATCCACACGCCAGCTGCATGCACGTTGTCTCGCAAGCACGAGGTCGCAAGGGCCACACCAATTGACACCAAGAAAAAAAGGGATTCATACGGACGGGTAATCAGCAGGAGCGAGGCACCTGCACCGAAGATCAAGGCAGAACCGGTCTCCGGTGTGCGGTTCAGTCCGGGCACGGCCCCGAGAACCAAGGCTCCGCCAATGGCCGCAACGGACCCTCCCCAATAACCGTTTGCCCAGTAGCTGAATGTCCCAATGCGAAGCACGACCAAAAATCCGCCAAGCAAGGCCCACCCAGGTGGCAGCCATTGCTGTAATGCCCAGCAGATGGCACCGCACATTATGCCGATGCTCAGCCATACGCCCCAGAACGGATGCCCAAAAACGACTTTCCCGAGTGCCAAGAATAGAGCCTGGCCAGGAAAGTACATCGACGCGTAAGTGGGATGCCAATTGACATGGAAGGTCTCGAAATGGACCCACATGGGGTGAGTGGGATTCGTCAGCCTTCCATGCGCAAGAGTATCTGCCAGTAGCAAATGACTGAACTCGTCGTGAATCCCGGGTTGTGGAACCGGCAAAATCGGCAGCAGAGCCAACCGCAACACCAATGACAACAGGCCAATTGATATGGCAGCTAGCGAGCGACGGGATGCAAATGCAGAGAGATGTTGCTCGGCGCGCGAAAACCATGCATCGCCCAGCCACGGATAGAGGAAGGCGAGAGCCACACAAATTAGCAGTAAGCAAAACTCAATCAACAGAAACATGGCTCAAGGTTGTCCGTTGGAGCAGCAGAAGAAGCGAGAACCGCTTCCATTCTGCCCTATGTGGGCGATGAAAGCATTATTGAAACGCGTTACAGATCACGTTCTACACTGGATTCGATCGCAGAATTCGCTGGAGAATTTCTTCACCTCATGAATACAATTACTCCCAAGGTACACATCGTCCACGGCGAGTAGGTTCCGTTTTGTGAACAAATTCATGAGCGAAATCCAAGCACCAATTTATGTAGGTAATCAGTTTGATCCTGCGGGTGGCAACGCGGTCTTCGAGCCTCCCGACGTATCCGTCGTGATCCCCTGCCTCAACGAAGCTCAATCCGTCGGATTGTGCATAGACAAGGCCCTTGCGGTTTTTCGAGAGCACGGAATTCGCGGGGAAGTAGTTGTCTCCGATAACGGATCAACGGACGGTTCCATCGAAATCGCGCGCGAGCGCGGAGCCCGGGTGGTTCATGCCACTATCAGGGGATACGGGAATGCGCTCCGAAAGGGAATCAATGAAGCTCGGGGCGAGTTCATCATCATGGGTGATGCGGACGACAGTTATGACTTCACCGAGGTTCCAAAGTTTGTTGAGAAGTGGCGCTCGGGGTCCGAGTTCGTGATGGGAAATCGCTTCGCGGGTGACATTAAGCCGGGCGCCATGCCGGTGTCCCACAAACTTCTTGGCAATCCTGCTTTGACCGCGATCTTGAACCGCTTCTTTCATGTCGGCATTGGCGATGCATATTGCGGAATGCGGGGATTCACGAAGCGAATTTACCAAAGCATAGATCCGCGCACCACAGGAATGGAGTTCGCTCTAGAGTTGGTCATCAAGGCCTCAAGAATGGGTGCCAATGTCACGGAGGTCCCGATCACGCTGTGGCCGGACAAACGTGGCCGCGCCCCGCACCTGCGGACCGTTCACGATGGCTGGCGAAGCCTGCGTTTCATGTTGCTTTACGCTCCCAACTGGCTGTTCGGTGTACCGGGTGCGTTCTTGCTCATGTTTGGGCTGGCCCTCGTTTTTTGGCTTCTGCCAGGACAGCGGCCCGTCGGCCGGATCATATTCGACATCCACACGATGCTCTACGGCATGTTGTTTTCACTGCTGGGAGCACAGATCATCTCTATTGGACTTTTCGCCAAGGTGTATAGCTATGCCGAACGTTTCTCGCCGAATCAGCGTTCTTTGGAACGTTGGCTTAGCCGGGTCAAATTAGAGCACGGCTTGATCGTCGGAACCCTCCTGGCTTTGCTCGGCGCTGGCGGTTCCGTTTTTCTGGTGGCAGAGTGGATCACTGGCGGTCTCGGGCGCTTTGATCAACTTCGTTTAGTGATCTTTTTCTCATTGTGGTTTTTTCTTGGTATGCAGATTATTTTTTCTTCGTTCTTTATTAGCATGCTCGGCATCAGCCGTGGAACTTACATCGGCGACTATGACATCAAGAAGCGTTGATCAAATGACCCCGCCCGTCCACTTTGACGATTATGCGCAGCACTACGATGATGCGCTGAACCGTGGCCTTGCTGCGACGGGCGAAGCTAAGGACTACTTTGCCCGTGGGCGCATCCAGTGGCTCTCGCGCTGCCTGCAAGAACTCTCCGAGCAACCTAAACTCCTCATGGACTTCGGCTGCGGCGATGGTTCCACTTCCGAGTTCTTGCTGGCTATGAATCAAGAAAGTTCCGTGATCGGAGTGGACACCTCGGAGAAATCGTTAGAGCTGGCTACTCGGAACTGTGGAAGCCAGCGGGCGTCTTTCCACTCGATTGCGCGGTACGAGCCCAAAGGCGAGCTGGATTTGGCTTACTGCAGCGGCGTTTTTCACCACATCCCACTCGCGGAACGCGCCTCGGCGGTGGATTACGTCTTCCGCTCTCTGCGTCGCGGCGGGCTTTTCTCGTTTTGGGAGAACAATCCCTGGAACCTGGGCACTCGTTACGTGATGTCGCGCATTGAGTTCGATCGTGACGCCATGACGCTTACGCCGCCTCAGGCTACGGCCCTAGTGCAAGCGGGAGGCTTCACAATTCTGCGCAAAGACTCTCTCTTTTACTTTCCCAAATCGTTGAACTGGCTGCGTTGGATGGAGCCGTATCTCATTCGCTTGCCGCTGGGTGGCCAGTATCACGTCTTGTGCAGGAAGTAGGCTCAGCGTTGATCGATTCGCCGGAGGCGCTAGCAAAGAGGTACTTTAATTTCGATGTGTTGCTACTAACGACAAATTGCGGGGAACGACTTGGATAATGCGCTGCCGCGGAAGAAGGTGATCATAATTGGCGCGGGTCCGGCGGGCTTGACCGCTGCACTTGAACTCTCAAATCATCGCGTGCCGGCTGTGGTGCTCGAGGCCGATAACCAAGTAGGCGGCATTGCTCGCACTGTCAACTACAAGGGATATCTCTTCGACATCGGCGGCCACAGGTTTTTTACGAAATGGGATGAAGTCAACCAGATTTGGAATGAAGTTTTAGAGGAGAAGTTCCTGGAACGTCCTCGCCTTTCAAGGATATACTATAGGAAAAAATTCTTCCTGTACCCTTTGGTCGCAAAGAATGCGCTCTTCGGCCTGGGCCTGGTTGAGAGCGCCAGGATTTTAGCCAGCTACTTGAAATCGCGTCTGCGTCCAACCCCAAAAGAAGAGAACCTGGAAGACTGGGTTTGCAATCGGTTTGGACGTCGGCTCTACGAAATCTTTTTCAAGACTTACACCGAAAAGGTTTGGGGAGTTCCATGCACGACGATCCGGGCCGAATGGGCTGCGCAACGAATCAAGGGATTGTCCCTATTGACCACGGTACGTAATGCAATTTTTCCAAGCAAGAACTCCGACATAAAGACATTGATTGACAGGTTCCACTATCCCGAGCGCGGGCCGGGGCAGATGTGGGAGACTCTTGCGGCGCGACTGGACCGATCCGGCTATCAAGTGATGACGGAACGGCCAGTCGTCCAACTCTGCCATCGCGGCGGCGAGATTACCCACGTGGTGGCTGACAGCCCGCACGGCCCAAAGGAGTTCAGCGCTACTGACTTCATCAGTTCGATGCCTATCCGCGACCTGGTAAATGCTCTAGACCCGCAACCGCCCGAGCATATTCGCGATGCAGCAAACAGCCTCCGTTATCGCGACTTTCTAATCGTGAGCCTGATCATTAACAGGAAGGATGTTGTCCCCGATAATTGGATTTATGTCCACGACTCCAGTGTGAAAGTCGGCCGCATCCAGAATTTTAAGAATTGGTCGCCGGCGATGGTCCCCGACGAAAACAAAACATGCCTGGGAATGGAATATTTCGTTTTTGAAAATGACGAGCTCTGGTCTAGCCCTGACCAAAAGCTGCTTGAAATGGCACACAGAGAGCTAGTTGAACTAGGACTCGTCCGTGCAGAAGAGATTGAGGATGGCACAGTGGTGCGTATGCATAAGGCATATCCGATGTACGACGAACATTGGAGCGCGCACGTTGATCTCATCCGTAACTACTTGAATGAGCATGCGCGAAATTTACAGCTCGTCGGACGCAATGGTATGCACAAGTACAACAATCAGGACCATTCGATGATTACGGCTCTTTATGCCGCGCGCAATGTTTGCGGTGCCCACTACGATTTGTGGGAAGTGAACACGGAACCCGACTACCACGAAGAGAAGAAAAGTGGGCCAAAGCCGAAGCCCACAGGAGACGTAGGGGCCACGGCTCAATGAAAAGCAATCCTCCCTTGTTTCGACCCCATGTGCGAATCTTCGTAAGAAAAAAAATGCTGGTTGTAACTGCCCTAATGCTGATTTTTGGACTCAGCGTGATGGTGCGTCTACCGATGTTGGGTAAGCCCTTGTCTCATCCTCGTGAGTGGCTCAACGCAACTGTGCTCAGGCATCTTCAAATTTGGCACGAGATGGGTATCGCACGTGCCCACTTTGCGCCCATCATGACCTATCCCGGGCGGGCCGATAAGAACATCTCCAACGCGGCCTCAGAGCACATGGACTCGCAAGGAAACTATTACTATACTTCTTACCCCCCACTTGCCTATTATGTCCCGTATTTCATCTTTGAGGCCTTGCACGTCTATCCGTCCGTCCTTCCGCTACGAATATTCAATCTCCTCCTTCATTTCATCAGCGGGCTATTTGTTTACCTCGCACTCGCGGTCTTACTCGATTGTGAAAACGAAATATGTATTCCGGCCGTGCTTGGGTTTGTCGTTTACATCTTTTCGCCTCAAAGTTTGTGGCTTCAATCGACCGTTTACATGAGCGACATTTTCGTGCAGGTGTTATTTGCCGCAGGGATTTATTTCGCAGTGAAATGGGCGAAGCGCGGACCCTCGGGTTTTTTTTCATATCTCATACTCGGGATGCTCATATTCTGTTTCGTTTACGCTGAATGGCTCGGAGTAATGTTTGCATTATCCTTGTCCCTCTTTGCTTGGCTACAACGCGATCAACCCTGGGCCAGAGGTTTTCAGTTTGCGGTAACACTTGGGATCTGTGCTGCACTTGGGCTTGTCCTCTGGCAGTATTCGTTGATCAGTGGATTGCACGCCTTCGTGGCTGCCTCACATCACAGGTATCTGTTGAGAAGTGGTCTTGGAGCCCAGGTGGGGGAGGATTTTCACCCGTGGACCATGCTCGGGTGGCTACTACTTCTCACTTATCTGTTGGTTGCGTATGCAGCCGATTTTCTTCTCCTGGCCGTTTGGGCAGGCGTCGGAAAGAAACTCCCAAGCAGCAATATCGCGAAGAACATGAAAACCGCGCTGCTCTGCAGTGCCGTGCTGCCTCCGACCTTGCATCATCTAGTATTTTTCAACTTCACGGCGTACCACGAATTTTCAACGCTGAAGGATGCTCCGATGATCGCGATTTTCGCAGGAATGCTTGCGTCGCGGTTGTGGAAGAGCAATAGCACCCTCAGCTTCCCCGCGATGCGCTTGCGGACTTTCTTGATCGGTTCGGCTGTGGTGTTCTGCGCTGTCGCGATCCCAGAGTACCGGATGCTGACGGGACCACTGGTCCCGGCGTATAAAACTATCGGAGAATGCATTGCACGCCACGCCACACCAGACGAGGTTGTCTTCGCTCAATTCCAGCAGCCCGAGGCTATACCTTTGCCTCAAGTGGTGCTGTATGCGCACCGCAATATTGCGATCTGGCAAGATGAGGCCACTGCGCGGGAGTTGGTCAGCAAGAATGGCGTCTCGGGCGCGGTGCTCTTCGTCATGAACTCTGCGCAAACTGAGGTCTCTGAAATCCGCCGAATGAAATTCTGAACAGCCGGCCCACTCGCCCGCACCCTCAAATGCAAGTTACAACGTCCCCGCGCGATCGTAAGGCAATCGCTGATGCTGAATAAAGGAAAATCGCTAGCAACCCGAGTGTTAGAGTCCCGCCAACCATAACCGTGTTCTCCAGAATTCCTCCGATGACCGCTCCCATCAGATTGATGCCTAATCCTTCCGCAGGCCTCGACACATCTCTAAAAGCACGGGAGAAAATCAGACCTGAAAAAAACACCGGCAAAGCCGCAAAAATAGTTGCGACTATGGTTCTTGTGGCACTGGGCAAAGTGTTGAAGAACGAATAGGGCAGAAAAAGATCAATCGCCAAGAGTGCAAACAGTGCGACGTATGCGAATCGTCGCGATCCTTCCCTGAACATGATTACCGTGTTAGCGAGAAGTCCCATCACGAGAAATCCGGCGATTACGGCCGCATTCACGATCCAAGTCGAGCCGAACAGTAGGGACAGTTCCGTGACCGCCTTGGTTTCCAGCAATAAAAATCCTGCGCCGAGGAAGAACAGATGTATGTTTTGCGGACCAGCTAGATGAGAAATCGGAACTTGCCGGCGCAGCATTCCCAGGCTGAACGTCAAGAACAGAACGAAAACTCCAATTATGGGGATTGGAATGGTTTTGGACTCCAAATATAAAAACGGCCAATGGTCTGTGCTCATTGTCGCGGTAGCTTCGTGGGGCTCAAGCTCTTTGCTGATTTCCGGATACTCCGAAACATGCTGCTCATTGCTGTTAGCTTCGACGAAAACCACGCCCGCACCGTCGTAGCCCGTGTAATATGCCACCGGTGTCTTGCCGAAGGCGTGCTTCAGATTAAGAAATAGCCGATCGGTAATGTACGCAGTTCTGCCGCTGTCAAAAGCCAGCACCGCGATACCAGTTGGCGCCAAGAGATTCTTCGCCTCCTGGAAGCTCTCGGTCGTATAAACGTAATCGTCGAGCCGCAATACTGAAAGACTGGAAAACATCGTGTGAGAGTCAAGAAACCCGAAAACGATGAGATCGTATTTTTCTTGTGTTCTCTTGAAGAACGCACGCGCGTCGTTTACATGCACAGTGACGTACGGGGAGTCATACGGATGCTCGGGGTGGTATTTTCGGCCCAGCTTCACCAGCGTGGGATCAATTTCTACCGCGTCAACGTGAGTTGCGCCGTTCCTCAGCGCGGCAGCAACGTCATTGCCAGTGCCTGCGCCCACAACCAGCACTCGCGCCGGATGCGGAGCAAAGCGATACGGAAGACTGTAAGCTGGCAGACCTTCGCGGTTGAGTTCAGCGCTGGGGAAGTTATGCGCCATGAAGTCAGCCGAAAGGTCCAGAATTTTCTGATGGTAGTCGTGGTTGACATCAATGAGATAGGCGGGTGGACGCGGCCAGCCTTCGGGCGGAGGCACCTCGAAGAGCGTGATTCTGTAGTACGGCGACCAGATCGTGCTCTGCTTTAGTGAAACACCGCCGAGATCATAATTGTGGGACCGCAAGTTGCGCACAGATGGCACTGCAAGCACGCAAATCAGAATGCCGAACGTCGCGAGTGCCAATCGTTCGTGGAAAAAGAAGGGAATCGCGGCTCCGAATCCAACCAATAGCCAAACTGCCGGCGGTGCACTCGAGAATGAAAGAGCCGTGAATGCTAGAATCCCTGCCAGGCTCCCGGCAAGGTTCCACCCATAGCCCTGAAGGGGCGGCAGCAAGGTCAATCGCCCTCCGACCAGCCCACCCAAAGTCAGAAAGAACATCACCACGACGTAGAGAATTGCAGGGACGATGGCAAAGAAAATCCATGGCCCAAGGAAAAGCCAAATTACTCCCCAGCTGCCATGAAAAACAGGTTGGTGACCGAACATTTCATACTGACGGCCGGGTACCGGCAAATGGGTCAGCCCTAACGTCGGTGCGAACGCAGAAAGCAGGAACAATATTGACGTAAAGAGTTGGAATAGCTTCTTCTGCGTCTTGCGCGGATCAATCACGAGCATCCCCAAGCCGATTCCGAAGAAACTTGCGACTAAAGCAAGATTCTTGAGATAAGCAAACACGCGAATTTCAGTCGAGAGATAACGGATTACCACTAGTTCGAAATACAGCCCCAGAAAACTCGCCAAAAACAACATGAGGACGTCTTGGCGGCGAGTATCGTGAGACTGTTCAACTAATTGGGCAGCTTGCAGGTTTACACTGCTCGACATTCGCACCTCTGGAATTGTTGGGGAACTATGGACCCTCGGCGGCAGTCTATCCCGCCAGTGGTCCTGCCTCAATAAAGATTCCTGTTGACCCTGCCTACTCGTAACTGTACGACGAACATCGCGTGAGTTTTCTGTCGGCCTTGCGCGCTTCCCAGCCACTCCGCTAGGCCGAAAGCTTACCTGATCGACTGGCGTTTCCACATAGGTTGGTGAAAATTTCGCAATACGGATTTCGCTTTGGTCCCCATCAGCGGTGAACGTGGCAGGGTTCGGGCTCAAGACTGCGGCTAGAAGGATATCGGCCCATTAACCACAACGAAATAGAAAATGTTATTGGAGCGATGGCATAAGGAATCGAGATGGACTTCACCATCGAACCGATAATCAACGAAACATTCAGCACGGTATAAGCGGCTACTGCCCACCGTGGTAGTACGCCGAACCGTCGAATGCACTCCGCAAAGAGCGCGACAACAGGAACAACTAGCAGCACTTGATCAAATAGCCATCCCCACGAAGCGGTGAGGACTGAAGCCGTAATTAGAGCGGGCGCGGAGTTGATCCAATTCCACGTTGAGCGCTGTCGACTCCAATACCAGGCAAACCAGATGATGCCGAAAAAGCTCGGGAGGAACTGTAGAGCGAATGTGTTTCGATCACCGAACGGCGCACGGAGGATTGCTCCCAACGCAGAAGGATATAACTGCATGTAGGGTCCGCCGCAAAGAGCCAAGTAATGTCGAATAAGTAGCCGATCGGGTACGCTCGCGATTTGCGTGAGCAACACAATCGGCCATGCAATTCCTGCCAATGTCTTCCAAGACTTGCGCTGAACGGCGTCGAGGATTACGGCCAAGAACAGCAAATAAACAAGCTGCGGTTTGATGGCGCATAAGAACAGTGCTGTCCCGGCAAAGAAAAAATGGCCCCGTTTTTCCAGCCAAAGGAAAAGCGCAAGCCCGAGCAAGATTAAGGGAGCCACTTGCGCGAATCTGATCACTAGCAGCGCCGGATAGAAGCTGCAGGCGAATAATCGGCGCATTAATCTTGAATCAGATATTTCGGTCAGTCGTATTTCTGGGGCATACAGATCGAGAAGCAATTCGGACGATATGAGAATGGCGGTTAACAAAGCGCCACTCCACAGAAGCCAGGCGAAAGTGTAGGAAGAAAGCATCCCGAGTGGCGCTATAAGAGGCAGAGTCCACGGTGGGTTAACGCACATAAGCGCCACGGGCTCTTTCCAGCCCAGAGCTACCTCGCGGCGGAATACTTCAGCGAGCGAGTAAGGATTACCACCGCTGACAAAAACGTGGGCCACGGTCCAGTATTCGACGAAGTCGCGGAGAGGGCGAGAAAACGCAACCAGCAAGACGAGGGCTCCCAGCAGGAGCACGGCGACTCCTCTAAGCACGTCGAGAGATTGGTTGCGTGAATTCACTCCAATAATTTCACTGCAATCAGGTATCCGAAGACGGCACCGAACGCGGCGGTGTCAAACGATGCAACCTAATAACTGGGCTCGAACAAGGGGACGCATCGACCCTCTGCTGCACTGGAGCTAGTGCCGGCAAGAGCCGCTCGCGAATTCGCAGCAGCGGCAATTCGATGAGCTTCATCATGACAAATCCAGCAACCAGCGACGCGATGAGATAGATCGCGAAGCTAAGCCTCGTTTCACCGATACTGTTCTTCAAAAATGTTGCGATAATAGCGTGCCAGAGATAGATCGAGTAAGAATAACGTCCCACCCAGGCAAGTCCTCGCGCCCGCATCCAAGGAGTACCCAAAGCCCAGATCAGAACGCATGAGTATCCGAGCGATATCATGGTTAATCCCACAGTGGCGGTTAGGATCGAGAGCCTTGAACCCGAGGCAACAAAAGCGGGCCCGAGCAGCAATAAACCGCACAACAAGACCAGACGAGGTCGCCTAACTGCCAGCGATCGAAAGTGAGAATAGTAGCCCAACGTGACGCCGAGGAACAGCGTGTCCAAACGGAGGTGCGTTGGATAGGCAATCTGGTTCCAAAGTCCGTTGTGTGAAGCGACGGCGATCCGCCCCGCAAGACAACCCGTGGTTAGGGCGATCGAGGTAAGGGGAATAACTCGAAAGGCGTCATTGGATTTGGGAAACATCCGTAACAGCCCCACTAAGAACAGGGGTAAAACGATGTAGAAGTGTTCTTCTACCGCGAGCGACCAACCGTGATCGGTAATGTGAGGAAGATAGTTCTGCACGAAAAGGGCATCTCCGAGGAGTGCTCTCGGAACGCGACCGGTTCGGAATAAGGAAACCACCGCCAGAAAACAGACCAGCGCATAAAATGGCGGGTAAATCTTAAAGCCTCTTCTGAGCCAGAAGCGTTTTATGTTGATCGTGCCGGCGCGTTTGTATTCGGCGAACAGCAAACCAGAAATCAAAAATCCGCTGAGGACAAAAAAGAGATCTACACCCGACCAGCCGAAACGAAACCATAAGTTCAGATATTTCGACTGTTCAACATACGGCGCGTGTCTGCCGAGAACCAGCAGAATTGCGATTCCTCGCAACACGTCGAGGGATTGGTTCCGTGAGTTCAAAACTAGTATTTGTGGGGGTCTTTACTCTATCGCTGGTCGTTCAGTAGTGCAAGCTAAAAAGCGGGATATGGCGAGACTTGAGGCGGGGTTTTATCAGGTTCGACCAGCCAAACGTGCCTGTCCTTGTAATAGCGGAGCAATCCTTCATTTTGTGGGCCCATATCGTGCGCCCAAATTATCTTCTGATTGTCAATATCCGCAAGATTTTGCACCCAGTCAACCGGTTGGAGGCGATCGCCCCGATATCGAACCAGGACCAAGTGCAAGCCCGGTTTCGCCTCAAGCGCAGCTTGAACTGGCGCGCGACTGAGTTCGTCGAATAAATGAGGTGACGCCCAAGTGAGGGGCATGGTTTGCGGTAAGCGCATACCCGCTGACGGTGCAACTGCTCGTATCAGCAGCATCAGAACGCAGATCACCGGTACGGCGCGCACAATTGCCAGTCCGCTCTTTTTCCCGTGCCAACTCCAGGGCCGAATACTTTGCATTGCCGCTATGACGAATGCATAAACAACGCAAACGAGCGCTGCCGCGTATGTGGGGCCATAGTAGGTTGGCAAGAGGAGAGACACAGCGGAAATCAGAAACACTACTGATAGAAGTCTGAAATTGCCTGAAGAGCGAGCGAGAAGACGTCGTCTCGACCCGCTGATCAGCATGAGAAATGGAAGTGTCAGAGCCGGACCAAGAAAGAACAAATAGAACTGTATGATCCGCGCAATGCTGGAGATCACGGAATGCGATCGCACCAGGTGATATTGTTCAAGCTCCCAACCAAGGAACATCGCGCCGACTTCCGACCGAGGTCTCGCTTGCAGTTGCTGCCACGGAAAGAGTGGAACTGGATCCTGAGTTTCCAGATTTACTTGATATGGCGTGCGAAATGGACTTCCGGTCGTCCGCCAAAAGTAATACAGTAGCGCTGCAAAGCCTATTGCCAGCACGAGAACGCCAGGAACCAAGACTCGTCGGAAGATGCTCCTCCGGTCGAATCTCTCATTCCAGCTCCACCATAGGAGAGCGACAATGATTGGCAGACTGAATATCAGACCTTCCAACGGTCGGCTGCTGGCAAGCAACAATAACCCTAGTCCCATGAGCAGGGAATCAGTGAGCCGGTGTCGTCGTTTTATTCGCGGCAAGGCGCCGAGGATCAGCGCGCCACCAATCGCAGGCACCGCGCCTCCGAAGTAACTATTCGTCCAATAGCTGAATGTGCCTAACCTGATCATCGCAAGTAGTGCGCCTATAAGCGCCCAAAAGGGAGGGAACCAGCCTTGCAGCGTCCAGCAGAGTGCCGCGCTCATCAATCCAACGCTTAGCCAAACACCCCAGAACGGATGTCCGAAGACGAGTTGGCCGAATGCAAGCGGGATACCCTGTCCAGGGAAATACTTCGAAACATACGTTGGTTTCTGGTTTACGTAAGGGGCTTCGAAATGTCTCCACATGGGGTGCGTGGGATTTGCTAAGCGGCCATGCGCGAACGTATCGGACAGCAGCAAGAAACTAAATTCGTCGTGAATGGTAGGTTGCGGGATGGACTCGATCGGCAGCAGAGTGGCCCGCAGTACCAGGGCCGTAACTCCAACCAGAACGATTGAAGTA
>Ga0137372_10001781_pt1 | contig 20792 bp, 13 predicted proteins | sample SagtaG_6_FD_104911 | JGI IMG/M metagenome (GOLD analysis project Ga0137372, IMG submission 104911) | Vadose zone soil microbial communities from Sagehorn Ranch, Mendocino, California, USA - Sage1_R_60_16 metaG | ecosystem: Environmental > Terrestrial > Soil > Vadose zone | place: USA...
CAGCAGGCTAGGCAACGCACCTAGCCGTTTTGCAGGTCTTTCAATGGGCGGTACTGGGCTCGAACCAGTGACCCCCAGCTTGTCGATCACCCTCTCCCCTACTTTCCCTGCTCAGCCGCTGTTTCGCGACCCTCATTCGACGTACTTCGACGACTTACCCGCAAGACGTTTGTGCGTCTATTGTGCGTCGGCAAGACAGTCATTCTGTCGTCTCATCGGGCAACGCGTAGTCCTGGTGGTCATGGGGGCAGCAGGTTCAGCTTGGTCGAACGTCGCTCGCGCGACGCAGAACAGGGTCAGTTCGCTCGAACGACGGCGGCGAAGGCCCTTCGAAGCGCCTGGACATGCACCGCGTCGATGGCTTCAGTCGTGTCTGCGGGCTCCGCTGGCGGGCGAGGTTACGAGCGGGTAGATGATGTCTTCGAAGACGCGGCCGACGTACTCACGGTCCGGCGCCTCGCCTTGGAGGATGCGCAGGAGGTTCAAGCAGAAGTACGGCATTCCTGTACAGATCACCCGGCTCCCAGGCACGACGCTGCAGACGCGGCTCTCCGCGGAGGAGACGGCTGGGACACATACGGGCGACCTCGTGATGCTGAGCGACGATCCGTGCGGATTCCACGCCGCGCATCCCACATGGATCGAGAATTTCGGCGTGAAGGCCATCCCGCTTTGGCCGAGCTACACGAAGTCCGCGAAGCAGTACGTTTGGAAATGCGATGACGGGTGGTCGTATCCCGTGATCGGCATCAAGCCCTGGGGAATCATCTACAACACGGACAAGGTCAAGTCCCCGCCGACTTGGGCTGATCTCGCGTCCCCCGCGTTTGCGAAGCACTTCGCACTACCGGATGTACGCGTCGCGGATGCGTACTACGACTTCTGGAGCCTGATGCTGAAGACGTACGGCGCAAACTTCCTCACGCAGATCGCGAACAACTCGAAGTTGATCAACGGCGGGTCGGCTGCGGCGCAGTCAGTCGCTGCGGGCGAGCAGTGGGCGACGGCGCCGACGCACATCGGCGTCTTCGCGTCGACGAGTGCGAACGGGCGCGCCCCGATCGCCCTGACGATCCCGTCTCCGACCGTTGGGCTCGAGACGACGGCCTTCCTCCTCGCACGGAACCTCCAGCCGCATCCGAACGCGGCCGCCCTGTTCGTGAACTACCTGCTCTCCGGTGCTGGGAACCTGCAGCTCGCGGGCGGGGGAGGCAAGGACTCGGCCGACGGCTACTCGATCTACCACCTGGACTACTTGCCGAAGAACTACGACGCACCTGACCATGACGCTGCGGCAGCGGCGAAGACGCAGATCAATAGTCTCTTCGGGCTGAAGTAACCGCGCGACGGCCGCGAGAACGTGCCGTAAGCGAAGTCGATGGCGGGGAGGCCGGCACATCCGCCGACCTCCCCCCGACGACCGGATCGCGGTCACCCTCACCTAGTGCGGCCTCTCGTAACGTTGCACTCGAAACGTGTTCATGGTTTAGGCGGCGAGCTTGAGCTCGGTTTTGGTCTTGGCGGCTCGGCGTTGGCGGCGTTTGGCGGCTTCGATTTTCCGTCGCTCGCGCTCGGCGGGGCTGTTGCGGTGGCGGACGTGGTCGGCGAGCGCGACGGCGAAGGCGTCCCAGTCGAGGTAGTCGGCGTTCTTGCAGACGAACTCGTCGATCGCGCCGAAGGTTGCCTCGATCCGGTTGAGGTAGCTGGCGTAGGTCGGGGTCGGTACCAGCTCGACGTTGTTGGCGGCTGCCCAGGCGCGGATCTCGGGTGTCCAGTGGCTGGAGAGGCCGTCCTGGATCCAGTAGATGCGGGTCTGCTGGGGATAGGCGAGCCGGATCGTTTTCATGAACGCGAGCGTGGAGGCGCCGTTGCGTCGCGGCCGCGGCCTGATCCGCAGGTAGTCGGCGTGGACGTCGAGTGCGCCGACCAGGTAGCGGATCCCCTGCCGGCGCGTGTGGGTGGCGCGGTGCCGTTCCGGGCGGCCGCGGGCCGCCCAGCCGCGGCCGTGCTTGGGGCAGAGGCTCTCCGGGCCCTGTTCGTCGAAGCTGATCACGACGCCGTTTTCCGGCTGCTCCCGGTAGAGGGTGAGGATCCGCTCCGCCTTCTGCTCGTAGTCGGGGTCGGGGCTCTGCTTCCAGCTCCTGGTCCGCTGCAGCGAGATCCCGTTGCGGGCGAGGATGCGGCCCAGCTGCGCGGGCGAGACCGCGATCGCCTGCCCGCGCAGATAGGCCGAGAGCTTGGCCAGGCTCCAGCGCGTCTAGGGCACCCCGAGCGTGTCGGGACGGGCGCCGGCGACCGCGACGATCCGGGCTTCGTCATCAGTCGAGATCCGGCGGGGTCGCCCGCCCCGGAAACGAGGGCGCAACGACTCGAACCCGTGTCGGTTGAAGTCGTGGATCACCTTGCGCACCTGCGATTCGTCGGTGAGCAGCATGCGCGCGATCTCGGGCGCGCTCATCAGCGTGTTCGAGGCGAGCAGGATCATCGCCCGCTGCCTGGTCGAGGCCAGCTTCGACTGCTTCGACAGCCGCTTCAATCGTTGCCCCTCCGCCGGGGCCAGCTCGCGCACAAACACCTCCGGGGGACGCATCAACACCTCCTCAGATCGCATGCGTCCCAATTCGACAGCAGCCAGAGCGGACCCTGCCGGTTTCCGGTCAAACATTCTGAGAGGCCGCACTAGCTCGCGAAAAAGTCTCCGATGCCGACGCTGCCGACGACGACGGACTGGCGGCCTGCGTAATTTGGCCGGGTCAGCAGCAGCCGCACGCCCGGCCGGCGTTGCGAGAGTCACGATCGTCTGAGCGGCCCGTCCGAGAGCCTGCCGCGCTCCCTCAGAACTCGTACTCGATGTGGGGCGGATACACCGTGATCGTGCCGGCAACCGTGGATGTGAACGTGAGCGGGATCGCGGCCGCGCCGACGAGCGCCTGGAGCGCGGCGGCGATGTCGTAGGTCGAGCGCTCCCCGTCTTGCTGGGCGGCCACCGGGGTTGCACCAACCGCGAGCGCGGTTCCCGAGCGGCCGGCCGCGTCGCCGCTGCGAGTGAAGAGCTCGAAACGCGGCGCGAGGCGCGGTAGCACGGTCTCGGTCGCGGTCTCGCCGTCGGCCGTCCGCACGACTCGCAGTCCGCCCGTCTCGGCCGGCGCCGCGAGCCAAACCGCCTCTCCCTTCGCCGCACGGAGCACGAGCCACACGAGCCCGGATGCGAGCACGACCCCGTCGAAGAAGACGGTCGCCCGCTCCACCAACCCGGGCTGCGCCACCGTCGCCGTTCCCGCGGCCAGCCTCTTGCCCGAGGGCGAGCCCTGCCAGTCCTCTTGGAGCTCGATCGCCACCTCGGTGCCCGCAGCGAGCGCGACGAGCGGCAGCGCGGCGCCGGTGGCGGAGATCGCCTGGTCGACGGTGACGCTGACCGCCGTCGTTCCGTCGGCGCCGACATGAACACCCACCCGGCTCTCCCCCGCCTCCGCCGACTGCGCGGCGGCCGCACGGTCGGGCCGGAGCTTCTCCTGGGTCGAGATCGTCGCCTTCGAGACGGTGGCTCCCTCGGGCAGGATCACCGCGACGCCGGCTTCGCCGACGCTCTCGCTTCCGAACCGGAGCACGCGCTTCTCCGACGGAGCCGCCACCGCGTCCGGGTACGCATCCTGGAGCAGCAGCCGGTTCAACCGGGCCGGAGGCCCCCCGGCCGCGACCGCCGCCTGCGTCTGCGGGCCGAGCGTCACGCCGGCGAAGCGCTGCGTGTCGTACAGCGCAGCGCCCGCAATCACCGCGTTCAACCCGCCGAGAAGCGACGACGAGCCGATCGCGCCGCGCAGGTACGCCGACAGCGGATCACTTGCCGCGCGGATGCGCGACGCAAGCGCCGGCACATCGGTGAGATCGCTCGCGACAAGCGCCGGAAAAGCGAACCCGTCGACGGCGAAGCTCGTTCCGGTGTCGAATGCGGTCAGGGCGAAGCTGCATGGCTCGTCGCCCTGGATCACGAGCCTGACCCTCGGGGTCAGATCGCCGGCCTTCCGTGCGAGGTAGGCCTGCAACGCCTGCCCGAACGCCGCGCCTGCGTCGACGTGCGTGCCGGTCTGGTCGGGGGTCGGCCAGAAGAACGCGAGCAAACCGGGATCGTCCGGGTCGACGATGCCGAGCCGCCCTCCGGTGGCGGCGCCGCGCACCGTCACCGCCGCGATCTCGCTGCGCTGCGGTCCTCCCTCCTGCACGCCGATCGCGAAGCGGACGTCCGTAAAGCCGCCGAAGCCGGAGGCCGCGTTCCCGCCGCCGACCGCCGCCGAGACCGTCGCCTTCGGCGCGAGCTGCTGCTGGTCGAGCCGAAAGAGCTGGACGTGCGAGCCGCTGTACGACTTCGCCGCGGTGAACGCGACGCGCCGCACCTCGCGCGGCCCGTCGAGCGTGACGACGGGCGGGCTGCCCGACGAGATCGCCGTCGCCGGGACGGCGAAGTCGAGCGGCTGGAACGTCCCGGAGAAATGAGCCGCAGTAGGGTCGACGACGATGCTGCTCTCCGGCGCCGGCAGCTCGAACCCGAAGTCGAACGAGGCGCGGTAGACGGTACGCGGACCGGGAACCGCGCTCGTGACCTGGTACGTCGCGAGGGCGTGCAGCTGCTCCTTGCCGTGCTCGCCGGCCCAATGTGAGGGCGACGCTTTCATCCTCCCGGTCCGATCTTGAAGCCGCCCGGAGGGATCAGCAGCTGGAACGTCGTGACCAGCGACGTCTTGAAAGCACTGAAGTCCGCCGCGTCCTTCAGCTTGTCGTTCAGCGTCGTCAGGTCGAGCTTGCTCGCGAGCGCCGCGTTGAACGTCTGCTGGTCGACCTTGCCCGCGACCGCGGCCTGGAGCCCCGAGAACGCCTCGGACTGCTCGAGCGCCGTCCCGATCCCCGTCGAGAGCTGCACGTCGACGTGTGCGCGCAGGTCTGCGCGCGTCTGCTCGAGCGCGCCGAGCGCCTGCGCGCCGAGCTTGCCGATGGTCGCCGATGACGTGTCGACGGCCGGGAACAGCGCCTGCTGCTTCTCTTCCGGAAGCACGTCGATTCCGCTCTCGAGGAAGCCGCCGAGCTTTCCCTCGGCCACCCGTTGGCCGACCGCCTGGCCGACGACGCCCTGCTGCAGCGACACGTACTCGCCGACGCTCTGGTGGATACGACTCAGCATGTCGTTCGGGTCGGAGAAGCCGGTTGCAATCTCCAGCTCACCGCCGAGCAAGGTCTCCTCGCTCGCGAGGTTGATGTGCGTCTGGAGCCAAGCGCCGAGCCAGTCGCGGACATGGACGACGAGCGCACCCGAGGCGACGACGCCGGTGTCGGTCTTGCCGTCGTCGCCGAGCTGATGCACGTAGGCGACGACCGCCGAGTCGAAGGTCGGCCACGACTCGAGCTCGTCCCGGTAGTTGACGCTGTCGAGGAGATGCTCGCGGAAGTCGCGAAAATAGATGTCGACGCCGTCGCGGAAGTCGTCGTTCGCCTCGAACTGGTACGCGCGAACGAGCGCGTCGAGCGCGTCGCGCGCATCGCGAGGCGTCGCCGCAGACGGGTCGAGGCTGCCGAGCGCGCTCTCGACCGCGTCCTGCTGTGCCTGCTCGAGGCCCTCCGAGGTCGGCGGGAGGAGCGTCACCCGCACGCTTCCGTCTCCGGCTGCGCGGAAGCTCACGCTGCCGCCCTCTTGGATCGAGAAGCCGTCGGAGCCGCGCAGCCTGCCCCAGGTGGCCGAGAGCGTGACGGGCACACCGCCGACCGGCAGCCCGTCCGCGCCCGTCACCGTGGCGACGAGCGTCAGCGGTTGGCCGAGGTAGCGCTGCGGCTCGACCTGGCTCACGACGACGCGCGGCGGGGCGGCTGAGAGTGCCTCCTGGAGCGCCTGGACCTGCGCCGCAAGATCGGCGAACTCGTCGCGGCCCACGCCGGTGATGCCGAGGATCGCGCGCACGATGCGCGTGAAGCGCACCGGCCCGATCAGCTTCACGGTGAAGAGCTGGTCGAGACTCGTGAAGCTGCCGCCAAGCTCGGCACGCCGCTCGAGGAGGTGCGCGCCGAGCCGCAGCCCGATGTCGGGCTCGTTCGGAAGCTCGATCCCGTCTGCGAACGCCTGCGCCGTCTCGGCGCCGTTCAGGAAGGCGAGGATCTTCGCCGCGTCCGCCTCGACGACGTCCTCCGGCCGGATCAGCCCTTCGATCTGGCCGAGGATGGCGCGCACGACGCGCGAGAAGCGCACCGGCCCGAGGAGCTTCACGGTCAGCAGCTGCTCGAGCGTCGCGAAGCTGCCGCCGAGCTCGGCGCGGCGCTCGAGGATGTTCGTCGCAAGCCGCAGCCCGATGTCGGGCTCGTTCGGAAGCTCGATCTTCGCCGCGAGCGCCTCTGCGCTCACGGCTCCGTTCACGGTCGCGAGGATCGACGCTGCGGCGACTGGAGCGACCGCTTCCGGCTTGATGTTCTGCCCGCTCATCGACGGAGCCTCACGTCAGGTTCAAGTGCTTCTTGATGTTCTGCACGTCGAGCACCGCACCCTTGAGCGACAGGAACTGATCCCTGACGGCTGCCGGATAGAGCTGCTGGACCTTGTTCACCTGGCTCGAGACGTTCGAGACCGAGTTCGAGATGGTCGTCAGCGAGCTGCTCGCCTCCGTCACGCGGCCATCCAGGGTGGCGAGGCTCGTGTGGGCGGAGTCGACCTTCGTGCTGACGTCGTCGACCGTCGACTGGATCGACGCCACTTGCGCCTTGACCGCGCCGACATCGGTGGCGGCCTGGACCGCCGAGCCGGTGAGCGCATCGAGGGCGAGCTTTCCGCCGGTCGCGGCGAACGTTCCTGCCTGGACGGGCTCGAACGCCTGTTGCATCACGACTGCCTGCTGCACCGTCTGCGACACCTTCGCGACGAGGTCGGCGGGCTGGGACACGGTGATCCCGTCGAGCGCCCCGTGCACGGCCTGGAAGTCGCGGATGCGACCGACGAGGCCGCGGTTGTCGCCGACGAGCGCCCCTACCTCCGTCTTCAAGCGCGTTACGGAATCGAAGTAGTCGGCCGTGAAATGCGGCTGAAGCTTGGCGCGGAAGTCGATGACCGACGGCTCGAGCTGCACCGGGTCGAGGTAGTGGAGCAGGAGCCACGGCCCGATCCAGTCGCGGAATGCAACGCGGATCGAGCCGGACCCGCGGGCCTGATCGGGAGTCGTCGGGTCGGCGTCCGCACGAGCGACGGCGACGACGATCGACGCGTAATCGCGCCAGCGCTGGGTGACGATCGGCGGCGACACCTTGCCGATCACGCTCGGCGCGCGATGCACGTAGTACGTGTCGAGGAACGAGCGGACGCCCGTCGCCGCCGGGCGGTCGTACTCGACGGCGACCGACGCGAAGGCGCCCGCGTTCTTCGCGTCGACGGGCGTCGGCGCCTGCAGGATCGCCTCCGCGATGCTCAGCTTGTTCGGGAGCTTGGCCGTGAGCGTTGCGGCGACGTCGGCATGCGCCTCGAGCGGCAGGTCCTGTCCGACCTCGGCGCGGAGGAGTGCTCTCGCGACGCCCGCGCCGTTCGTGCGCACCGAGACGGCGCGCTCCCCGCCGGAGCTGTCGCCGCTCTCGGACTGAAAGCCGTCCGCCGCGCGCAGGTGCCCCCACACCGCGACGAAGTCGATCCACGGACGGTCGGCGTCCGCGAACGCAATCGGCTGTCCTTGCAGATCGCGCACCTCCGCGACGATGCTCGCCTCCTCCCCGGTCGCGTAGCTCACGCGCGTCGTCGAGAGCGACACCTTGTAGTACTGCGTGAGCAGGCTCTTGACGGCGCCGAGGTCGGCCTGGAGCTCCTCGACCGATCCGCTGAGCGACGTCACCTGACCGGTAAGCGTCTCGAGCGACGCGTCGATGGTGGCGAACCGGCTGTCGACGGATGTCGAGAACGTGTCGAGCGCCCCCATCACGTTGTTCCAGAGCTCCGCGCGGATCAGCTCGCCGGCGCTCTTCCCTCCAAACTGGTCGACGAACGTCATCTCAAGTCTCCTTTCGAACGCGCCGTTCTTCGATGGCAAGGACTGCACGAACGCCCGCGGGCCGCACCTGTTGCATTCCGGCGAACACCCGGTCGAGGGCGGCAGGATCGATCGAGTCGCTCGGACCGCGCTTGTCGAGCCGGACGAGCACCGAGAGCGGCCGCTTCGGCTCCCACGAGAGCCCGATGCGCGCGGCCGGCGGGAAGGCGAACACGGCCTCGTCGAACTCGCTCTCTTCGTCGCGCGGATCAGGCAGCCCCTGGTCGTAGCGGCCCGGTTCCGGATCGGGCGCCGCTGTCTCCGCCGGGAGCAGCCGGCCCTCGATCGTCCAGGCCGGGCGACCGGCAGGAAGCGTCGCGTTCTCCGGCTCGAGCGAGAGGTAGCGCCATTCCGACGCGCCGGCCGGCACGCGCGGCAAGGCGGGAACGCCGCCGTCGACGACGCGCGTGTCGCCGTCCATCTTCACCCGCAGGACGAAGCGCGCCGAATCGACCGGAGTCGAGCCGGAGACGCCGAAGCCGCCCGGATCCCAGGTGTCGACGATGTCGGCCGCGAGGCCGTCGGTGAACACGAGCGCGTGCACGGCTTGCTCGGCGGTCGTCCGCGGCTCGGCGGCGAAGGCGACCCAGCTCGGTGAGGCCAGAGTCGCATCGAAGCGCTCCCACGCGCTACCCGCGCGACGGAAGCGCCAGCCGCCGCGCGCGACCGGCTCGGCGCCGGACGGGTAGAGCGAGTCCGCGCGGCCGAGCTGGACGAATCCAGGCCCGGCGGCCTGGAACTGGAACCAGTCGCGCCCGTCGTAGCGGAGGAACCCGCGGTCGGTGCACGCCCAGAGCCGGCCGCGCTCGTCCTCGACGAGCGCGGCGACCCGTCCCGGGCACAGGTCCGGGAACGCCTCGAGCAGCGTCCGGAAAGCGACCGGGCCGCCTTCGCCGCGGGCGACGTAGCGGGCGAGGCCGTGCTCGGTTCCGATCCAGAGAGCGCCGTCGCCCGCGCGGAGGACGGCGGTGACGGCAGGCAGGAAGACGTGCGCGTCATCGGGCAGCGTGCTCTTCTTCGACGGGTCGAAGGAGACCCACTCCGAATCCTCGTCGCTCGCCGACTCGCCCGCGTACCACCACCACTCGTCGGTGTCAGGCCGGTAGGCGGCGAGCCCGAAGCCGCCGCCCGCGTAGACCGCACCTGTCGAATCTGTCGCGAGCGCCGCGACCTCGAGCTTCAGCGGCGTCGTCTTGAACGCATCGTTCGTTTCATACCGGCCGAGCCCGGCCGAGGTGCCGGCCCAGAGCGTGCCGTCGCCACTGCGCGCAAGTGCATGGACGATGCGGCCGTCGGGGTTCGGCTCTGCAACGGCGGCGAAGGCGCCATCGGGGAAGCGCGCCATACGGAGGAGGCCGCCGTCGGTGCCGAGCAGGAGGTCGAGGCCGTCCTCGGCGAGGCAGCGGATCTCCGGCTGGCCGGTGAGCGGCGTCGTCCAGGCTCCGTCGTAGCGCCACAGCTCGCCGCCGGCGGCCGCCGCCCACAGCGCCTGGTCGGAGGTCACGAGGAACGCGGTCACCGCCGCTTTCGGGCCCTTCGCCTCCGCCGACCATGGTCCCGGAGCCGTCGGGTCGGCGTCGTCGTCGCCGGGCAGTGTCGTCGCGCCGGCGACCCCGGCGTCGAGCCCGATCCACGACGCGAAGGCCGGACGGATGCGGAGCGTCTTGCCGGCCGGAACCGTGTCGCGGTAGGCGAGCCCGAGCCGAAGCGGCCCGCCGCGGTAGAGCTCCAGCAGGGGCGAAACCACGGGCGCGAAGAGCAGCTCGCCGTCCGGGTCGGTCTCAGCGAGCTCGGCCTCGGTCGGCGCCTGGAGGAACGCCGTCGGCGGCGACGGCACGACGGCGTCGTTTACAAGCGGCCAGTGCATGAGCGGGCCGACGTAGTCGGTCGGTTGACCCTCGAGTCTCACCGCCTGCGTGACGGTGAGAAGCGGCGCGAGCTCCTCGATGTCGAAGGGGCGGTCGCGCCGCTCAGGCGCCGCGTCGATGTCGACCGGAAGCTGCGCCTCGGTCATCCGCCGCAGCGCCTCGATCGTGCCGAGCCCGTTCGTGTACAGCGCGACGATCCGCGCGATCCGCTGCCGGTAGGTCTCGACCGTCTCCGGCGAGGCCGAGCCGCCGCCGTTCTGCACCACCGGCTCCTGCCAGGGCGGGAGCGAGAGCAGCGAGGCGAGCCGTCCGAGGTCGTCGATGTACGGGAAGTGGCGGACGGGCGGATCCTCGGGCCCCGCCATGCCGAGCCTCTGCAGCGCGCGGCCGCGGAGGAAGAACGGGTTGTAGAGCGCCCGGTCGGCGTACGCGAACCAGTGCGACTGCATCACCTCGCCCGCCTCCCGGTTGACGCGCTCGAGGACGTCTGCGACCGCGAGCAGCTCGAGCGTCAGCAGGCTCCGCTGCTTCAGCTGGACGGCGAACGTCGCCGGGAGCCTCGTCGTTCCAAGCGCGGCGACGCTGTCGTGCACCGGCAGGACCGCGAACGGCTTCAGCGACAGCGACCCCGCACGCCCGAGCGTTCGCAGCTCGAGCGCGTACCCCGAGCCGGGAGCGCGTCCGGGCGCGAAGCGCAGCAGCGCAACGGACGCGGGGTTCGTGCAGGTCACGACGAGCGAGCCGTCGCGCTGCGCGGACGTGAAGCGAACCGCACCGTCGGCTCCCGTGAGCTCGGCGAGGTCGTCGCGGCCGAGCGGGAACAGCGGGTCGACGGTGTCGTCGTCCTGCGGACGGTAGAGCGACGGAAGGCGGTCGCGGAGCGATTCGAACCTAGGCACTCGCCGCGCCTCCGTCGACGCCGCCGAGCGCGAGCCGCTCGAACGGTGTGAGCGCGTAGCTGTCGTCGTGCGCCGCGAGGATCTGGCTCAGCCCGCTCTCGAGCGTGAGCACGAAGCGGACGTCGTACGGCGCAACGTCGTTCTCCGTCGGCAGCGATCCGCCGGCGGGGATCGAGATCGCGTGCGCCGTGCGACCCGGCAACGGCAGCGTCTCGAGCAGCTGGCCGTACGCGAGTGAGATGCCGCCGTTGTCGTTCGCCGCATTGACGCTGCTGAGCGCTTCGTTCAGCGCGCTTCGGATCGCCGGCAGATCGGCGGGCGCCGCCTCCGCCGGATAGGAGACGGTCGCGCTCAGCGTCGTCGGCAGGTTTGGGTCGGCGATGTGCAGCTCGCCGAGGACGACCGGATAGCCGGCGACGTCGAGCTGTCCGGCGTCGACGTCGAGCACGCTCGCCGGTGCGCCGCCGTTCAGCTGCCAAGTCGCGCTGACGAGCTTCACGTCCTCGACGCCGTTCACGCCGAGGGCGATGCCGACAAGCTGGTTGATGCTCGCCGGGTCCTTCGCCGGCAGGCGCGCGAAGAAGTCCTCGATTCCGTCCTTGACCGAGCGCTGCGCCGCTCGCAGGTCCTGCGCGAGCAGGCCGCTCGCGGTCGTCAAGCGCAGCTTGAGATCGATCTTCCGCGGCGGCTGCGGCGTTCCGATCACGACGACGACCCCCGCCGGACGGACGAGCTCGATCGAGTCGGTGAGCCGTTGGAGGAGGTCCGGCGGGAGCGTGTCGACGTGCGGGGTGACGGTGATCGTCCCGGGCTCGCTCCCCTCGTCGATGTCGGCGGTGATGCCTGCGCCTGCGATCGCCTGCCGCAGCGCGCCGAGGGTCGCGCGCTCGCTGCCGTGCAGGAAGTTCTTCGCGCGTGTCCGCAGCTCGGCATCGGTCTCGTCCTGCGTCGCGATCGCGGTCGGCGCGGGATTCGACACCGACGCGATGCCTGCGATCGGGACCGGCAGCAGCGTCAGCGCCGCGGCCGGCACCGGAGCGTTCAGCTCGAGATCGCGCACGGCGACGCGGATCGAACCCTGGCCGGGACTCATCGAGACGCTGTCGGTCGTCTCGTACTCCGTCTTGCCGTCGGCCGTCGCGACCCGAGTTCCGGCCGGGATCGTCAGCTCGCCGGGTGCGGCCTGTGCCCGTGTGAACTCCACCTCCCCGGCGGGGCGTCCGCCTCGAACGCGCTCGATCCCAAGCAGCGCGACGACGTTGTCGAGCGCGTCGCCCGTCGCGGTGTCGACGAACCCCGCCTGGTAGACGGTCTCGAGCAGCGCGTAGATACGACCGAGCTCGAGCGCCGTCGTCTCGCAGAGGGTGCGCACGACGCTGCCGACCTGCAGGTCGGTCAGCTCGGGCGCAGCGCCGGCCGGCACGTAGTTCACGTAGAGGAGCGAGGCCGGGTCGGGGAGCTCGGCACCCTTGTCGGGGAGGATGACCGAACGGCCGTCGTCCGAGAGCTTGTAGTCGGAGCCCTTCCGGAACTCGTGCGGCTGCCCGTCGCGCGCACCCCAGACCGAGACGACGTCCGCGGCCGGAGGCTGCTGGAGCGAGAGCGTGTACGGGGCGGTGCTCTGGCCGGGCGGTGGGAACGGCTGGCTCTCGGAGGCGACGCCTCCGGTGAGGCTCGTGAGCAGGTTCTCGAGGACTTCGGGATAGGTGCGCCGGCGGAAGCTCACGACGCGAACCTCAGTGTGAACGGGCCGATCCTCACCGCGTCGGCGCCCCCGACCGGCTGAGCGCGGATGACGACGTCGACGAGGTGGCGGAGCTCGTTCGTCCGATCGGGATGAGGAGTGACGGTCACGTCGAGCACCTTGGCGATCCGCGGCTCCTGGGCGAGCGCTTCGAGCACGAAGAGCTTCGCGAGGCCCCGGCGCGTCTCGGTGTTCGGCGTGCCGAGGAGCTCGTTGAGGCGCGAGCCGTATTCCGGGTGGCCGAGCTCGGCGAGCTCGCCGCGGGGAGTCAGGAGCCGCATGACGATCGCCTGTGCGAGATTGTCCCGCCCGTCGAGCGTCGCGTAGTCGAGCAGCGTGTGCGCGCCCGCGGCGGCCGGAAGCGTGCGCCGCTCGGCCGGAACGACGTACACCGGGCGGAGCTCGTGGTGCAGAAGCTCGATCCGGACATCTCTGAGGAGCTGCGGATCCGCTGTCGCCGTCATTGCTGTCAGCCTCCGATCAGGACGGTCGAGACGGCGACGACCGTTCCGGCGGGAAGGTCGGACGGGTCGTTGCAGGTCAGGGCGAGGTCGCCGTTTCGCGCGGCGGCCTTCCCACCGATCATCACGGTCGCGCTCCCGAGCTGGATCGTCGCCTTGTTCGCCGGCGGCATCTGAAACGGTCCGCCGGCGGGGATGTGCGACGGGACGTTCGTCGCCGTCGAGCCCTGCGCCGCCGCGGCCTTGCCCTCGATCTTGACGTCGGGCGCGAGCGCGCCGTCGAGCTGGCCCGTGAACGGATTCGGCAGCGGCGTCGGGACCGGGCCCCCCGGCGACGGGATCATCACGATGTGGATGTCCGTCGCGATCACCTGATCTCCCTGCTTGGCTGCCGGCTGTCCCATCTCGCCTCCCTAGTTGATGTTGACCGTGGCGCCCTTGAGCGTCAGCTGGCCCGCCGCCTCGATCTTCACGTCGCTTCCGCCCTTGATCGAGAGATCGGTCTGGCTCTCTATCGTGATGCTCCCGTCCTTGCCGATCTTCACCGTCGCCTGGCCGCCCGCGACGTCGAGCTTCACGACCGGGTCGTCGTCCTGGACGGTGAGATCGAGCCCGGAGCCGAGCTTGACGATCGCCTTGCGGGTGTCGCTGTGCAGCTCGACGTGCACGGCCTGGTCGTCCGACGCCCCGAGCGGCAGGTGCAGGATCGCCTGGCCGTCGTCGTTCGGCGGTGGGCGGTCGGCGTCGTTGTAGAGCCGGCCCACGATCACCGGCGCGTTGATGTCGCCGTTCAGGAACTGGACGAGCACCAGTTCGCCCACCGCGGGAATGCTCGCGCTCCCGATCCGCTCCGTCGCGACGGGCACGCGGGCGAGGACGATGCCCGAGTCCCGCAGGACGACCGTGCACGCATAGTTGTCGCTGTCGCCGCTCGATGAGTGGGCGTGCTGCTTCTGGACCGTCGCCAGCTCGGCCGTTCGCACCCGGCCGACCTCTTCGCGGACGATCTGCTGGATGCTCTCGAAGAGTGTGAGCGTCATGTGTCGCCCTTCGCGAGCAGGAGCAGCGTCGTGTAGCCGCGGGCCTTGACGAGCTTGTGGCGGGCGGCCCGCACGAGCCAGGAGCCGTTGAGCGTGTCGTCCGGTGCGGAGGCGATCGCGACCGTCGCGCCGACGCCGACCTTCGGTGCGCCGGGAACGAGGAGCCGCGCAGTCAACCCGCCGCGCTTGGCCTTGTCGACGATTGCCTGGGCGGCGGCGCTTGCGGCATCGGCGCTCCGCAACGCGCCGAGCTGCAGGAGGAGCGCCGGGTCGCCCGTTCCGGCGGTGCCCTTGAGCGGCGAAGCGTCCTTCAGGTTCCAGCTCCACGCGTCGCTGCCGTTGCTGCCTGCCGCGCCGTCGCCGACAACGGTGACGGCGCCCGCGGTGGGCGGCGACTCGAGCGCGTCCAGCTCGAGGATGTCCTGGCCGAAGGTGAACGTCTGTGCCGGGCTTCCCGCCTGGAACGGCCCGAAGTGGAGTGCGTTGCCGGCGTCGACCCACGCCTCGAAGCCCGCAAGCGCCGCGAGCCTCGCGACGTGCTCCCACGCGCTGCGCCGGCTGTCCACGACGTAGTACGGCAGCGACGGACCGTCCTCGACCGAGCCGGTGTCAACGGCCGCCTTGCCCGCGAGATTGCGAACGACGTCACCCGCGCTCTGCTGCTCGTAGCCCTGGTCGAGCCGGAACGACGCGAGCACGGCGCCGCCGTTCGAGGCGACGATCCTCGTCGTCCCCGAGACGGTGCGGTTCACGGCGCGAACGGCGCCCTTGAACACGCCGACGGTGGCGTCGTCCTCGAAGCCGAGCGAGACGTGACCGGTATCCGCGAGCGCCGCCGCCGGGGCGTCGCTTCGCGCCGCGAGCACGACCGAGGCGGCGTCGACCGCCGGCGCGAGCCCGGCCTCGACCGACACCTCGGCGAGCGCGCGTGCCCAGTCGCCGGCGGAGCCCGAGCCGAACGCCAGCTCGAACGCCGGCTTGCGCACCGCCGGAGACGCGGGTCCGCTGAGCAGCGTGCTCACGACTGCCGCCTCGTGTTCCCCGACGTGTAGAACGTGAAGTGCTTGAGCACGCCGTTGCTCGGAGCGTCCTCGTCCGAGAAGACGAAGGGGATCGTGTCGCCCCAGCCGCCGTAGGCGCGGTAGTCGCCGCCGGGGTCGGGGACGACGTGCAGGTGCAGGTGGTTGTTGAAGCTGATCCCGGTGTCGCCGGCGCGCATGATCGGCATCCCCTGCTTCACCTTCGTGCCGACGATCGCCGCGGTCGGGACGGCCGGGAGGTGGTCACCGAACGCCGCGGTGATGCTTCCCGGCATCCCGTGGCCGTAGACCGCGACCGTCGGGATCGGCGTGCCCCCGCCGAGACCGAGGTCGTGCGCGTGCGGCGCCGCCGCGGCCAGGCTCTCGTCGACGTCGTGCTTGATCGCGATGAAGTTCCAGCTGAAGAGCGTCTGCGTGACGTTGTCGTTCGCGGCGGCGGCGTCCTGTGCCGAGCCGGTGAGCCAGGTGACGCCCTGGAACTGATTGCCGGCGATCGCTGTGTAGTAGGCGATATCGCGCCCGCCGAGCAGCAGCGCGCCGCTCGGCTGGAATCCGGCGGCTGAATCGACGTCGATCGCGTTCGGGCTCGCCCCGGCGCCGATCGGGCCGGCGAGCTTCGCCCGCTTCGTGCTCGAGAGGCTCTCCTCGTTCGGGATGCTCTCCGAGAACGCGATCACCGTTCCGGAGCGCGCGGCGAGGATGTCGGAGTTCTCGTCGAGGCTGAAGTCGTACGCGTAGACCTGCCCGACGTTGTTGAAGTTGTGGCTGAAGAGGCCCTGGTTGCCCTGCGGGATGTAGCACCTGGTGACCTCCGCCGGGTCGAACGGCATCTTGTACGGCGACGTGCTCTTCGCCTGGTACCCGACGTACGCCGCGCCCGTGAACGGCGTGAACGTGCCGCCCTGCGTCGATCCCTCCTGCTGGAGGAAGAGCCAGTAGACCGTCGTGAGGATGCACTGCGGGATCGACCACCACATCTTGTCCTTGATCGCGTCTGCGTTCGCGTCGCGCGCGATCCCCTCGCCGAGCAGCGAGCCGACGAGCCCGCCGAGAGCGCCAACTCCGGTGCCGAGCAAAAGCGACCAGAGGAAGATCAGCTCGAGCAGCGGCGAGAGGCTCGACGCGTCCTTCATCAGGCCCCAGTTCTTGCGCTTGAACGCGAGCAGGAAGAGGTTCTCGAGGCCGAGCGTGACGACGTGCCGAACGGCGTCGAACTCGCGGCCGTTCCGCGGGTGCGGGGTCGCCGAGGGGTCGTTGTTCGCGAGCGTGATCACCGAGAGGAGCAGATCGCGGGAGAGCTTCGGGAAGTACCTCCACGTCAGCATCTCGACGTAGTCGGGGACGGCCAGCGTCAGCCACATCCGGGCTTTCCGCCCTGACGCCTCGGTCTGGATGCCCTCGAACGTGGCCGGGAAGACGAGCAGCGTCCTGAAGATCAGCCCGTCGAGCCACCACGGCTCCGGCTCCTTCCCGGCGAGCTTCCAGATCCCGTTCAGCGTGCCGCCGAAGATGTTGACGAGGTTCGCGGCGATGTCGCCTTCCTCGATCGAGATCGCATTCAGGATCACCTCGCCGGCGCTCTGCATGACCGCCGTCACCCACGCGAGGGTCTCCATTGCGTCGGCGTCGATGCCGGACTTGAAGGAGTAGGGCGCCGGGTCGTCGCCGAGGCGCGGGTGATCCTTCCAGGCGAGATTCGTCCCCGACGCGATCAGCTGATCGCCGTGCGTGGTGTTCCGCTGGACGATCTGCGTCTTCGCCTTGTTGATCCGCACCTCGTCCCCCGGGACGAGGAGCAGGACGTGGTCGCCCGCCGCACGGTTCTCGTTCGCGAGCCAGCTCGGGTACCAGAGGTACTCGTCGTCGCTCTTCGACGGCTCGGGAATCACCGCCGCGCCGACGCTCGGCAGCAGGCCGGTGAAGGGGACCGCGCTCAGAAGGCTCTGCGCCGACTGCGTCGCCTGTCCCAGGTTTGCGCCCACGCACGCGACCCGCCCGGCGAGGTCGGAGACTCCGAGCTTCGAGATCAGAGCGAGCAGGTCCTCCGCCGCGTGCTCGGGGTCGAGCTCCGGGAAGACGAAGGCGTCGCCGACGCGTCGCCGCAGCCGCCGCAGCGATCCGATCAACTGGATGCGGTTCGAACGCAGCGCGGCGTCCGATTCGGGTGCGACGTGCTCGAGCCGCTCGGCAAGATCGTCGAAGAAGTCCCAGATCTCCTGCTCGAGGAAGTCCGGCGTCAAGCGGAGATCGGTCTTCACGATGTCGAGGAGCTCGGCGACATCGGCCCGCAGGTGGTCGATCGTCAGCGCCTCGGCGCCCGCGGTCAGCGTGGCGAACAGGTCGTGCGTCGCGGTGAGCGCCTCGGCCGGGTCGGAGATCCCGCCGAGCCCGGTGGCAAGCGTCTGGAGGCGGGCGACAGGCGCCGCCGCCAGCGCGGCGAGCCTCTGCCGGGCGTGGTCGAGCCCCGCCTCCGCGTGCGCCAGGACGCGTTCTGCCTGCGCCACTCCAGCGGCCTCGAACTGCTCGAGGATGTGACCGCCGCCGATCACGTCGCGGAGGATCCCAACGGCAAGCTTCGCGACGTCGGCGAACCCGACGTCTTCGGGCGTCGCCGCCTCGGCGCGCTCGAGCCGCTGCGGCTGGATCAGGACGGAGCCGACGCTCATATGCCGATCCCCACTGCGTCCGCGACGCCGCCGAGCGCTGCCGAGGCAGCGCCGGCCGCCGCGCCGAGCGCCGGATCCGGCGCGGCGGTGAGCATGTGCTTGTACGCCTCGTTGACCTTCTCGAGCGAAGTCTTCAGCTCGTCCTTGAGGCTCGCGAGCTTGTCGACGAGCGTGTCGAGCGTCGGGCTGAGGTCGAACGCGGAGAGAAGCGGCGGGATCGTGTTGTCGAACGCCGGCTGGAGGACGTCGGTGATGATCTTTCCCGGATCGAGCGCCTTCAGCTTGTCGATCGCACCGTGGTAGGTGCTGTCGAGCGCGGCGAGGTCGGCCTTCGGCAGCAGCAGGTCCGGGTCGATCTTGTCGAGCACCGCGTCGAAGTCCGCGAGCACGGTGGCGGCGAGCGCGGCCGGATCGAGCGCCTCGATCTTCGAGCGGACGTCGGTGAAGAGGTCGTCGATGCTCGTCGTCAGGAAGCCGAGGTCGACGGCGTTCAGACGTTGGATGAGACCCTGGATCGAATCGAAGATGTCGCTGAGTGAGCGCGGGCCCGAAGCGAGGCTCACGATCTTCGTGTCGAGGTCGTCGACGAGCTTCTTCACTTCCGTGAGCACGGCGTCCACCGCCGTCGCGGCCGGTGCCGCCATCGCGAAGAGCGCGTTCAGCGGCCCGGCGAGCGTGCCGTCGATCACCTGGCGGACCGACTGGCCAACCTGCGGGCCGACCGCCAGCCCGTGCAGGTCGTGGAGCACGCCGTCGGGTCCGGTGTAGGTCGCGTCCCACTCCGCGTTCAGGAGCGAATGGGCTGCGATCTTCGCCGCGCCGAGCGCCGTCTGGACGTTGCTGAGCGACTCGAACGGGGCGCCGAAGTCCGGCGAGAGCGGGTCGAAGCGGTCGAGCACGTCCTGCACCGCGGTCTTCGCGGCTGAGCCCGGGAGGGCGTTCAACGCTGCGAGTGAGATCTGGCTCTTCGCGTGGATGATCGCCGACAGCCTCGTGTGCGGGCCGAGTGCGACGAGCGGCCCGAGCACCGGGTCGATCGCCGAGTCGACACGCCCTGAGAGGGAGGACGCCTGCGTGCTGTCGATCGCGCTGTTGAGCGCCGTGAGCGCCGGCGCGATCTCGGCATCCGATCCGGCCGCGTCCACCTTGGACAGGATCGCGTCGAGCCACGCGCTCGTCTGCCCCGGCGCGTCTTCGAAGCCCGCGAGGAGCTCGTGCCCCTGCTGGAGCAGTGCGACAACCCTGTCGCCGATGGCGGCGGCTTCCTGCGCCTTCCCGAGCACCTCTTCGACCGCCGCCACCGCATCGCCGATCGGCGCCGCGTCGAGCACGCTCGAGATCGCGTCGTCGACTGCCTGCTGGATCGGCTGGACGATCTCGTCCGGGTTGAGGCTGTCGAATGCGTCGAGCAGCGACTGGAAAGGCTCCTCGAGCGGCGCGAGCAGCTGCATCGGGTCGACGGCTCCCTCGATTCTCTGCCTGAGCGAGGCGAGCTCTTCCCTGACCGGGTCGAGGAGCGTGCTCGGCGTGAAGTCGGTCAGCGTGCCGAGCAAGTCTTCGAACGGCTTCGTGAGCTGGTCGCCGACGAGCGTCGAGGGCTCGTACTTCTTGACCTCGTCGAGCAGCTTCTGCGGCTCACCCCGCAGCGCGTCGAGAGCCGGGATCGCGCTGTTGTCGACCGCGTCGTCGAAGTCGCCTGTCAGCTCGTCGATGACCGGCTGCAGGTCCTGCGGCAGCGCGGCGAGCGCCGCGTGCAGCGCGGTCTGCATCGACGCGGGGAGCACCGCCATCGCGACGCTCGAGAGGATGTCCGTGACGTCCTCGATCCCCTTGACCACGTCGTCGACGATCGGTGCGAACTGCACGCCGGCCACGGTGTCCACCGCCGCCTTGAGCGTATCGCCGACCTCCTTGACGACCGCCGCCGCGTCGCCGAGGATCGACTCGACCCCGCCGAGCAGCGCGTGCAGCGCGTCCGTGACCTGCGTCGGGTCGAACTGCTGCACGGCGCTGTCGACTGCCGTCACTGCGGTGTGGACCGCGTCGCGCGCCGGCTCGAAGAGGCTGCCAAGCGAGCTCTCGAGCATCGCCTCGAAGTCGTGCAGGCCCGACTCGAGCCCACCGAGGGCCGCTGCCGGGTCGAGCGCGTCGACGAGCGACTCGACGTCGTGGAAGAGCGTCTGCACCGCGACGGTCACCCCGGCGACGGCGTTGTCGAACGCGTCGAGAATCGCGTGCGCACCGTCCGAGGCCGTCTGGAGAGGCTCCTTGATCGCGCTGAGGTCGAGGGCGGCGATCAGCTCCTGCAGCCACCTGACGAACGTTCCGAGCCACTGCTGGAACTCGGTGATCGGGTTCGCCGCGGAGTTGTCGAGGATCAGCTTCGAGAGCGGCTCGATGACGCTCAGGGTCGGCGACGGATCCACGGCCGACACGATCTGAACGAGCGCGTCCTCGATCCGGCCGTCGAGATCCTCGACCCCGGAGAGCAGCGCCGGCAACTTCGGCGTGACCTGGGTGCCAAACGCGGTGCGCGCGGCGTCGAGGTCGTCGAGGTGCCCGTTCAGCGCCGTGACGGCGGCGGCCGTGCCGGCGAGGCTGCCGCTTGCGATCGCAGTTCGGAGCTCGCCGAGGCGCGTGATGATTCCGGCGCCCGCGGCATCGAGCGTTGCGGTCGGCAACGTCGGCGCGAGTGCTGTGAGATCGGCTCCGATCGGCGAGAGCGCGTCGTCGAGCCGGTTGCCGACGAGCGTCGCCGTCGCAGTCAGCGTCGTCGCGAGGTTCGTCTTCACGTCCGCGGCGGACATGTTCTTCCAAGCGACGAGCGTCAGGAGCGGGTCGCGGAGGTCGTCGAGGACCGGCACGACCGCCGGGAAGAGCGCGTTCCGGTCCGGCATCGCGAGCATCTGCGCGAGCAGCTCAAGGAGCGAGGTCGCGTCGAGGTTCGGGGGCAGCGTGGCGAGCACGCCGGAGACCTGGTCGAGCGCGGCCGTCGCGGCGGGATTCGCCGCGGGGGGCGCTCCGCCGCCACC
>Ga0137372_10001801_pt1 | contig 20696 bp, 10 predicted proteins | sample SagtaG_6_FD_104911 | JGI IMG/M metagenome (GOLD analysis project Ga0137372, IMG submission 104911) | Vadose zone soil microbial communities from Sagehorn Ranch, Mendocino, California, USA - Sage1_R_60_16 metaG | ecosystem: Environmental > Terrestrial > Soil > Vadose zone | place: USA...
AGCCGTGATTTGGCCTGAACCTCAGATTGGTTGCGAGTTACGATGGCCTCTCAGCCGAATCTGTCCCGAACGTCTCGTTTGGGCGCTCACCCATCTCGATCCGAAACGTTCCACCCTCCGCAACAAGTGCGTGACTAAACCAGCTTTCGCGCCACTAAGGCTAAACTCGCAATCGCATACACCACAACGGCCAAAAGTAAAAGCGATCGCATTCCCGTCATGAGAGACATGTTTTCCAATAGGCCTCCAAGGACTGCTCCTAAAACATTGGCTCCCAGAGCGGCGCTCGGCAAGGGGGCGGTAGCGAATTCTCTTGAAAACAATAGGCCAGCAAAGAACACCGGCACGGCAAAAATGCCAGATGCGATAAGTCCCACGATTGCCGGATGAAACGGCAATCTTGAGAAAGGCGTGAAGTATGCGATTCCCAATCCAACAAACAATCCAGCCAAAATGAAATGCCGGGAGACTGTTCGCTTGCACGTTGCCGTGACCACATTGGCGGCCAAAAGCGAGACGAGCAAGGAAGATATTGCGATTGCATTGACCTGCCAAGTTGTGCCGAAGTAAAGAGCCAACCGGCTCAGGACCTGAGTCTCCAAGAGCATGAAGCCGGCGCCCATGAAGAAAAAGAACGGCGACGGCACGGAGACTCGAGTTCCAGGAACCTGGAAGTACAAGATCGTCGCTAATGACATTACCAATATGCTGACGAGAAGAAAGAGCTGCGGAACGCGCCTTTCCTTTTGGTAGAGATATGGCCAGTCGTCAGTTGTGACCGGCACATCACCGGTTGTTATTTGCAATCGATTATTGCCCACAAACTGCGCGAGTGCGAGATTGTCGGTTAGAGCACGCTCGATCCGATCCGAAGCCGAGATCGCGAAGCAGGTAGCGGTGGCCGAATAGCTGGACGGCGCGTTGAACACAAGTGGCGGCTTGCCAAACACTTCTTGCATCATTCGAACCAATCTCTGTGCGATCCATTCTTTATTGACTTGGAACTTCACGAACAATACACCATCGTCTCTGAGCAGCTTTCTCGCTTCGCGGAAGGACTCCTCGGTGTAGACGAAATTGTCGATACGCATATTAGAGTAGTCGGACAATTGCGTATGGGAGTCGAGCAAGCCAAAGAGTATTAAGTCGTATTGCCGTGTACTTCGCTTAAAGAACGCGCGTGCGTCGGTGACATGGGTTGTGGCGGCAAGGGAGTCATAAGGGTGCTCCGGGTGTTCGGAACGCCCCAGCTGCAGAATTGCCGGATCAATCTCCACCGCGTCGATGACGGAGCTGTGATTCCGGACCGCCGCTGCCGCGTCGTTCCCCGTCCCCGATCCCACAATCAGAACTGTGGCCGAGGCTTTCGCAAAACGAAAGGGTAAATTGTAAGGATTGTCCTCCGGTTTTTCCTTCATGAGGCCAGGATGTCGGGCAAGAAAATCGTTCGAAAGGTTGACGATGAGTTGGTAGCCCACATGATTCACTTGTACGTTCCCTGCGACAAATTCGCTGTTTCGGAAGATACGCCTGTAATCAAGTTGATGGTACGGCGTCCACAAGTTGAAGTGATCTTGGGTGTTGGGCTCGTAGAGCATTAGCATCAAGGGTACGACCAGAATCAGCACAAATCCGCGGTCCAGCCGAGCCTCTTGATGCCATGCGATGCCCAACAACACGATGCCGAGCCAAATCCAGGGCGGCAACATCAACCGGGATATCACGATGAACGCCAGAATTCCTAACAAACTGCCGCACAGGTTCCAGGAGTATCCAGACAGGGTTCGCGATGCGAGATTCAACTCGCGACTTACGATTTGACCGAGAGGTACGAAGATCAAAATAAGCAGAAAAAACAATGCCGTGGCGAACAGCGATGCTGAAAGGAACTGGGTCCAATTGGCAGCATCGAGAGTGTGCCAAATCTCGATGCCCGGCGCTGCACCAAGGATGGCAGAGAGTTTTTCTGTCACCTGCCCCGACCACCATGGTAAGCGCACCACGAGTACCAAACCCAGAAAGGCCTTTATCGCGGTTTCCCAACGCGGTGCTTTACTCACCAGCGCGCAGCCGAGTCCGAAACCGACGAAACACAAGAGCAATGCGAGATTCTTGAAGTAAGCGAAAATCCTCACTTCCACCGCGATCCATCGAATGAAAGCGAGTTCAGCGAACAATGTGAGAAAACTTGCAAGAATCAACCGTCTCGTGCTCGGAGTCGGAACTGCTGCCCGAGCAGAATCGAAGAGCGGGTGCCGACGTCGTCGTAACAGGCCTTGGGCCAACCTAGCAGTAGCAAGGATTCCCAACGCCACGAGGAACAGTTTCACGCGAGTGTCCATGCTTGAGAGAACGGTAGGTTAACATGAGGCACTGGGAACCTCACCAATACGTTTCAGCTTAAGTAAATGGGTTCAACTCCGGGTTTCGATCACCGATCTGGGCTGAGTTGCTCGGCGTCACAGCCGAAGTTTATTTACTTAATGATCGTTGCCCTGTCCGTTTGCTTAACTGGAGCCGTTTCGGAGCAAACACGTACAGCTAATGTCAATGACTTCGCCGCATATTGGAGTGCGGCATCCCTTATCATTCATGGCCAGAATCCGTATGCCAGCGCTGCAGTGTTGAAGTTGGAACAAGCGGCCGGCTACAGCCGATCCACACCCTTAATCATGCGAAACCCGCCGTGGATCGTGCCGATCATTGCTCCGCTCGGCTTCTTGCCCTTTGGGACCGCGCAGCGGCTGTGGTTAATCGTTGGATTGCTCGCAAGTGTTGTATCGGCAAAGTGGCTTTGGGACGTTTACCGAACAGAGGAACAGTCACCATTGCTGACTTGCCTGGCGACTGCGACCTTCTCGCCGATTCCTGTGGCACTCGCAATTGGGCAGGCCACTCCTCTGGTTCTGCTAGGAATCGCAGGCTTCTTACGCTTTCAGCAAAAGCAGAAGCTCGGATGGGCCGGCGCGTTCTTGTTCCTCGCGGCACTTAAGCCTCACCTGATCTTTCTTGTGTGGGCTGCGCTTGGCGTGCTGTCCATCTACAAACGTTCTGCGAGAATCTTGGGCGGGCTCATACTCACAACGATGGCGGCCAGCCTCATAGCGATCTCGTTGGATTATTCGATTTTTATTCAGTATGTACAAATGCTTGTCCAAGAGAGGCTCACGCAAGAGCTCACGCCGACCCTAAGCGGCCTCATTCGACTCTCGATCGGTTTCCGCGCTGCAGAATTGTTGCCCGGAATTCTTGCGTTGGGATGGGTCTTTTTCTACACAAGTCGTCGAAGTAGCCTATGGAATTGGGTTGAGGAAATGCCGATACTAATCCTCACGTCACTGCTGACAACTCCCTACGCATGGTTCTTTGACGAGATCGTCTTACTGCCGTGTCTCTTCCAAGCAAGCACGTGGTTGGCATCTGTCCGATGCCGACGACCTGCCATCGGCATCGCCGGAATGTACCTGGTCGCCAACGCGTTAGTGCTGATACTCATTCTCTTACATCGCGCTACATTCTGGTACACGTGGACCGCTCCGACGTGGTTCGCACTGTTCATTCTCGCCAAGCTTCAAGAACCTACGTTTTCTATGAAACAAGAATAGAAAGCGCCCAATAGCTCTCGCCCAAAAGCTGAAAATCCCGTATCGAATGCCGTAAGAAAGCAGCCTCATAGCACCCATCCAGGAAAAAAGACGCCCCTCTTCCTGGGGCCGTCTGTACAAGAAATAGGAGACGTTGAGATTGCCTTACCAGCGGTAAATCGTGAACTGATCTACATAGCCTGTCAGCGTTGCACCTCCCGCCTTGCCGTCCAATTGAAAGTTCGGCATAAGCACGTTAATGGCCCAGTTCGTGCCGCTTGTCGGCACGTTGACGGTGCAAGAAGCTCCACCGCACGTGAAGTTCTGCACGATGCCGTCTATCGACTCAGCGTCAAACGTTATTGAGCTGGTTGAGTTGCGATGAAATTGAAGCTGCACGTGATGCCATCCTGGCGAGAAGAGACTGCTCGTGCAGGCTTGGTTCGCGTTCAGTGGCCATCCATTACCCAGCTGCCACACGTTCTGCACCATGTTGCACTGGGTCGCGTAGATCAGGAGGTATTGCGCAGGATTTCCACCGTTGGTACTGCCGATGGTTTGGTTGAGGTCTATCTCCAAATTGCGAAGATTATTGAGGTCCGTCTGATCGAAGTAAAGCCATAGGTCATACTGGAAATTTGAAAAGGTGTCGTCATTCAGGTCTCCCGACTTGCTCAGACCGATTGACCAGCGGACCCCAGCACCGTCCCTTCCATCGTAATTCATAGTGAAAACGCGCACCTGGGTGTCTCCAGACGGTGGGTTTACCGGCGGAGAAACGAGGCTGGTTGTGCCAGTCTTATTTCCCACGGTTCCGCAATCGGGTTGAGTCTGCCACAACTGGTACGCGTTGCTTGTAGCACCCTGCACGCCCGATCCTCTAGAGTTCGGCGGGCAAGGACCATAACCTCCGGTGTAATTGTTGAAAAGCTCGATGTGTGTGTAGGCGTTCGCAGTTGAGCCGGGCACTAAACCATTGTTGATCACGTTCAGGTCCATGTCCTGCTGACACAACCCGCCTGAGGTATTCCACGACTTTACCCGTAACAAGTGCGCACCTGTGCTCGGCGCAGTGGCCGTGGTATTGATCGAAGTCTGTCCTGAGAACAAGTGATCAGGAAGGCTGTCAAACGAATACGCCATGCTGGCGGTTGTGATGCCCTGACAACTTGTTGACTGCGCTTGCAACGGGAAGCTGATTGCAACGTTCGGATCGGTGGGAGTGGTGCTTGTAACGTCGGAGGCACTCGCGGTGACATTAATGCTGACGTTGGTTTCGCATAGGTCGCCAGTGCCGTTCCAGGCTTTCACTCGCAACGTATGCGCGCCAGTCGATGGTGCAGTCACATTTTGATTGATGGATTGCTGGCCGGGCAAGTCGTTATCCGGGTTGCTATCAAAGGAGTAGGCCATGCTGTTGCTATTGCTGCCACTGCACTTCGGGGCTTGCGCCTGCAACAGGAACGTCGTGCCGACCGTTGCATTGTTTGACGGCGTCGTGACCACCACGCTCTCCTGTGGTTAGTCAACGATATAGTTACCCTTATTTGATCCAGATTCTTTTTTCAGGATTTTCCGGGAAGTCCAAGAAAAGATTGGCTCCTCAGGTAGGACTCGAATCCGCGTGAAAACGTAACTTCAACAACATATAGCGCAGCAGATGGCATGTTTTACGCTGTTTTCGATCTAATGCAGTGCGAACGGCAGGGGAACGGCACGGGTCTCTAACGAACAGACCCGAGCTTAACGCCGCAGAGCGCAGCCCAACCTCGTGGTCCCGAACCATAAAAGCACGGTTTTTTGGTTGCTAACAGTTTGTCTGTTTATTCCCTTGGGTCTTATTTTGTAGGAATGGATACCCGAACTACCAGTTCTGTCCGGTGCAACACCACGAAACTAGGCTGTCCGGATATGCCAGTTACGGTGACAGAGTACGCGCCTTTTCTCGATGGCATATCCCTAGGCGCTCCGCATCCAACCGTCATTCCAAGGCAAAAGAGAAGGATACACAGACTTGCATTAATCGGGCGATACCGACCTCGCAGGAAGATCAGGCTCCCAAACACGACAGCAAAGCATAAGAATGCGCGCGCGTTCAAACCCGCGCGGTCATTGGGTGTACTAACTAATGTAACAACCAATTTTGAAGTCCCTGTTGCACCGCGAACGACCTGATTCTGGAGACTACACTGAAGTTGCGGCATTTCGGTGGCGCACGAGAGCGCCACATCTCCACTGAATCCGTTTATCGAAGTGACACTCACTTGAAGGCTAGCTGACGTGCTCGCGAGAGCGACACTCGATACCGGCAAGCTGATCGCAAAGTCGGCAGTGCCTGTGGGAACATCCTCCGTCACGGTCCGAGACACACTAGGGCTCAAAGACGAGTCGCCTGAGTAAAAGGCGCTGATGTAATGCATTCCCGGTCCAAGGGAAGGACTAGGAAGGTTCGCGTTCCCGGTTGAATCCAAAGGTGCGGTCCCGAGGAGCAAGCCGCCATCCAGAAAGATCACATCCCCCTTCGGCGTGACTTTGTTCGCGATCACATTAGCTCTAAGGAAAAATCCACGCGCGACCCCGGGATTCGCCGTGGCGCTGAGATTTGTGCTTGTCCCTGCAGTCGCTCCTCCCAGAACGACTATCACCGTTGCCGCAGAGGAAGTGCTGGAAGCGAAGCTGCCGTTGCTACCATAGTTTGCTGTAATCGAATGTGTGCCGGCAAGCGAGAAGGTTGCCGCGGCAACCGCCACTCCGCGCGCATCGAGCGCGATGCTTTGAAGGAACGTACCGGCATCGTAAAACGCAACCGAACCCGTTGGCATTCCAGCTGAAGATGCAACAGTTGCCGTCAGCAGGACTGTTGCACCAACAGTGGCGGAAGTTGGGTTGGCAATGAGGCTAGTGGTCGTTTGATCAATATTCACTATAACGCTAACCGGCGATGATACGACCGGTGCGAAGTTGGCATTTCCCAGAAAGTGCGCTGTCACACTGTGTTTCCCTGGCCCTAATAACGCTGTATCAAAGACTGCAACCGAGTTAGCATCGAGCTGTAATGCACCAATCGGCGTTACGCCGTCAAGGAAACTCACGATCCCGTAAGGAGTTTGTCCGGGAGACTTCACTACCGCATGGAAAGAGATTGTGTGGCCAGCTAACGCTGTTCTTGGGATTGCGGAAAGCGTAATCGTTGTCGCATAGACGATGGGGATCACCTGGTGTTGCGCAGCGAAGTAGCTGGGAACAAAACTTGAATCGCCACTATATGCCGCCGAAATTGCATGAGACCCTGGTCCTAACGAAGAGGATTGGTAACTCAAGGTTGCGCTGGTTCCGGCAAGCAGAGCTGTTCCCACCGGATTACCGTCAATTGAAAAGGTAACGCTACCCATGGGCATTCCAGAACCCGCTTTGAAGGGTGCCAGCGTCAAGCTCATAGCCACCGGGTTGGTGAAGGTCGATGGTTCCGGCTGTATCGTCAGCGTTCCAGTCGTGAGCTGTCCGCCAGGTTGATTCAGCAGGACCGCCACGGTAGCGCCGGAACTGGCCACTGCGATATCCGGAAAGCCATCTCCGTTGAAATCTTGTAAGACAAGGTTACCGACTAGTCCAGCCACATAGTGTGATTCCCCTGAAAAAGTTCGATTACCTGCATTATGAATTATCGAGATTAAGCCTTGATCCGAAAACACTAAGTCAGGCAGATTGTCGCCGTTCAGGTCGGCAATCGATATTGCGGTATAACCTCGCTCGAGAGGAAGCACCACCGGGTCTTGAAATGTCCCGTCTCCATTTCCATAAAAAATCTCAGCGACATAGGGATAGCTCACGGGCATAATCAGGTCCAAATTGCCATCCCGATCGAGATCGCCTGTCGCAATGGAGATCGGGGCAACCAAGTTAGTGAATCCTGGCAATTGAGTGTTGAAGATTCTTCCCGCGCGAAAGGTTCCATCTCCGTTCCCAACGAGCACCTGGATCGTGGTGACCCCGGCAATCACCATATCTTGCTTTCCGTCTTTATTGAAATCTCCGACAGCCGGAGTAACGGAAGACTGCAGAGCATAATTTGTGCTTGTGACTAACTTGAAGGCCCTATTTGGCTGTCCGAGGAGTACATCAAGAGATTGATAATTCGTGCTTGCTAAGTCGCTGCGGCCATCGTTATTGAAATCAGCGATGTTGGCAGCGATAAAACCCGCCTGCTGAAATCCACTAAGGGCGACTGGAGAACCAAAGGTTCCGTCCCCATTTCCAAACTGGACCACGCCAGCCGAATTGTTCGCGGTAAAGTAAAGGTCGGCGCTCCCGTCTCCATCGAAATCGCCAGTCAAGAGTATCGATCCAGTGCCACCCGAAACGGGACTCGAAGGCAACAGGCTGAATGTGCCGTTTCCATTCCCTAAAAGAATGCCGGGGCCACCCGCGAGTCCTGCGATAGCAATGTCTTTATGCTGGTCCTTATTGAAGTCAGCAGAAGTAATTGCAGCCACGGGTTGACCTACATCATAAACATCATAAGATTGAAATTTGCCGCCATTCTTCCCTAGCAGCACGAAGATGCCATCGGATGCTGCTAGAGCGAAGTCAAGACGCCCATCCTGGTTGAAATCTGCCAGCGCGGAAGTGGATTCGGATGTTCCCAGACCATAAGACACAGGGGATGCGTAATTAAGACTTCCGGAGCCTTGAAGTATCGAGAGGCCGTTGCTGGTAGACACAGAGATGTCCAGAAGGCCGTCGGAATTGAAGTCTGCGACCGCCACGACGATCGGATAGGAGTTGAGTGTGGACCCGCCCTCGGAGGTGGTGGCGAACGTCCCATCGGAGTTTCCATGTAGGATCTGCACGAAATTTGTTTGTGTTCCCACGATCATGTCCGGGTGGCCGTCCCCGTCCATATCTGCAACAACGATACTTGTGAACGCGTCGCTGGCCCCGCCGTAAGTCACACCAGTTTGAAAGGTGCCGTCGCCATTTCCGAGATAGACTGTCGCGTCCGCCCCTAACCTCCCGTGGACCAGCAGGTCCACATGCCCGTCGCCATTGAAGTCTCCTGTCCAGACGTCGCTGGGAGCGCTGAAATTAGACAGAACGCTCTTCAACGTGAATGTTCCCGTATTGTTACCGAGCAGAATATAAACTGAGCCATTTTGGCTATCAGAGGCACAGATATCCATGGCTCCATCACCATCAAAATCCGCAACGCCTAATCGTGATGCGATGGCGGCGTAGAGGTTCAGGTTTAGTTGCAGGGTTGAAACAATGAGTGGACCGAATGTGCCGTCTCCGTTTCCTAATAGAACTGCAACAGCTGCCTTCTGGTTCGTACCACCGCCCAGTACCAGATCTACGTTGCCGTCCCTATTGATGTCGGCTACGGTAATGGTCCCACCGAAACCAAGGGGTAGAGATATATTCTGTCCGCGCTGGAAGGTGCCGTTTCCATTTCCGAGCAGGATGTGGATGCCGCTACCGTCAATGAATGCCAGATCAGGATTTCCGTCGCGGTTGAAGTCGCCCTGGCTCACGCTGGATGGACTCGAACCGGTTTGAATAAGAAGTGGATTCTTGAAAGTTTCACCAAGGATCCCTGCATGCAGCAGGGACACTACCGCCAGGAGCAAGAAAAGGCTATTCCGATAGTACCGGCCTTGGCTCATGCAGCACGATGAGGGTGCCCTGATGAAGTGCTACACAATACCACGACCTTTAAGGGCGGAAAAGGATAATATTGCACCAGGCTATGACTTGCCGATGAAATCTGGACCCCCAAATCAGCTATTGACGGATAGTGACTTACATTGCATACTCTGCTGACCTGACCGGCACACTTGTCGGCAAGGTCTTGCATGACCCATCGGCTGGGTTTTGTTGTTCTCATCCCTGGCATAGTCATCATTTGCTCGCTCGCTGGATGTGGGGGCGGATCCAGTGGCGGTGGTGGCACTCCGCCACCTGCAGGAGATTTTTCTGTCTCCGTACAACCGAACAGCGTGTCACTCGGACAGAGTTTTTCCAACGACGTTCAGGTGTCTGTTATGGCCACTAATGGTTTCAGTGGTCAAGTCAACATTTCCATTACGGGAATGCCCTCTGGCATGACGGCATCTCCGGCGAACTTCATCCTCTCCCCAAACAACCAACAAAGCGTCACACTATCGGCTGCTGCGAGCACTTCGGTGGGCAGTACGAACTTGTCGGTTACCGGAACTTCGGGTGCGCTGAGTCATACCAGTCATCTTGCTGTGGCTGTGGATAGTCTCGCCTCCAATATGCATCCGCCTGGACGTGTGCGTTACTTGCGGACTGATGCTCAGTGGGATTATGGATTTCTAAATTTCTTTCCTCAGCAATGGATCATTTATGACCCCGGCACGAACCGCTTTTTTGCCAACAATACCGCACTAAATCGCATTGACGTGTTTGACGCGACCACGGAATTGCAGATCGCCCAGATCCCTGTTCCCGGGCCTTGGGTCTCTGACGAGAGCCCGGACTTTTCGACAATCTATGTTGGTACTCAAGTCGGTGATTTGTATGTGGTTGACCCAGTTGCAATGGCGGTAACGAAACGCATTCCCTCGGTGGAGATTGGTCTGGCCGGTTATCAAGCGTATGAAGTTCGTGTGCTGGCGGATGGAAGATTGGTTTTACTCGGAGGGCAAGGCGGCATTCCCGCAGTGGATGGTTACGCGAACTTCGGCGTATGGGACCCTGTCAGTAATTCGCTGACGGTATTGGGGTCTTCCTATGGTGGAAGCGGGCAGGGACAACCCTTTGTTTGTGACTTCCTGGGAACGATTGGCGAGTTTGCATTAAGTGCGGACCGAACCAAGGTACTGATCTCCAGTGCATTCAGTGATGGGACTCTATGTGAAGTCGATCCCAACACCGCTACCTACCGTACCGTGCAGGGCGCGGGCGCACCAATCCTCGCCCCCCCCGATGGAAAGGAAATCCTCGTAGCGGGTGGGAATGCGGTCAACGTGTATGACGCGCAAGGACTGTTCCTGATCGATAGTTTTCCGATTGGCAACGGCAACGATTTCTATCGCTCTATCCTCAGTTTTGATGGCAACACCTTGTATGCACTGCCGCGGTTCGGCAACGGTGGCCTCGCCTATGATTGGAGAACTCACTCCCTCAAGGGTTGGTTCTCTACCTTTACGACCGGCGATTTGGAATCGTGGACGACACCTGAAGTCGCGGAGCCGAGCGGCCTCATTGCGGGCGTGATGGGCAATGGCGTTACTTTCCTAGACGCCACAACTTTGCGGAGCGGTATTCCCGTGTTGCAAGTGCCGAATCCTTCCGTCCGACCTACCTCCGGCCCGACAACTGGCGGAACTCAGGTGCTCGCGGTTAGCGACATTGGAACCAACAGACTGGGACAGGTATTTTTTGGGAGCGGAGTTGCCGCAGGGGCGACAGCAGACAATCTCGGCGTGCACGTAAACAGCCCTCCAGGTAATTCTGGTCCCGTTGATGTGGCAGTGACAGGAACGGATGGCGCCTTTGAACTCTCACCCGAGGGTTTTAGTTATGGGCCATGGATTGTTGAAGCCACGCCAAACGCATCAACGGCCGAAGGAGGTGGAACGGCGACGATTTATGGTTATGGCTTCGGTCAGTTCGGACAGGCCCAACAGGCGCCCGGCCTACAAGTTACGATCGGCGGTCAACCGGCCACAATTGTTCAATACCTACCGACGCTCGCGACCGCTCAGCTGGATCCTTATTATCCGTTCCCGTTAGAGGGAATTGTTGTGACTGTTCCGCCAGGGATAGCGGGAACGGTAGTGGACATCACAGTATCGAATACTGAGGGCTCGACCACTGCCAGCAATGTATTCAAGTACTACCCCGCAATCCAGCAGTTCTCGCTCAACAACGCGTCGCTTGCTCAAGGTGTTTACGACAGCCACCGCGATGTGTACTACTTCACGGATCAGAGTCAATTGCGGATCTTTTCGAAGGCCCAGGGACAGTGGGTGCCGTCCATTCCTATACCCAACTCATCCAGGCTATGGGGGATTGCTCTCTCGCCCGACGGTAGCAAGCTCGCCATCGCGGATGCCGGGGCAAGTTTGATCTACCTGCTAAATCCCGGCTCACCTTCGAACATCAAGACTTTCACCTTGCCAAACGTAGGAATGGATCAAGGAGAACAACCTTCTTCGTTGGTCATTACAGACTCTGGGAGCATTTACTATTCGAGTTTTTACGCATATTCGACGGGAGGGTGGGCTATTCACAAACTCGATAGTTCCACCGGCACAGTAACGGACTTCCAGTGGTTCCAGGCGGGTGCGCTGACTGACGACGCCTATGCGCGGGTGCTGCTTACGTCGGACAACGCTCGTGTTTTTATCAACGATGGCGGTTTACCTATCGCGCTAGATGTAGCTACCGACACTCCTTACTTCAATCCGATCATTCTGCTCGAAGGTGACTATGAGTTGACGCTCGCAAGCAACGGGACAAGAATGTCGGCTAGCGAGTTTCTCACTGATACCAACCTCAACCCTATCTCGTTTTCTGCGTACGCTGAACGCGAAACATGGAATGTTTTCGCAGTCTTCGGAGAGAAAATGAGCCCAGACGGGAACCTCCTTTTTTCTCCTTTGCTCAACGCCATTGATGTCCTTGACGGACATCTGGGCAATTTGCTAACACGGATCTCGTTGCCGGTGGCGCTTTCAGCCAATTACGACGCATTGATTGCCGACGGACAAGACAACGTGTTGGTGGCCATTACAGGTCGGACAGGCACAGGCATTGCAGTGGTTGACTTATCTACAGTGGCCGAGCCACCACCATTTCCTTTTGCTGTCAGCTGGCCGTCGTCGCACATGACAGTGCTCGATAAGCCGCTCGTTTCTGCCTCTTGGAAACAATCTCGTTCGTCTGTAAACGCACTTACAGGTACAGGCAAGGGCCTTGGAATCAAGTTACCGCACGTGAAGAACAGCTTCCCAAGTTTGCGGAGGTAGGCAAGGCTTCTGGAATGAAATTCTCTTGTTCGGTTTTTGGAACAAAATCCTTTTCTTGGTTGACAGAGGCTTTCGTGGGTGTAAGCTACCCGGCTATTTTCTCTCAGCTCCGAAGGGAAACTCTTATGAAGACGCTGATAGCTACGCTTCTGCTCGCATTCTGCAGCGCTTCCCCAGCATTTGGATGGGGCTGCTCAGGACACCAGGTAGTAGCACTGGTGGCGCTGAAGCAACTTACGCCAAATGCGCATGCACAAGTGGAGCAGCTACTTCACGGACAACCGAAGCGTCGCTTCACCGTTTCTGCGGAGCCACAGGCCTCGATCCATTTGCTGACTTGGCGACCTGGGCAGACGATGAGCGGGACGTACGGAGAGAGACAGGACCTTGGCACTTTATCGATATCCCTTTAGGCGCCGCGCGCACGGACGTATCTGGCGCGTGCGATGCGAGCACCGGTTGCGTAACAACCGCGATTCAGCAGCAGCTCGATATCCTGCGTAATGCAACGGGCACGCTTCAGGATCAAGCCAATGCTCTGATGTTCGTTGTACATTTTGTCGGCGATATCCACCAGCCTTTGCACGCGACAACCAACAACGATCGTGGCGGCAATTGCATTCCAGTGAAGTTCTTTAATAGGAAACCACGGCTCACAAATGCCTCGACCGGCAGCTACAAACCAAATTTGCATGGCGTCTGGGACACCGAGATTGTGGAGCGAGTCGGCAAGATCGGCGGATCGCATGACACTGATGTTCAGGCTTTTGCAGATCACTTAGCAGTGGAATTTGCGTCCGATATCCCCACGTGGCAAAGCACACCCCCGGATTTCGAGGCTTGGGCGTGGGAGAGCCACGAATTAGCCGTGAATATCTCTTATGGAAAGCTTCCAAGATCGGTGTCGGTGGAAACACCGAAGAGTGTGGACAACTGCACTGATGACAATAATGTTTCCGCCAGAATGAAGACGCTACACGAAAGCGTTGGCCAGCACTACGTCACGGTTGCAGATCCAGTGATCAGCGAACAGCTGGCAAGAGCCGGAACACGCCTTGCGATGCTACTGAACAGGCTCTGGCCCTAACTATGCAGCTTTCTTCCTTTCGCCCTAACCGCAGCCCATCGCGCCCTCTGTGCTGCCGCGATTCGACGCCGCCCTGCGATTGAAAGAGTCTTCTCAGCGGGCGAGTTAGTTTTCGCTCGCCACTTCGCCCATCTTGCCTTCTGCGCCTTCGCTATTCGGGCACGGACCGCAGCGGATACAGTTCGCGTAAGGCGCGTGCCATTCTGTGCAGTATCAATCAGACCTTCCAGCGTGGAGATCGCGTCTTCCAGCTTTCGAACTTGCAATTCGGCTTGCCCACGTTCTTCTCGAAGCTGGTGAAGAGCGCTATCTAGATTTGTCATTGTCCCCCTCCATGTACCTGCTGCATGCTTCTATAACCTCTAGCTGCTTACGGACTTACTCACTTCCCTACTGCTGTGGAAACAATCTTCTCCCAGCCCATGCCGGCACTAAAAATTACTCCAATTTGCAATAGTAGTGGCTTGTCTCTGTTGAAGCACGCCTTGTCGTACACCACCGGAAAAACAAGCAGCGACGCGGTCGCGATAAAAATCAGATATGGCAGATCGATGCGAAAACTGGACGCAACACCAGCTCTAAATAGATCCAGGAAACGACTCGCCATGATCGAAAGCACGAGCACGCCGTAGGTGACAATCTGCCATTTCACGGAGAGCTCTTGGTTGGTGTCCAGAGACCGAGAATGGGTCTCGGAAGACGAAGCTTTGGGTTTCGGATCGCGAAATGTGGCTGGCTGTCTAAGGTCGAAATAACGCTGTATGCTCATGAACCCTCCATCCTGCCATCGGTACTGCGATCCGCAGTACCACTCATGTTTCGTCGCTTTAATGCTTGCATTGGGAGCCGCACTCTCGCCCGAAAGCTGGCCGAAAGCCGGTTCTAATGGCTTCACATTCGCTCATGTACTTCCCTTCCTCCGTCTTTCCGTACCAGCGTGATCCGGGACAGTGATAGGTTTTGCTCGACGAAATGGCCCAAACCGTAATCTCTTTATCATCATTACTGGCCATGATTTGACCAGAGGAAGCGATTGGAGCTGAGCAAATAGCAATAATCACGATCACACCGGTCGAATGCACTACCAACCGAATCAGCAATCTTACGCATTGACAAAACATGGTCTCACCGATCCGCTTTAGGGGATGTATACACCATAACCGGATGGCCGTGGAAGGGTGCCCAGCCCGGGGGCGCGGTTTCCGCACCTGTGCGTGAATAGCCAAGATTCTGGATCGGTCGACACCGAGCACAGGTGCATGAGCCTGATCTGAAATGGACCGGGCCGACGAGTGGGACGCGGAGGTTCAAATCCTCCCCTGTGCACCAGAGTGTGCGTGTGCGAATTGGTATAGCGGCCTGTCTTAGAAACAGGTGTCTGAGAGTTCGAATCTCTCTGCCGATAGCAGATTTTCTCCTTTCAATAGTGCGCTCCGGGGGCCCCCAATTGTCACCGGCTGGCGCTCTTCGGCGAGTCCTTTGCAAGGTTATGTGCGCCTAGGTGTTGTTGAGCTAAAACATATGACGTTCCCGGATATTCGACCTTCGGTTTTTCCATTCTGCTGTACATGCTTGCCGCAGCCTCGTATTCGCCGTATTGCTCGGCAATCAACCCAAATCCAAACCACAATTCCGAATTTGGTTCGTCCAGCTTCAGAGAATCCATCGCCTTTAGAAGCAGCTCGCGTGCTTGACTGCCTTTTCCGGCCTGGGCATAAACGCAGCCGAGAGTGTGGAGGATTGCAAAGTTGGCGTTCTTGGTCAGATCATTGGCACGCACAGCCGTGTCAATCGCATCCTGCTCGATAGGGCCAGGTAGAAGAAGCGCATACCAGGCATACAAATTCAGATCACTCGCGGTCGCCTGACCTTTGTCGATCAGTCCCTTGGTGATCTCACGCGACTTCTCAAACTCTCCACGGTAGGCTGCCAGTTGCGCCAAGGAACGGCTATAGGCGAGTTCGTCGGGCTGCTTGTCGATCCCCGCCTTCACCAGCCGGTCCCAATCATCAAAGCGACTAAGTCTGCTGTAGGCGGTTACTGCAAGATCGAATGCTCGCACGGAAGTGGGGAACGCTTTTGTCAATTCTTCCGCCACCGGCAGCATCTCCATCCATCGTTCCTGAGCCGAATATGCGTGCGCCAATACCATTGTCAGTCGGCCGCGATCTAGTTCGGTCTTGGCAGCCAAACGCGCTTGGTTCAGCGCAGTCAAGTACGTTCCCTTGAGTTCCTTAGATGGGAGAAGAACGAGGCTCGCTATGCGCATCGCCGAGGCGTCGGCGTCTTGTCCCTTCGTCCAAAAATAAGGAAACGGCTGACCGGCGAGGGGATCGTCGCCGCCACTGGCATGGATCTTCTCACGTGCTCGGTCTAGCCATTTCCGTGCTGCAGCCAAATTGTCTTTCTCAATTTCTCGAAGCGCGAGCGAAGCTAACTCTTCCGGTACAGTCTCCCCCGACACCGAAAACGCAGCCATCTTGTAGCGGCCGTCATCCCGGACGACGTAAGCGTCTTGGGCCGCCGCTCCGGGGCTCTCGATAATGATCTTGTATCCCAGAGAGTCATCCCCGTCTACCGTGTAGCGCATGTTTGAAACAGCCATGTCGGCGACCGTAACCAACGGGAGCCCCGAATTCCCCAACTGTAACTTGAGCTTGGACATCATTTGTTGGAATTGCTTTTGATCTGGGAGCCCTCCGAATCTTTCGTACCTTCGTACAACAGCGACTTGAACTCCGCAAGGGTCAGATTCCCGCTTAGCATATCGCCAAAGATCTGTTGCACTACAGCGCGCGGGTCAGCTTGGTCAATCTTCAGGTCCTCGTATGGCATGGTCTTTGCGAAGATAGCCGAGCTTCGAATCACTTGACTCTCATTACTCTGTCCACGGGCTCCCTCCGCCAAGATCGCGGCGCCTTCGACATATTTGCGCACACGGACCAACATCGATCCCGCGGTAACCAGAGCCTTGCTCCGCGCCTCGTCATTAGTCGTGATCTCCAGGGATTTCTTCAACGCCGCATCATTACCCTGTAGCACGGCAATCGCCGCCAACGTCAATCCTTTTCGAGTCTCTGTGCTTGGCAGAGTTACGACATAGTCGATGACACCTTGGTAGTCATGTGCATACCAAAGATCGTAGAGAATGTAGTCGTCGTAGGTGCGGCTATACTCTTCGTCGATCTTCTTCAACTCTCGGAATTCGGCAACCGCCTCCTTTAGCCTGGCCTTCTCAGCATACCTCGTGCCGTCGGGATCATATTCAAGCAGAATGGCAAGGTTCGCCCTTGTCTCCCTGTCCTTCGGATCGAGCGCAATGGCCTTCTCGTAGGCTGCAATGGCTCCGTCATAATCCATGCCCTTCTCTACAAGTCGGCCGATCAGATCATGTTCCAGAACCATTCCCAAGGTGCTGAATGCCAACGCCGAATTAGGCTCAAGCGTTGTAGCTTCTTTGGCGATTACACGTGCCTGCTCACTCAGTCCCGCGCTCAGCAGTGCCTGGGCGAGTTGCACCTGGTGCAATGCTTCCTTGGGATGCTGCGCTGCAACCTCCCGGTAAGCAGCAAGCCCTTCTTTGAATTTGCCCGCTGAAATGAGCGAATGGCCGACGTGATCGAATGTGATGAAGATGGGATCGGCGTTGCGTGCTTTCAGCACGGCATCGCGCAGGTCCTTCGCTTGCTGCACCGTCTTTCGTGTATTCGTGCTTTCGACGCGAAGGACTGCTTCAACAACTGTGCCAGCCGAGTTGGCCGAGTAGTTCTGTGTTAGAGTCAGCGAGTCAATTTTTTCGCTCTTGTTGGTTGGAAGCGCCCGCAGCTTGAATCCGATAGGCGCTTTCACCTTGTAGTGCCATTCAGTCGTAAAAGGCGTGATCAACCAATCTGCAGTGCGCGGTTTCGGTCGTTCTGATTCCTCTCCTTCTAGTAGCTTTTCCTCTTCTTTAGTTCTGAAATACTTTGGAAGGCGATCAAAAAGTGACTCGATGCGGATTGCGGCAAGCGCCGTAGTCAGGTCTGTGTTCCCGCGCTTTCCTTTGGTTACGAACTTAATGGTGCCGGGTTTGTCCAAATCAGAAAGATCGGCATGCTCTAAGGATGTGAGCGAGTCGGCAAGATACATATTTTTGACGTATCCCTCGCTGTCCTCCCGAACCTTCTTCTTATCTCCGCTGTAGTATTCGCGATAATCGGCTTCTTCCGGGCCGATCTCATCATCTATTTCCACTATTTGCGCTTCACCATACTCGACTAGCGTGAAGTCACGGGATTCTCGATGCACGTTCTGCACCGAGGCAATTGCAGGAATCTGCTTTAGCGACTCTGTCTTCTCGCTAACCACCAAAGCCCACCGTCCGTAGTCCATCCACGGCAGTGTGCCCACTTGAGAATATTGTGACGTCGCGTCAATCCACAGTTCTACATCAGACCCAGACGCAGGAACATACACCATGGCATGATCGAACATGCCCATGCCCGGCAGTTGCGTATTAATGTCTCGGCCCGGCCCAGTATCGAGAAGCGCCAAATTCGCTTCGATTCCGGCGGAGCGTAGCATCGCCACTAGAAATGTGGCTTTGTCTTTGCAATCGCCGTACTTGCGTTTCAATGTTTCCGACGGAAACTGCGGAACCAGGCTGGACTCGCCGAACTCTATCCCTGTGTAGCGCACATTCTTGTGCAATATGGCTACAAGTCGCCGGATAATCTCTTTTCGGCTTGTATCTCTCAAACTAATCTTTGAAATTAGCGTCTGAACGTCAGTGGGACGAACTTTGTCATCCGACAGCTGGGCATACCCGGAAGCCACCCTTTGCCACGAAGTGCCGGTCGAAAACTCAAGCTCCGGATACAGCACTAGATCTGATGGTACGTGGTCAATCTCTTCGGTGTACGCCGGAAGTGGGCCTTGCTCGAGTGTGATAGTCTCTGACACGTTTTCGGTTGATGTCGTAACGGCTGCATCGGGCAACAAATGCACTTCGTACTTGAGGGGAAGCGAGACCGGATGAATGAGAACTACGCGAGTCTTGTTCACAGGAACATTCCAGGCGAAATTCCACCTGTGCACACTGCCACCCGCAAAGAGCGGAGCTGTATCACGGATCACCACTTCTTCCTCGACGATCGCCCCAGAAGAAACTGCCGGCAGTGGTCCGCCATACTTGCGTTCATCGCGGTACACGTCCGGTTCGTTCTCGTGTATCGGAAAGTCGTTAAGGGTATTGGGATCCAGCCAATGCACCGCTCCTTCAGATGTAAGGACGCGTGCCTTGATCTCCGGTTTGGCTTGATGCCACGCCTCCCATTGGCCGCTGGTCTCTGCCCAGTTCTCTACGCCCTCCTGATTCTCGACTCGATAAATTAAATGTCGTCTCTCAACAAGCTTCCCAGTCTCATCGAAGCTAAAGTGCAAATCGTTCAGAAGTACGGTGGCATCGCTGTGCTTTTCCGCCTGGACTGCTTGAGCCGCTTGCCGGAGAATTACCGGATCCACGGTGAAAGCTGGGCCGTCCCAGGGATCTGTCGCTCTCGCCCGAACGGCAGTTAAAAGAACACCAACGATTAAGAACTTTTGAAGACGTAGCAGAGAATGCACGGTTAGAACCTCGATGGCCAGAGTAGAAACTAGTTTTTTACGCCAATATCGCGATAAAAGAAAGAAAAATGCCTCACTATCCAGTTACTCCGGCTCGTGCTCGGCGTAGACGCTCTATTCGGGAAGCAAAGAAAACACCGGTTGCACGGGTAGGGTGTTCACCTGCGTTTAGAGGTCATGGACCTCTCGTATTGTCCTACGCTACTACCGCGCCACAAATCGCTTAATGCAAAAAGAATTGGTCCGGGTGGCAGGAGTTGAACCTGCGTGGACATGTGCCAAGACATGTGGGTGGCCGCTACCCTACATTCTCGTTGTCGGGCGGCGATTCGAACGCCCGGACCGGATTCAAAGTCCAGGGTCCTGCCGCTAGACGACCCGGCATGACACTCGCATTCCTGAGAGTTGTCGACCATCTGGAAGTAGTCGCTCATGAGTAGAAATTGAACGCAGAATTCGAGATTACAAACGCGGCTGGCGAGACTATCCTTTGATGTGGTTTGCAGGACTATCCGATCGCTGCACAACGCGGCTCCACCAAACTCGGATGGAAGGATGGTTGTCAGACAATGATCACACTGTTGACAGATTCATTTGGCGCCGTCGCGTGGAGCGGCGTGACCTTTCTGGCGGGCATTGCTAGTAAAGGGGCTATCGATTCCTACCTTCGCCGCAGGGAGGAAGCGCATAGGTTTGTCCTTGATAAGCGAGTGCGATTTCTCGAACAGCAACTTTCGCAGTTCTACTGGCCGATGTACCTGCATCTGCAGAAAGACAATTTGTACTGGGAGCGACTCAGGGAACGAACTCAAGATCCAGAGAGCTCTCAAAGTAGGCTAAGCCTGCAGATAGAGTCGGGCGTGATTCTCCCGGGTCACAAGGAAGCTATGGCCGTCATTGAAGCCAACCTTCACTTAGCGGGAAATTCCACAGTAGTACAAGAGTCACTCCGCTACGTACGACATGTGAAGCTTTATGAGATGCTGCGAGCAGCCGGGATTAAGGACGATCCAGTAACCCATGGCGAGCCATATCCCCGGGATTATTTCCCGTTGATCGAACAGCGCGTCAACGCGTTGCAGTCAGAATGCGACAATTTGATTCGCCAGACTCTTACTCCTGTACGAGGGTCTCGTTCTTCACTCGGAGGTTGATTGGATATACGAATCACCTAGTTTTTCTTTTCTCCATGCCCTCGACTGCTGGAGTTTGGAAGCGCTGGCTCAGGTTCAATGGTAACGAGATCCAGACCAGAAGGGTTCGAATCTCTCTTCCTGGTTAATAGGCAGTACATTCGATCAAGTCATACTCGAAAGACACGTCAGCAGAGGACTGGCAATGTGGAGGCTGATCCTCACGAATCGGAGGCATTGTCGATGGTTTTTCCGAGCTTTGAACTCACTGGCCAAGTGGCTCTCGTAACCG
>Ga0137372_10001808_pt1 | contig 20649 bp, 18 predicted proteins | sample SagtaG_6_FD_104911 | JGI IMG/M metagenome (GOLD analysis project Ga0137372, IMG submission 104911) | Vadose zone soil microbial communities from Sagehorn Ranch, Mendocino, California, USA - Sage1_R_60_16 metaG | ecosystem: Environmental > Terrestrial > Soil > Vadose zone | place: USA...
ACGCTCGCGGTGATCGGCCCGAACGCGGGCGATCCCGCCTACCAGGGCGCAGGCAGCGCGCACGTCAACCTTCGGGACGTCGCGACGCCGCTCGAGGCCATCCGCGACGCCTTCGGGGTGACGGCGGAGATCGTCCACGAGCCGGGGTGCGCGCCGCGCATGACGCTGCCCGGCCTCCACCTCCTTTGCGGCGAACTCACGGTCGAGTACTTCTCCCCGGGTGCCGCGGAGCCACTGGCGCGCGAGGTGCGCGACGCGAGCACGTTCATCTGGCAGGAGGACCTTCCGGGGCTCGGCACCGACGCACGCGGCATCGCGCGCGTAACGAGCGTCCTGACGCCTCCGGAGACGGGCACCTATCTCTTCTCGATCCGCGGCAGCGCCGATTGCGCGCTGCGCGTCGGCGGACGCGACGTGGCGGTCTTCTCGCCGAAGCAGGACGAGCACGGTGCGGGCGCGCTCTTCGGCCGCCGCGACGTCCGCGGCGAAGCGGAGCTGACCGCCGGCGACCCACAGGTCATCGAGGTCGAGATGGGGCTTTTCCCGGACGATCTCAACGTCCTCAGCCTCGGTTGCCGGCCACCGCAGCCCGCAGATCAGCTCGATCGGGCGGTCCGCGCGGCCGCCGAGGCCGATTCGGTCGTGTTGATCGTCGGCACGAGCGAGGACATCGAGCGCGAGAGCGACGACCGCGAGACGACCGAGTTGCCCGGCGAGCAGGAGACGTTGATCCGCCGCGTTCTCGAGGCGAATCCCAAGACGGTCGTCGTCGTGAACGCCGCAACCGCGGTCGACATGGCATGGGCGCGCGAGGCCTCGACCGTGCTCTACGCCTGGTATCCGGGCGAGGCCTTCGGCGCCGCGCTCGTCGACGTCCTTCGCGGTGACCGCGAGCCCGCCGGCCGGCTGCCGATTACGATCGCGCGCCGCCACGAGGACTACGCAGCCTGGGACACGCGGCCGGTCGACGGACGGCTCGAGTATCCCGAGTCCGTCTTCGTCGGCTACCGGCACCTAGACGCGGCGGGCATCGAGCCCGAGTTCTGCTTCGGCCACGGGCTCGGCTACGGCAGCTGGGACTACGAGGCTCTCGAGGTCTCGACGCCCGAGCTTTTCGCCGGCGACTCGCTCACGGTCGACGTCACCGTGCGCAACGTCGGCACGCGCCGCTCGAAGGAGATCGTGCAGGTCTACGTTGCGGATCCCGAGGCGTCTCTGCCGCGGCCTCCGCGCGAGCTCAAGGCTTTCGCTCCAATCACGCTCGAGCCGGGTGAGGCCGGCACGGTCACGCTCGAGCTCGACTCGCGTGCGTTCTCGTACTGGGACGGCGGCTGGCGTGCCGAGCCCGGTGTCTTCGAAGTTCTCGTCGGCCGGTCGTCCCGCAATGTGCGGCTCACCGGCCAGGTCGTGCTGAAGGAGGTGCCGGCCTGATCGCTTCGTGTAGGTGTCGGTTCGTTCTCGATCGGTCGATGACGGCGGCCGAGACGCAAAGGGAGGACTCATGAAGGCAATTCGATTGACGGGCGTTGTCGGCACCACCGCTGTCGTCGTCGCCCTGCTCGTCCAATCAGCAGGTGCACGGCCCGGGCAGCAGGCGGGGCCCGCCAGTGCGTTCGCAGCCCACAAGTGCCTCGTGATGACGGGATCCGGCGATCCCGCGTTCACGCGAAACTTCAACCCGTACACCGCGACGACCCTGCCGAGCGGCAGTTTCGTGCGCGGGGCGTTCTACGAGCCGCTCGTCATCACGACGGCGGCCGGGGGAGGGCATCAGTACCCGTGGCTCGCGAAGAGCTGGAAGTGGTCGAACGGCAACAAGACGCTCACGCTCGCTCTTCAGCGCGGGGTGAAGTGGTCCGACGGAAAGCCGCTGACGTCCGCCGACGTCGTCTACAGCCTCACCGCCGGTAATCAGGACAAGGTGATGGACGTGATCGGACTCACGCGCCCCGGCACGAACATCGCCTCGATCAAGGCGGCGGGACCCTACAGCGTGAAGATCACGTTGCGGACGCCTGACTCGCAGTTCATCGCGTCGAACCTCAACGCGCAGTTCGTCGTACCGAAGCACATCTTCTCGAAACAGACCGACGTTTCGAACTGGACGAATTCGACGCCCGTCGGCTCCGGCCCCTTCACGAAGGTCACCCGCTTCACGACGCAGGACTACGTCTTCAGCAAGAACCCGAACTACTGGCAGGCGGGCGCACCGAAGATCCCCTGCCTCGAGTACGTGCAGGCCTCGTCGAACGACGCGGCCCTCCTGCAGATCCAGAGCGGCCAGGTCGACTGGACGCACAACTTCGTGCCGAACGTCGAGTCCGCGTACACCGCAAAGGACCCGAAGCACTTCCACTCCTTCTACGCGACGACCGCCTTCCCGATCTCGCTCATGCTCGACACGACGCAATACCCCTTCAGCCTCGTGCCGCTGCGGAAGGCGATGAGCATGGCGATCGACCGAAACACGGTCTCGAAGCTCGGTGAGTACGGCTACGCGCCGCCGACCGACGCGATCGGGCTGAACGGGATCTACCCGCAATGGACGAAGGATCCGACGGTGAAGGCCCAGGCCAAGCAACTCTCCGCGTTCAACCCGTCCGCGGCGAAGTCGCTCTTGACGTCGAACGGCTTCACGTACAAGGGCAGCCAGCTCGTCGACCCGAAGGGCAATCCCGTCAGCTTCCAAATCCACGTGATCTCCGGCTGGTCGGACTGGGTCGCCTCGCTCCAGATCATCACGAAGAACCTCAAGGACGTCGGCATCGACGCAAACGTGAAGCTCGAGCCGGACTGGAACTCGTGGTACCCGAACGCGTCGAGCACGAAGACGCCGACCCTGCTCTGGCAGGCCGCCGCTGCGGGCTCGCCGTACGGCTTCTTCTACGCGAACATGCACCAGAACGCGTTCGTGCCGTCCGGGCAGGACGGGACGATCACGGGCAACTGGGCGCATTACCAGAACGCGGCCGCGACGACCCTCCTGAACCAGTGGAAGGTGACGCTCAACGCCGAGAAGCAGCAGCAGATCGCGACGCAGCTGCAGAAGCTGTGGCTGCAGGATCTCCCGATCATCCCGCTGTTCATCGGCCCGCGCTGGTCGACGTACAGCACGAAGTACTTCCACTGCTTCACGTCGCCGAAGGACTACTACGGCGACCCGATCTTCACCACGGCCCCGGACAACATCCTCTCGTTCACCCGCATCTGCCCCGGCGGGAAATCGGGGGCGTAAGCTCGAAGTAACCGGCTCCGGCGGGCGCGTGTCGCCCGCCGGAGCCACCCCAAATTCGATGCGCTGGTTCCTTCGTCGCCTCCTCTTCTACGGGTTCGCCCTCTGGGTGGCCGCGACGTTGAACTTCCTCCTGCCGCGGCTGATGCCGGGCGACCCGCTCGGCGGCATCCTCCAGCGGCTCTCGCCCGCGCAGATCCAGGCGAACCCCGGGATCATCCAGACCTACCAGATCCTCCTCGGCGGGCCGAAGGAGCCGCTGTGGAAGGCGTATCCGCACTACCTCAAGCACGTCGCCACGCTCGACTTCGGCGTCTCGACCTCCAACTATCCGGCGAAGGTGTCGGAGGTGGTGGGGAGGACCCTGCCGTACTCGATCGCGCTCGTCGGGGTCGCATTCCTGCTCGCGTTCCTGCTCGGAACGGGCATCGGCATGCTCGCGGCGTGGCGCCGCGGCGGCCTGACCGATAACATCGTCGTACCGGCGCTCATGTCGTTCGGCGCGTTTCCGGCGTTCTTCACCTCGCTCGTCGCCGTCTACTTCCTCGGCCTGAAGCTCGGCTGGTTCCCGATCCAGCACGCGTACGACAACGGGCTGACGCCCGGCTTCAGCTGGGCCTTCGTCTCGAGCGCCGTGCGCCACGCAGAGCTTCCGGTGATCGTGATCGCGCTGGCATTCGCAGGCGGCTGGGTGCTGAACATGCGCACGGTGATGATCAACACGATCGCCGAGGACTACGTCGCCGTTGCGCACGCGAAGGGCTTGCGCGACCGGCGCGTCATGACGCGCTACGCGGCGCGAAACGCGATCCTCCCACCGCTCAACGGCTTTGCGGCCCAGTTCGCGACCGCCGTCGGAGGGCTCGTCTTCATCGAGTTCGTGTTCAGCTATCCGGGTGCCGGACTGACCTTGCAGCAATCGGCGCTCGGCGCCGACTATCCGCTGACGCAGGCGCTGCTGCTCGTCTTCGCGGTCTGCGTGATCGTCGCGAACTTCGTGATGGACATCCTCAACTTCGTCCTCGACCCGCGGATCCGGACGGCCTAGGGCACTGGCACTGATGTCACAGATCCAGGTCCTCGACGAGACTCCGGTTGTTGCCCTTGCGCCGCCGGTTGCGTCGTCCGGCCGGCGGGCCCGCATGCCCGGCTGGCTGCGCCTGCTGCTCTCGAATCCAAAGTCCCGCGGCGGGATCGTCGTGCTGACGTTCATGGTGCTCGTCGCGATCTTCGCGCCGCTGATCGCGACGCACGACCCGACCGCGTTCTCGCTCCTTGACGCGAAGCAGTCGCCGTCGTGGCACCACCTGTTCGGGACGACCGATCAGGGAACCGACATTTTCTCCCAGGTCGTGCTCGGGACGCGGACGTCGCTCGTGCTGGGTGCGCTCGCCGCCGTGATCGCGATGACGCTCGCGACCGTGCTCGGCATCCTCGCCGCGTATGCGGGCGGTTGGGTCGACGACGCGATCAACTTCCTCACGAACGTTTTTCTCGTCATACCGACGATCCCGCTGCTCGTCGTCATCTCGGCCTACCTGCAGAACCGCGGCATGGTGACGATGATCCTCGTGCTCGGTCTCACGCTCTGGGCGTTCGAGGCGCGCATCCTTCGTGGGCAGGCGCTCTCGCTGCGAAACCGCGACTTCGTCCTCGCGGCGAGGGTCGCCGGCGAGTCGACGTGGCGGATCATCTTCGGCGAGCTCGTTCCGAACATGATCAGCCGTATCGCGGCCGGCTTCGTGCTCGTCTTCTACGTCGCGCTCCTCACCGACGCCGGGCTCGAGTTCCTCGGTCTCGGCGACATGGCGGCGACGAGCTGGGGAGTCACCCTCTACTGGGCCCAGGTGAACTCGACCGTCCTGCAGGGCGAGTGGTGGCCGTTCTTCTTCCCCGGCGCCGCGCTCGCACTGACCGTTGCCGCGCTTGTGTTCATCCTCGCCGGCATCGACGAGGTGAGCAATCCGCGCCTCCGCGTCGAGCGGCGGAAGCGGCGCCTTCTGCGTAGCCTCCTCGTGGGCGGACGGTCGTGACGGAAGTGCTCGAGCGCGCAAGGCCCGTGCCGCCCGGCGGCTCCGAGGTCCTCGTAGAGCTGCAGGACCTCGTCGTCGACTACGGAACCGTTCGGGCCGTCGACCACGTCTCGCTCCAGATCCGCGCGGGAGAGATCGTCGGGCTCGCCGGAGAATCGGGTTGCGGCAAGAGCACCACCGGCAACGCGATCATGCAGATCCTCAGGCCGCCGGCGCAGGTGACGTCGGGACGGATTCTCTTTCGCGGCGACGACCTGACCGGGAAGAGCACCGAGGAGCTGCGGCAGTTCCGCTGGCGCAACGTCTCGATGGTCTTCCAGAGCGCGATGAACGCGCTCAATCCGGTGATGCGCGTCGGCGAGCAGTTCGTCGACATGATGCGCGCGCACGAGCGCATCGACCGAGGGACGGCGCTCGCGCGGTCCGGCGAGCTGCTCGAGCGGGTCGGCATCGACCGGCGCCGCGTGCGCTCGTACCCGCATGAGCTCTCCGGCGGGATGCGGCAGCGTGTGATCATCGCGATGGCGCTCGCGCTCAGTCCCGAGATCGTGATCATGGACGAGCCGACGACTGCGCTCGACGTCGTCGTGCAGCGCGAGATCCTTCAGGAGATCGAGGCGCTGAAACGAGATCTCGGGTTCGCAGTGTTGTTCATCACGCACGACCTGTCGCTCTTGATCGAGTTCGCCGACCGGATCGGGATCATGTATGCAGGCGAGCTCGTGGAGACCTTGCCGGCCGGGGCACTCGACCGGCAGGCGCTCCACCCGTACACGCTCGGACTGCTTCGGTCGTTCCCACCGCTCAGCGGGCCGCTCGAGCGGATGCAGGGCATTCCCGGCTCACCGCCGGACCTCGCGAAGCCGCCGTCCGGCTGCCGCTTCCATCCTCGCTGCCCGCACTGTCTCCCCGGCGACGCCGCGCTCTTCGTGCGTCAGACGACGGAGAAGCCGCTGCTCCGCGAGGTCGCGCCCGGGCATCGCGTCGCCTGCCACCTGGTGAATCGATGACCACACTCGAGGTCCAGGGTCTCATGAAGCGCTTCGCGAAGCTCGTCGCCGTCGACGGCGTGAGCTTCGAGCTCCAGCCCGGGACGATCACCGCGCTCGTCGGCGAGAGCGGCAGCGGGAAGAGCACCGTCGCGCGCCTGATCGCGCAGCTCTACGAGCCGACCGGTGGGCGCGTCCTCTTCGACGGCGAGGACGCGCGCGATGACCGGCAGTACCGCTCGCAGGTGCAGATGATCTTCCAGGATCCCTTCGGGTCGCTCAACCCCGTCAAGACGGTCCAGCACCACATCGCGCGTCCGCTCCGCATCCACCGGATCGTTCCGCGCTCACAGGTGACCGCGCGCGTGCACGAGCTGCTGGAGACGGTCGGGCTCGTACCGCCCGAGGACATCGCGGCGAAGTACCCGCACGAGCTCTCCGGCGGCCAGCGCCAGCGCGTCGCGATCGCGCGTGCCCTCGCCGTCCGGCCGACCGTGATCCTCGCCGACGAGCCGACGTCGATGCTCGACGTGTCGATTCGCATCGGGATCCTCAACCTCATGCTCCAGCTCAAGGAGGACCACGAGCTCGCGTTCCTGTACGTGACGCACGACCTCGCCAGCGCGCGGTATGTCGCCGACGAGATGCTCGTGATGTACGCCGGGCAGATCGTCGAGCACGGACCGACCGAGGACGTGCTGCAGGAGCCGCTGCACCCCTACACGCGGCTGCTGCTCGCAGCCGCGGCTGCGAACCGCGTCGAGCGCCGCCCCGCGCAACGCGATGCGGGGGGCGGCTGCCGTTTCGTCGACCGCTGCCCGCTCGCGATCGATGTCTGCTCCTCCGTGCTGCCCGAGCTCGTCGAGGCCCGCCCGGGCCACAGTGCGCGGTGCCATGTCACCGCTCCGCAACCGGGTTTCAACCCGGCGGACTGAAGTCAGGTTTGCGCGGGGGCATCAGGCGGCCTCCTCCAGTGCGGGCGCCGACCGTGTCGCCGGCTCGATCGCGAGCCGCGGGAGCCGACGGTCGAACCAGCTCGGGAAGGCCCAGGTCCGGCGGCCGAACAACTCGAGCACCGCGGGCATGAGGATGCTGCGAATGACGATCGCATCGAGGAAGACCGCCGTCGCCATCGCGATTCCGAACAGCTTGAGGACCCGGTCGTCGCCGGCGGCGAACGAGGCGAAGACGACCACCATGACCGCCGCCGCGGCCGTGATGACTCGGCCGGTGTTGGCGAGCCCTTCACGCACGGCCGCGCTCGCGTCGCCACGGTGTTGCCACTCCTCGTGGATGCGGGACACGAGGAAGACCTCGTAGTCCATCGAGAGCCCGAACACGATCGCGAAGACCATCACAGGGATGAAGGCGTCGATCGGTCCGGGCTGGACGCCGATCAGGCCGGCGAGCCAGCCGCGCTCGAAGATCGCCTGGACGACGCCGAGGGCCGCGGCGATCGAGAGCAGATTCATGAGCGCCGCCTGCAGCGGGATCAGCAGCGAGCGGAACACGACGAGCAGGAGCAGCGCCGAGACCAGGACGACCAGGCCGATGAAGAGCGGCAGCTTGCCGGAGAGAACGTGCGCGAAGTCGACTTGAGTCGCGGTCGCGCCGCCGACGAAGACCGTCGTTCCGGTTGCCTTCGCGAGCGACGGCAGGACATCGCTGCGGAGGCGCTTGACGAGGCTCGTCGTCTGGGCGCTCTGCGGGGATGTGGTCGGGTAGACGGCGATCGCGGCGGTGTCGCGGGCCGGGTTGAGCCGCGGCGCCGCTACGGAAGCGATCCCGGGCGTGCGTCGAAGCGCGGTCGTGAATTGCGTGAGGCCGGCCGTGTCACCGGCAGCCGGCAGCCGGACGGCGAGCTGCAGGGGCCCGTTGAAGCCGCTGCCGAAGCCGGCGGCAAGGAGGTCGTACGCATGGCGTGTGGTCTGCGTCGCGGGGTCGTTGCCGGAGTCGCTCGCGCCGAGCCGCAGGCCGAGTGCCGGTGCCGCCAGTGCGAGCAGCAACACGGTCGAGCCGAGCGCGGCCCACACGGGGCGGCGCTGGATGAGCCCGACCCAGCGGGTCCAGAAGCCCGCGCGGGGCTCGCGTGGGCGGGAGCGGCGGCGGCTGCGGCCGACACGCTTGCCGGTGAACATCAATAAGGCGGGGAGCAGCGTCAGCGAGGCGGCGAGCACGAGCAGCACTCCGAGCGAAGCGGCGATCGCGGCGCCGTAGAGGAAGTTGACACCGAGCGCAAACATGCCGAGCAGCGCGATCACGACCGTGGCCCCGGCGAAGAGGATCGCCCGGCCGGCCGTGTTCATCGCCAGCTCGAGCGCAGCCTGGACATCGCCGCCGTTCTCCCGGTAGGCGTTCCGGTAACGCGTGACGATGAAAAGGGCGTAGTCGATGCCGACGCCGAGGCCGATCATCAGCGCCAGCTCGGAGGAGAAGTCGACCATGTCGACGAGGTGGCTGCCGAGCCCGATCACGCCGAGTCCGGCGCCAAGGCCGAACAGCGCCGTCACGATCGGCAGGCCCATCGCAAGCAACGAGCCGAAGCTGAGCAGCAGCACGACCACGGCGGCCAAGAGGCCGACCCCCGTTGCGAAGCCGATGCTCGTCTGCTCGGCCTGCTTGATTGCCTGCCCGCCGAGCTCGACCTGAAGGGTGGGCGAACGCACCGCCTCGGCCGTGTTGATCACGCGGTCGATCGCCGCCTTCGGCAGTTCGTTCGCGCGCTGGTCGAACTCGACGGTCGCGAAGCCGATCGTGCCCGCCTTCGAGACGGCGTTCGCGCCGGCCTCATAGGGGCTCACGACGCCGACGACGTGGGGGAGCCGCGCGATCCGGTGGACGAGCGGCACGATCACGGCGCGTGCCGACGCGTCGGTGAGCGTGCCCGTGCGCGCTCGGAAGACGATCTGGTCGGCGTCGCCCGCCTGCGCGGGAAAGCGGCTCTGGAGCAGGTCGACCGCACGTTGCGAGTCGGTGTTCGGAAGCGAGAAGTTGTTCGCGTTCCGCTTGCCCACCGCCTGGGAGAGAGCGAGGACGCCGACGGCAAGGACGATCCAGGAGAAAACGACGATCCGGCGATGTGCGATCGTCCAGCGAGTCAGCTTCAGCATCGGGGAGCTCCAATCCGAAACGGGAACGTTCATGCTTGGCAAAATTGCACGACGTGCAGAGGCTAGCGGAGGACTGCATGGAGCGCAAATATTCGCTAAGTGCAGGATCTATGCGTATACTGACCGCGGATGAACCTGCAACCCGGCCTACGCGAGCGCAAGAAGCAGCGGACACGCGAGACGATCGCCCGCGCCGCGCACGAGCTCTTTGCCGAACGCGGCTACCACGCCACGACCCTGCCGGACATCGCAGGGGCGGCCGACGTCTCGACGCGAACGATCTTCGCCTACTTCGCGAGCAAGGAAGACATCCTCTTCAGCGACTTTGCGCTGATGAAGGAGGCCCTCACGCAGGCGCTCGCCGAACGGCCCGACGGGGAGGACGCACTCGAGACGGTGCGCAAGTTCATCCTCTCGTCGCACGAGGTCGAGACGAGCGAGCTCGACGAGCAGCTGCGTGTTTGCGTCGAAAGTGACGAGACGCTCCGCAGCCACCTTCGAGCCCGGATCGCCCAGCTCGAGGAATTGATCGCCCCAGCGATCGCCAAAGACCTCGATGCACCCGCGAACGACATCCGTCCACAGGTCGTCGCCGCCTCCCTCACCGCGGCGTTCAACGTCCTGACCGAGCGAGGCGGCGGCTCGAGCGCGCAACCGAAGAGCGCCGCCGACATGGCGGCGTTGATCGACCCGATCATCACGTTCCTGCGGGGCGGTCTCGACGCGCTCAAAGAGCCGCGCAGCGCACGCACTCGCTGACGCTGTCCTTCTCTTTAGCCGAACTCGTCCGGAATGCGCCGAGCCAGGGTCTCGAGCACCTTGACCTGGATCGATGGAACCTGGCGCATAAGCGATCGGAACGCCTGCGACGTCAGCACGAGCACATGCGTCGGCTCCGTCGTCGTAACCGTGGCTGTGCGCGGCGTGCCGGTGATCAGCGCGATCTCACCGAGGAAGTCGCCGGCGCCGAGCGTGTTCACCTTGCGGCCGCGGCGATGCACCTCGGCTGCACCCTCGACGATCAAGATGAACTCCCTGCCGCTCGCGCCCTCCTTCGTCAGCGTCGTGTCGGCGGGGACGTCGAGCTCGTCGGAGATCCCGGCGATCTGCCGGAGCTCCCGCCGCGAGCAGTCGGCGAAAAGCGGCGCCTGCCCGATCAGCTCCACCTTCGCGTCCTTGTGCAGCATTGACGGATTCTCAAGGGCGGCGGGCGCGCAGGTCAAGTCGGAGGGGATACAGTGTCCTCATGTCCAGAGGCACCGACGCGCTCATCGTCGACGCCGTTCGCAGCCCGATCGGCAAGAAGAACGGCACGCTCTCGCACATCCGCGGCGACGATCTCTCGGCCCAGGTCCTGAACGGCCTAGTCGGCCGTCACGACGTCGATCCCGGCCAGATCGAGGACATTCAATGGGGCTGCGTCACCCAGGTCGGCGAGCAGACCTGGAACATCGGCCGCAACGTCGCGCTCGCCGCGGGTTGGCCGGTAACGGTGTGCGGCACGACCGTCGACCGGCAGTGCGGCTCCTCCATGCAGACGAACTTCAACGCCGCCGCGGCGGTGTGGTCGGGCCAGCTCGACCTCGTCGTCTCGGGCGGCGTCGAGATGATGTCGCGCGTCCCGATGGGCTCCGGCGGCGGCTCGATGTCCGACGCGGTCTACGAACGCTTCGACATCGTGATGCAGGGAATCTCCGCCGAGGAGATCGCGAAGCAGTGGAAGCTGTCGCGCGAGGAGCTCGACCAGTACTCCTACGAGTCGCACGCGCGCGCCGCGCGTGCCCGCGACGAGGGGCGTTTCGAGAAGGAGATCATCCCGGTCGACGTCGACGTTCCCTCGCCCGACGAGGGCGGAGGCACCGCGACGCTCACGCGCACCCGGTTCGCGGTGGACGAGGCGATCCGCGAGACGACGCTCGAGAAGATGGCATCACTCCAGCCGGCCTTCATCCCCGACGGCGTCGTGACGGCAGGGAACTCGTCGCAGATCGTCGACGGCTCGGCCGCGGTGCTCGTCGCCTCGGAGCAGAAGGCGTCCGAGCTCGGCCTGCAGCCGCGTGCCCGCTTCCTCGGCTTCGGGATCGCGGGCGTCGACCCGCACCTGATGCTTCACGGCAACCCGGATGCCTGCGAGCGCGCGCTCGCGAAGGCGGGCGTCACCTGGGACGACATCGACGTGATCGAGGTGAACGAGGCGTTCGCGTCGGTCGTGCTCCAGTTCCTCGCCGACACCGGGCTCAAGGAGCGGTACGAGGCGGGTGAAGTGAACCCGAACGGCGGCGGCATCTCGCTCGGTCATCCGCTCGGCGCGACGGGCGCCCGGATCACCGCGACGCTCGTCTCCGAGCTCGAGCGGCGGAATGCCCGCTACGGCATCGGCGCAATGTGCATCGGCTTCGGCCAAGCCATCGCCGGTGTCGTCGAGCGCATCTAGTTCGGTAGCGCTCGCGCCCCAGAGGTTCCGCGCCGCGCATCTGGCCCTCGCGGTCGTCTTCGGTGCGCTCGGAACGATCGACGGCGCGTGGGCAGCCCGGCTCCCGGCGCTGAAGGACCGGCTCGGGCTCGACAACGGTCAGCTCGGCGTCGTCATCTTCAGCGTCACGCTCGCCGCGACGCTCCTGCTGCCGGTCGCCGGCTGGCTCGCGTCGCGCTTCGGCAGCCGCCGCCCGAACAGCCTCGGGCTGCTCCTTTGCGCAGGGGGCCTCACCCTGGCCGGGTTCGCGCCCTCCCTCGGTGTGCTGATTCCGGCGACCTGCGCGCTCGGAGCGGGGCTCGGCATCATCGACGTCGCCGCGAACGCGCACGGCGTGACGCTCGAACACCAGGCCGGGCGTCCGCTGCTCTCGGCGCTGCACGGAGCCTGGAGCTTCGGCCTGCTTACGGGATCCGGCGTCGCAGCCGGCGCGGCGGCCGCGGGGATCGGCCCTCGCGTCCAGTTTCCGCTCGTTGCCGCCGCCGTGGTCGGGGTGGCGGTCCTCTGCGTTCCACGACTCCTTCCGGGGACCGCGGCGGCTCCCGACACGGCCCACTTTGCACTGCCGCGAGGGGCACTCGCGCTCCCCGCGTTCCTGACGTTCTGCTCGCTCTTCGTCGAGTCGGCGGCGATGAACTGGACGGCGGTCTTCCTCGCCGGCCCGGTGCACGCGGGCGCGACCGTGGCCGCCGGCGGCGTCGTCGCTTATTCGGTCGCGATGCTGCTCGCACGTCTCGCCGGCGACCCGCTGACCGCGCGCTGGGGAATCGGCGGCATCGCCCAGCGCAGCGGGGCACTCACGTGCGTCGGGATCGCGCTCGCGCTCGCGACGAGGTCCGCAGTGCCCGCGCTCATCGGCTTCGCCCTCGTCGGCGCGGGCTGCGCCGCGATCGTCCCGGCGCTCTTCCGCTACGCGGCGGCGGTGCCGGGCGTCTCGCACGGGGCCGGGATCGCGGCGGTTGCAACGCTCGGCTATACCGGCGGCGTCGTGAACGGCCCGGCGATCGGCTTCCTCTCGCGCGGGATCGGGCTCACGGGCGCCCTCTCGCTCATCGGCGTCGGCGGGGCGCTGATCGCGCTGCTCGGACCGCGGCTTCAACGGTAGGCTCCGCCGTCGTGGCGAGGGAGATCCGCAGGGTCGGCGTCGTCGGGCTCGGCGCCATGGGCGCCGGGATCGCGCAGCTCTGCATCGAAGCAGGCTTCGAGACGGTCGGCCGCGAGGTCTCCGCCGAGCTGGGCGAGCGGTCACGCGACCGCATCGCGCACTTCCTCACGCGCAAGGTGGAGAAGGGGCAACTCGAGCAGGACGCGCGGGATGCCGCGGTCGCGCGGCTCGCGCTGACCACTGAGCTCGCCGACTTCGCCGACTGCGACCTCGTGATCGAGGCGATCGTCGAGGAGCTGGCGCCGAAGCAGGCACTGTTCGAAGAGCTCGAGCGCGTCTGCCCGGAGGATGCGGTGCTCGCCACCAACACCTCCGCGCTCTCGGTGACGGAGATCGCGTCGGCAACCTCCACGCCCGAGCGGATCGTCGGCATGCACTTCTTCAACCCGGCGCCGCTGATGCCGCTCGTCGAGATCATCCGCGCCGAGCTCTCGTCCGACGAGGCCTTCGAGACGGCGTACGCATTCGGCGAGAAGCTGGGCAAGCATCCGATTCGCTGCTACGACACGCCCGGCTTCGTCGTCAACCGAGTCCTCATCCCGCTGCTGAACGACTGCATCCGCGTGCTCGACGAGGCGCGCGTGACCGTTGACGATCTCGACGCCGGCATGAAGCACGGCGCAGGGTGGCCGATGGGCCCGTGCGAGCTCGTCGACCTGGTCGGCATCGACGTGCACGTGCACGCGAGCGAGGCGCTCTACGAGAAGACGCGCGAGCCGCGCATGGCGCCGCCGCCTCGGCTCGTCGCGATGCGGAACGCGGGTTTGCTGGGCCGCAAGAGCGGCCGCGGCTTCTACACCTACTAGGGAGCCGTCAGCCGCGTCCAGAGGTTCTCGAGCATCGTCGAAAAGGCCGCCGCGAGAAGCGGCAGAGCGAGGACCGCCCGGTGCATGCCATGCCGGAGTACCCGCCGCACTCGCCCCGTAACAGAACCTTTACGGACCCATGAAGACCAGGAAACGACGCGAGGCGATACTTTGTGAGCCCATGCGGCGCCTTACCGTCATGCTCGCGCTCTTCACGGGATTCGCCGTGTCTGCAGCGGCCGTCTACGCCGCCACGGGCGACGGCACGCTCGTCGTGAAGAAGGGTGAAGGGGCCTTGGGCGTCCCCGTCGTCCAGATGACGATCACCGGCTCGGTGATCGGGAGCGTCGACTACGGGAAGGTCGTGATCGACTCGAGCTTGGCGAGCGAAGCCGCCTCGGTAGCCGGGTACGAGTCGCACGGCAACTCAAAGGTGATCGCAGACGCGCAGTTCTGGAAGGGCTCGGATCTCAAGTTCCGGGCCGTCGGAGGGAAGTTCACGATTCTCGTCTACGGCTCCGGCGTGAACGTCGTCGCAGTCGGCAAAGGCACCGTCAAGCTCGCCGGCGTGCCGGACACCCCGAACGGAGACGGCACGTACTCGCTCAACGACAAGGACTTCGTCTCGCTCCCGGGGACGCAGACGGACACGCTCTACATCCGCGCCGGAGGCTAGAGCACCAGCATGTCGAGCAAGCCGCAAACGGTGCTCGTCGTGGAGGACGAAGCATCCATTGCCTCGTTCATCGCCGCCTACCTGAAGAATGCCGGCTACGCCGTCCGGACGACTGCGAGCGGCACCGAGGCGCTGAAGCTCGTCGAGTCGGAGAAGCCCGCGCTCGTCGTACTCGATCTGATGCTGCCGGACATCGACGGCGTCGAGGTCTGCAAGCGGATCCGCCAGCACGGCGACCTGCCGGTGCTCATGCTGACCGCGCGCGACGAGGACGTCGACAAGATCATCGGCCTCGAGGTCGGGGCCGACGACTACATGACGAAGCCGTTCAATCCTCGCGAGCTCGTGGCGCGGGTGCGCGCGATCCTTCGGCGTTCGACGCCCGACAAGGCAAAGCGCGAGTCGGCTGTGCTCGTGCACGGCGATCTCGTCATCGACGCGGGACGCCGCGAGGCGCGCGTCGGCGACGAGGAGATCCGGCTCGCGCCGAAGGAGTTCGACCTGCTCTGGGAGCTCCTCGATCATCGCGGTCTCGTCCTCACGCGCGACCAGCTGCTCGAGCGCGTCTGGGGCTACACGTTCGCGGGCGACACGCGAACGGTCGACGTGCACGTGCGCCAACTCCGCCGCAAGCTCGGCGACGCCTCGCCGATCGTGACCGTGTGGGGTGTCGGGTACAAGGTGAGTCCCGCGCGCGAGCCCGCCAAGGCTTGAGCGCGTAGGCTCGACCCATGTTCGGGTCGCTTCGGTTCCGGCTCGCGGCACTGTTCCTCCTCGGCATCGTGCTCGCCGGACTCGTCGCGTCGCTGATCTCGATCCGCTTCTTTCAGAGCTACACCCGGGCGCGCGCGATCGACGAGCTGCGCGCAGAGTCGGTCGGCATCGTGCAGCTCTACGCGCGCCAGGCGGGCGGCGCGGCCGTGCCGGTCAACCGGCTGAGTCGAGCGCTGGGCGGCGACAAGATCTTCTGGGTCCCGGCGTTCCGGGGGGCGACGCTCCTCCAGGGGTTACCGCAGCTCTCCCGAGGGTCCGTGGGGATCGACGTGCGCAAGCTGGGGACCCCGACGACCGTCGAGATCACGTGGCAGGGCCACGACTATCTCGCGGTCGCGCGGCCGCTGCGGCTCGGGGAAAACCTCTTCGGCGCGCTCGTGGTCGCGAAGCCGCAGTCGCAGCTGCGCAGCCGCTCGATCGGGCTGATCGAGCGGCTGGGGATCGCGCTCGGCGGCGGCGTGATCGTCGCCGGGCTCCTCGGCTTCTATCTGTCCCGGCGGGTCACGGATCCGCTGCGTGCGCTCTCGGGGGCCGCGGACGAGGTCGCAGCCGGCAACTACGGGGTGGCGCTGCCGACGCCGCGCGGATCGGACGAGATCGGGCACCTGTCGGCACGCTTCTCCGACATGGCGGCAAAGCTCGCCGAGTCGGAGCAGCTGTCGCGCAACTTCCTCATGTCGGTCTCTCACGAGCTGCGCACGCCGTTGACGGCGATCCGCGGCCACGTCTCGGCGCTCCGCGAGGGCGTCATCGACGACCCCGACATGCGAGAGGCCTCGCTGTCGGTGATCGGCGAGGAGGCGATGCGGCTCGAGCGGCTCGTCGGCGATGTCCTCGACCTCGCGAAGCTCGACGCGCACCGCTTCACCGTGTTGCAGGAAGAGGTCGACATGGAGCAGCTCACCGAGCGCGCGCACGCGGCGTTCGGGGAGGAGGCGCGGCGGCGTGCGATCGACTACCGCCTCGACGTACGCGCCCGGCCGGTGATCATGACCGACGGCGACCGCGTCCTCCAGATCATCGTGAACCTGCTCTCGAACGCGTTTCGCTGGACGCCCGAAGGCGGCCGGATCGGGGTGGAGCTGTCGGCGGAGAACGGCGCCGTCGCGGTCACGGTCGCAGACAACGGGCCGGGGATCACGACCGAGGAGCGGGAGCGGATCTTTCGCCCGTTCTGGTCGCGCGACGGCGGCGGGACCGGGCTCGGGCTCGCGATCGCGCGCGAGCTCGCGGTTGCGCTCGGCGGCCGGATCGAGCTCGTGAGCGAGCCGGGGCTCGGGAGCCGCTTCATGCTCGTGCTGCCGAGCTACGCGGGGCCCGTGGGCTAGCTCGCGATGCGGTAGACGGCGGCGTCGCCGCCGTCCTGGGAGAGCCGTTCTTCGATTCGCGCGAGCCGCTGCTCGACGTCGCGCCAGCCGCTCGAGACGAGGTCGACGAGCAGGGCGAGGTCGTCCACGCGGGCGTGCCGCTCGGAGAGCAGGTCGCCCTCGACGCGCTCGAGCCGGCGGATCACCTGGTTCATCAGGCCGCGGATCTCCGCGAGGTTGCGGCCGACGGGGAGCACCTGCGCGCGCAGCCCGTCGTCGACGGCGTCGCCGATCCGCGACGGCAGCGTCGACTCGAGCTCGGCCGCAGTCGCGGCGAGCGCCTCGACCTGTTCGCGGGCCCGCTCGAGCGTCGCGTCGAGCGCAGCCGGCTCGACGCGGCCGGAGGCCGCCTGGTCGATCCGCTCCTGCGCCCGCTTGATCGCGTCGGCGTCCATCGCGGGCGACGGTACCCGCGGCGTCGGACGGAATGCCCGGAACGGACACGACCCTGTGCAGGAGGGACATGACTGGGTGTCAGACACTGCCGGTCGAAATGCCTGCACACGGGCATCAGCCGCGTCCCGGCGGAGCCTGTCCCGGTGTCAGACACCGTTACAGAGTCGTGTGGAAGTCGTGACATCTACCGTGGCCGGGATGGACGTCTCCGAGCTGGACTACGAGCTGCCGCGCGAGCTGATCGCCCAGCACCCGGCGACGCGGCGCGACGCGTCGCGGCTACTCGTCTACGACCGGCGGACGGGCGACGTGCGGCACCGCTCGTTCGCAGAGCTGCCGGACGAGCTGCACGGCGAGCTCGTCGTCGTCAACGACACGCGGGTCGTCCCGGCCCGGATCCCGATCGAGTCGCCGCGCGGCGAGGTGCTGCTGCTCGAGCGAATCGAAGGCGACCTCTGGGAAGGGCTCGCGCGCCCGACGCGGCGGCTCAAGGCCGGGCGCCGCTACGGCCCGGTCGAGCTGCTCGAGCACCTCGGCGAAGGCCGCTGGCGGCTGCGGCTGGACGGCGAGCCGCACGGCGAGACCCCGTTGCCGCCGTACATCACGGCGCCGCTCGACGACCCGGAGCGCTACCAGACCGTGTACGCGCGCGATCCCGGATCGGCGGCCGCGCCGACTGCCGGCCTGCACTTCACGCCGGAGCTCCTTGCCCGGCTCGACGTGGAGCACATCACGCTTCACGTCGGCCTCGACACGTTCCGGCCCGTAAGCGAGGAGCGGCTCGAGGAGCATGCGATCCACGGCGAGCGGTACGAGGTCGCGGCCGCGGCGTGGGAGCGCATCGCCGGCGCCGGCCGCGTGCTCGCCGTCGGGACAACGACCGCGCGCACGCTCGAGACGCTTGCCTGTGGCGCGCCGCTGAGCGGCCGCACGGAGCTCTTCATCACGCCGGGCTTCGAGTTCCGCCGCGTCGATGCGCTCCTCACCAACTTCCACCTGCCGCGCTCGACGCTGCTCGCGCTCGTGATGGCGTTCGCCGGGATCGAAGAGACGCGCACCCTCTACCGGCTCGCGGTCGACGAGCGCTACCGGTTCTACTCCTTCGGCGATGCGATGCTGATCCTATGAAGACGCGAAAGCGCGAACTGCACGGCGGGTTCGAAGCGTCATGAGCGCGTTCACGCTCGAGGCGACCGACGGCGGCGCGCGCGCCGGCGTCGTGCACACCGCGCACGGCGACATCCGGACGCCCGCGTTCATGCCCGTCGGCACGAAGGCCACCGTGAAGTCCGTCGATCCGGACGAGTTGAAGGCCCTCGGCGCAGAGATCGTCCTCGGCAACACGTATCACCTTCACTTCCGCCCGGGCGAGGACCTGATCGCCGAGCTCGGCGGCCTACACGCGTTCATGTCCTGGGACCGTCCGATCCTCACCGACTCCGGCGGCTTCCAGGTCTTCTCGCTGCGCGACACGCTGCTGAAGACGGACGACGACGCGGTCACGTTCCGCTCGGTCTACGACGGCAGCCCCGAGCGCTTCACCCCGGAGCTTGCGGCACGGATCCAGGAGCGGCTCGGCTCCGACATCGCGATGTGCCTCGACATCTGCCTGCCCGCAGGTGTCCCGCGCCCCGAGCTCGAGGAGGCGGTGCGCCGCACGACGCTCTGGGCCGCCCGGCAGCGCGACCAGCCCCGCGCCCCCGGCCAGCTGCGCTTCGCGATCACGCAGGGCGGCCTCGACACCGAGCTGCGCCGGCGCTCGAGCGAAGAGCTCGTGCCGCTCGACTTCGACGGCTACGCGATCGGCGGGCTCAGCGTGGGGGAGGCGCGCGGGCCGATGTTCGAGGCGGCGTCGCACGCCGCGTCGTTCCTACCCGCCGAGAAGCCCCGCTACTTCATGGGCATCGGCGACCCGGAGGGCGTGATCGAGGTGATCGCGCGCGGGGTCGACATGTTCGACTGCGTTCTCCCGACCCGCACCGCGCGCACCGGCAGCGCCCTGACGTGGGAGGGGCGGCTGAACCTTCGAAATGCGCGCTTCGCCCGCGATCCGGGCCCACTCGATCCGAATTGCGGGTGCCCAGCCTGCACGAGCTTCTCGCGTGCCTACATCAGACACCTGGTCAACCAGCAGGAGATTCTCGGCCTGCGGCTCCTCAGCCTGCATAATCTCCGCTTCTTGATCGATCTCGTCGCGACGGCACGGCGGGCGGTCGAACGCGGCGCCTTCGAGAGCTGGCGAGCGGACGCACGTACACGAATGGAGACTTGATGGGCGGCGCTGGTTTTTTCATCATCGTCATCGCGTTCTTCTTCCTCTACTTCGTCCTGGTCCGCCCCCAGCGGCGGCGCCAGGTGGAGCAGCAGCGGATGCTGAACGAGATCCAGGTAGGCGACGAGGTCGTGACCGCCGGCGGCATCTACGGCGAGATCACGGCCATCGAGGACGACGACGACGTCCGCGTGCGGATCGCCCCCGACCTCGAGGTGCGGGTGGCCCGCCGGGCGATCGGCGCCGTCGTCAAGAAGCCGGGAGCAGAAGACGAGGACGCCTTCGAGGCGCCCGAGGAGCCCGAGAGGGTCGAGCCGACGCCGGGCACGTGAATCCCGGCGCTACCCTTTCACGCGACCTGTGAGCGACCGGCGCAAGTACCTGATCCTGATCGGCGCGATCTCGGCCGCGCTCATCGGCGCGCTCCTGCTCGCGGTTCCCGGCTCCCCCGCCTATAAGAAGCCGACGCTCGGCCTCGACCTCCAGGGCGGCCTCGAGGTGATCCTGAAGGCGGTCCCGCCGAAGGGCCACAAGCTGACGTCGGAAGACCTCGACCGTTCGGTCACGATCATGCAGGACCGGATCAACCGCCTGGGCGTTTCCGAGCCGGAGATCCGCAAGCAGGGCAGCAACCAGATCGTCATCCAGCTCGCCGGCATCCACGACGCCGAGGCCGCGGCGAAGCTGATCGGCAAGACGGCCCAGCTGATGCTCTTCGACTTCGAGAACGACCTGACCGGGCCGTCGATCGACGCGAACGGGAACCCGGTCGCCACTCCGACGCTCTACGGGCTCCTGAAGCAGGTCCAGGCCGACGCGAAGAAGGGCACGCCGGAGGCGTACTACCTCTTCCACACGAAGACCGTCACGAAGAAGGCGACGAAGAAGGGTGCAAAGCCGACGACGACCGTCCTGCACTCGGTCGATCGCCGCAGCCCCGCGAACACGCTGACCGAGCTGCTGAAGCCGTTCGGTGGGAACGTCCCGAAGGACTCCGAGGTGCTGAAGGTCCCGGCGCACAGGATCGTCGTGAGCTGCGCCGCGGCGAGCGGCTGTCTCGGCGCGGGCGCGGCGCCCAGTGGCACCTATTACTACTTGATGAAGTACTTCCCGGACGGGCAGGCGAACGGCAAGGGCACGATTCCGGAGATGACGGGCGCCGACCTCGTGCTCTCGGGGACGCGCGCCGACTTCGGCCAGAACGGCGGCCCGGTCGTCCTCCTTCAGTTCACGAACCACGGCTCGAGCCAGTTCCAGAAGATCACGCGTGAAGAGGCGACCCGCGGTGAGATCCGGTACAACGGGGCCGGCCGGCAGGGCGACTACCTCAACTACGTCCAGCACTTCGCGATCGTG
>Ga0137372_10001815_pt1 | contig 20624 bp, 12 predicted proteins | sample SagtaG_6_FD_104911 | JGI IMG/M metagenome (GOLD analysis project Ga0137372, IMG submission 104911) | Vadose zone soil microbial communities from Sagehorn Ranch, Mendocino, California, USA - Sage1_R_60_16 metaG | ecosystem: Environmental > Terrestrial > Soil > Vadose zone | place: USA...
CTGTCAAGAATTTCTTCATAACGCTTCGTTGTGAAAATATGATCGCCATATAGTTCTTTTGCATGTTCCAAACGACCGGTATATAAGTCGCAACAAGCGACTATTTCGGCTCCCGGAACTTTCAAGGCAGCATTCATGTCGTTATAACCTTGAATGCCGATACCTATTCCAGCAAGTCTAACCTTATCATTAGAAGAATATTTTTTCTCCCAGGCAAGTATTCTGCGTTCTTCCTGTTCATGCGAAGCAAGATTCTTTAATGAGGCAGCAGAGAGAAATGCAGCCGTGCCACTTAACTGTTTTAAAAATTTTCTGCGGTTGGATGACATAGTTATATCGTTTATAATGGAAAATTTTACTTTAGTAAGAATATTTTTGATGATTAGCTAATTGTTTATTACGCCTCAGCATTTTTTGTATTACTTAGAATATTTTCTATTTGATTCAATTCCTCTTCTGAAAAATTGTAGTTGGCAAGGCATTGAATAGAGTCAGTAATTTGCTGAGGCTTGCTGGCACCAAGTATCACAGAAGTAATTCCGGGATCTCTCAATATCCAGGCAAGTGCCATTTGAGCAAGGCTTTGTCCACGTTCTTTTGCCAATTTATTTAGCTCACGAACCTTATTTATATTTTCTTCTGTGATCTGGCTTTCCTCCATTGCGCCATTGCCTAAATGCCTTGCTACCCTTGAATTTTCAGGAATACCATTCAGATACTTATTAGTGAGCAGGCCTTGTGCCAGAGAGGAAAAAGTAATACATCCAGCACCTTCTGCTTCTAACACACCCAATAATCCTTTTTCTATCCAACGGTCGAACATGGAGTATTTCGGTTGATGAATTAAACAAGGAGTTCCTAATTGTTTTAAAATTCTGCAGGCTTTTAGTGTGTCTTCCGGATCATAGCTAGAAATACCAACATATAGTGCTTTGCACTGCCGCACAATCAGATCCAAAGCACTCATAGTTTCTTCTAATGGTGTGTAAGGATCAGGACGATGGTGATAGAAGATATTAACATAATCAAGCTTCATGCGTTTAAGGCTTTGATCGAGGCTTGCCACTAAATATTTTTTCGAACCGTAATCGCCGTATGGACCTTCCCACATTGGCCAACCTGCTTTGGATGAAATGATCAATTCATCCCGATAATCGCGAAAATCTTTATGTAAAATAATACCGAAGTTTTCTTCTGCGGAACCTGGCGGTGGTCCGTAATTATTTGCCAGATCAAAATGAGTAATGCCATGATCAAATGCTTTCCATAGCATGGCCCGGCAGTTTTCCAGAGAATCTTTATGACCGAAGTAGTGCCACAGACCAAATGATATGGCAGGAAGTTTAACACCGCTTCGACCGCAACGACGGTATTCCATTAAATCATAACGCTGTGAATTAGGTGTATAAGACATAGTGTAAGATGTTTATTTCTTTTACTTGCTTTAATACTTAAATTTTATAGACCAATCATTTTTTGTAAAAAACGTTGATCCTGTAAACAGGATAGTTCAATTCATCATTTTCCATTAAAGTTAGTTTTGAATAGTGATTTTTATTTTTGTATTAATGTCATTTTTTGATTTGCCACGTTCCACCCTTCTGTAATAAGTTCTGGTTGCACTCCATTAAGTTTTGCAAGCGGACAACTCACACTTACAGTTATGCTTTCATGTGCGGCTAAGTAAAAATAATTTTGAGACCAATAGCTTGGCATTATTTCTTCATCGTTTATTGTCAATTGCGGATTTATAAAAAATGCTAATTGCTCAGAGCTGTTTGTAAATTGAAATGTGTATCTAAATGTTGCTTTTTCTTTTATCGAACTAATAAGTTTTACCCGCACACTTGCAGGCTTCATTTGAGATAAAGATGTATAATCATGATGCGGCTGCATCCAATACACATTATGGGAAACAATTTTACCTTTTGAATCTGTTATGCTTAACACAATAAATACAATGCCGTTTGCTTTTGATAACTGAGGTGAAAGTGGGAACAGTTCTTTTACATCACTTGTATCCAAACTAATCTTTTTTGTTTGATGATATAATGATTTGCCATTCATGTCAAGAACATCTGCATTTACTGTTAGGTTTGGTTGAGATTGATAAGTGCGATTTACAACTGCAACCACTGAATCATCAAGATTTAATTGCACATGCACCCGTTCACAGGCGTTTTGCATAAAATAATAACCGGCATTCGGCTCAAGATACCAATCAAAAATTTGCCAGATAACACTGGGAAATGCGGCATTCAATTTCCAAAGCATTACGCCGCCTGTTTCATTTAATTTGTGACCTGCAGCTTCAAAAATTCCGTGATAACCTTCAGCATTCATCAATTGCATTTTATCACAAAAATCTTTCATGTTCGTCGGTGCACCATACCGGTTGACCATTTCTTTATAATACAATTCATAATGACCGTTTCCCGTGCATGCATCGTGGTAGCCCCATGTGTTGTTTAATGGATAAGGAAGTGTGCTATCAGGAACAAGATTGGAAATGATTTTTGGAAGCGTTGCAAAAGGGGGTTGTGACGGCAGTCCTGTTTCATCCTTAAAGAGCCAATCTCTTCCTTGGTTCACAAGTGTGTAATATTGCGCGGGCTCTTCCCATTTATAAGATCCGCCACTATATACTCCCGAAGGTTTATCATCGGGCCAAGAGGCTTTCCATCCCGGAGGCTGTTTTGCAAAGCCTGATGAGCTGGGAATGAATGGTCTTGTTCCATCAAGCTTCGCTACATTATCCCGCATAGCATCATACAATTCTTTGCGTGCATGGCCTTCATTTCCGCCAGTCCAAATTAGCAGACTTGCATGGTTGCGTATTCGAAGGATAGTGCTGATGATGTTGCGTATATATACCTCACCCTGCAATGGATAATCTGCTGACCCTTTAAATTCACCGTGTGTATCACCTGTCACCCAGAAATCCTGCCATACCATTAATCCATAACGATCAGTCAGTTCATAAAAGTCATCAGTTTCTCCAATGCCACCGCCCCAAATGCGTACCAGGTTCACATTTGCATTTCTGCATAAATGCAGTTCATAATCATATCGCAAAGAATCCCGGTTCAGCATCATATCAGGCACCCATGCACCTCCAACAAGATGCACCCGTTTCCCATTTACATAAAAATCCCGGCGTTCCCATCCGTTTACATTTGTTGCTATTGAACTTACTGTGCGAATACCAAAAAGAAAGGAGGAATCGTCAGAAATTTCATCGCCGTTTATGTATTGCAAACGGATGCGATAGAGATGGGGATTACCATAATTATTTGGCCACCATAAATGCGGCGTGCTGACAAGAAATTGTTTGATATTATCGGGAGTAAGATCTACCTCTTTTGAACCATTAGCTGTAACAGAAATATCTTGGTCAAAAGAAATTGAAGTTCCTGTAAATGTTTCAGGAGTGATAGTAACTTTTAATTTCCCGTTTACAGCAGCATTACTATAATTTCTCAAGGATAGATTCAATGAAATTTTTGCAAGATTGGTATCGGGAAGATCAGGTAAATCAGTAATGATGTGGGGTTGTTGTATTACTACTTGCCCCGATATCCGTAAATACACCGGCTGCCAAATACCAATATTTCTGTCATGAACTTCCGGTAACCAATCCCAACCAACTGAGCAAAGCATGGTTACATTATTTCCTATATCGCCTGTTGGACCTCCATTGTCGTAAAAATCTCCCAACGCATTCAGTTGCGGATGAGAGGGCAAACCCGGATAATCCAACGGATAAATTTTTACTGCCAATATATTTGGTTCATTTACTTTTATCGTATTACTTACATCGAAGCTATATTCTGCGAACATGCCCACCATTTGGGATGAATCAGCGATTTGTTTTCCATTTAACCAAACCTCTGCCCTATAATTAATGCCTTTAAAGATGAGTTGAAAATGTTTTCCTTTATCCGCTTCAGGAACAACAAATGTCGTGCGATACCAGTAAGGTTTCTTCCATGGATTGGGCTCATTTGGTAAATAACTGTATTGCTCTAGGTGGTATTGATGATTGAATGAATCCGATGCATCTGGTATAAGCATGTTATTCATCCCAATGTAAGGATCTGGATAAACATGGTTTGCAACTAATCCTGATAGAACAGTGGAAGGAACTTCTACAGGAAACCAATAATTTTTTGAGTGATATTGCATAGTTGATATAGAAGCTCCATCTTCAGTAGTAACTGCTGAGGACTGTAAATTAAAATCATGAAGCTGTATTAGCTTTACAAGATTTTGTGCAAATAAGGATTGGGGAAACGACAAGCTTGAAAAACTATAAATAAGCACGTGATATATAATTTTTTTCATGTTATCACTTTAAGCCGAATAAATGTATAAGGAGGTTCTCTTTGCCAGAAAATAATATTTTTAAAAAAGAAATGTTATGGCAAACATATTTTGACAATAACGAAAGCGAAAAAGGTAGGACAATGCGCCCTACCATGCGTAAAACAAATCAATGAGAAAAATTAATGGTATCCCGGATTTTGTTTTAAATATGTTACTCCAGTCGAATTCTCTATATCAATTTGCCTCTGCGGTAGCGCAAAATATTCATTAACTCCTTTCGTAAAACGAGCATCATTTACAATGTAGTAGAAAGAACTTCTTGTCTTTTCAACAGATACATAAGTGTTTAAAACGTTTGCCATATAACCTGTACCATCATCCCATCGCTGTAAATCAAAGAACCGGTGCCCTTCCATTGCCAGTTCCAATCTTCTTTCAAAACGGACAGTTTTACGTGCATAATCCTGGCCATTGGTTGTAAAAGCACCATTGGGGTAAGATTTTATAAAATATTTATCTGCCGGTGTAGTTTGCGGAGAATATTGAGCTTTGGTAGCATCATAAGAAGCATTTTTGTATACCCACCCAATGGGATCTGCAGCTCTGTTTCTAACCTGATTAACATATTGTTCTGCCTTATCCATAATGCCAACTTCAATTTCACATTCTGCTGCCCACAACAATATATCAGAAAAACGGATAAAATTATAATTATTGGCAGTTATTTGAGTAGCTCCCCAAAAGACAGTTTCTGTTGATGAATAAGAACCAAATTGACTTTTAGCATAAACATTTTTCTTCGGACTAAATTTTCCATTACTGGCAGGATCACGTATCCACAGAGCCTGATCAGGTCCCCAATCAAGATAAGGAATTCCTGGTCTTCCTATCGTCCAGTCAATCCGCGGATCCAATGTACCGGTATAAAGATTTGATGAATCACTGACAACAGGACCATCGTTCCATGTATCCAGCAATGGCAATCCGTTTGCATCTGTTTTGTATGCGTTAGCTAAATTCCATGAGGGATTATTAAATCCGCAACAGCCGCCGGGAGCACCTGCGCCATTGGGGTAGTTTAAAACATCTCCCATATTACCATTACCGCCATCATTTGTAGAAGCGGAGCCATCGTTCACCGACATTTGACAGGCAAATACACACTCAGGGCCATTCTTGGTTTGAGCATTAAAATTGCTTTCATAATTTACCAGTGCATATCTTAAGCCACCGGCTGTAACACCACTTGAGATTAACTGATCCAATAATGCTTTAGCCTCAGTGTATTTATCCTGGAACATATATGCTTTAGCAAGAAATGCCATAGCTGCCCATTTATTTGCCCTGCCTACCTGAGGCTGCGTTTCAGGCAAATTATCCACGGCAAATTGAAAATCGGCTTCGATATTGGGCCATATATCTATAAAATTGCCTGACTCATCAATGTTCGGTGCGTTCAGGTTATTATTGTCAATAGTAATAGTTTCATCCACATAAGGTAAATTGTTCCATATTTTTTTGCCATCCAAATGATAGAATCCTCTTAAAAACCGGGCTTCACCCTGAATTTCTTTCTGCTCTGCCTCAGAAACGTCTGTAGCCAGTGGCAACACTCTTAATACATCGTTTGCGCGTTGTATCCCGGTATATAAGACCCGCCATTTCTGATCAAAATAACCAATAGAGGCCTGGGATAAAGACCATGATTCAACCTGGGTAGCATCTGGTTGGTCAGTAGGAGTAGAACCTTTATAAGAATCATCGGCACAGACGCTGCCATATACCCAATTGGAACCCGCACTGCCATATGCCGTACCTGCAGGGGGAACATTTTCACCATCTAATATAGCATAGGCCCCAATCAATAATGAATTTACACCTGTACGTGTAGCAAGAGTACTCAGCGTTAATGATCCCTGAGGTGTTCTATCTAGAAAGGTCTTGTTGCATGCATATATAATAATTACCAGAGCTAAACAAACTGGTACAACTATTTTATATTGTAGTTTTTTCATAAATTTCTTTTAAATTGAAAGATTATTACTTTAAAAGGAAAGATTAACACCAACGCTGTAAGTTTTTTGATTGTTAGGATAGGAACCACCATCAATACCAAATAGAACGCTGCTTCCCTGTAGTTCAGGATCCAACCCTGTATATTTAGTAATGGTAAACAGGTTGGCAGCCTGTACATAAACTCTTAACCTGTCAATGCTTAATCGCTTAAGATACTGAGATGGAATTGTGTATCCCAAAGTCAAAGTTTTACACCTGAGAAAAGATCCATTTTCATCATAATAAGAATTAAATACGAGGGAATTACTGAAGCTTGCTAATCCTTTCAAGCATAGGTATTTTTGAATCGGGACGGTCGGGCCGCCAGGAATTCAATGCAACATCCTTACTCATAGCTGCATCAAATTGCTGCGGAAAATCGGTTGAATTACGAACATTGTTAATTACATCGTTGCCAACAGAAGCATACAAGAAAATAAAAAAGTCAAAATTTTTATAGCTCACTCCAATGTTTAACCCTGCAGTAAAGTCAGGATTAGGATTGCCGAAGTGTGTTCTATCGGCGGCATCAATTTTTCCATCAGGTTTTCCGGTTAATTTACCGCTGGAATCAAACCCATTTACATCTGCATATTTAAACCGGCCCGGACGCGCTCCATCCTGTACAGGAGATTTTGCTACCTCCTCGGAATTCTGGAATATACCAAGCACTTTGTAACCGAAATATGACCCGAGTGGATACCCTGTTTCCAGTCTGGATTGGCCATAATCAAAATATTGCACACCGGGTGGTAGACCTACAACCTTATTATTATAGGAAGTAAAAGTGCCCGTTATATCAAATTTAAAGTCGCGTTTTATAACCCCATGCCAGGTAACAGTCAGATCAATTCCTGTATTCTCAATATTTCCGGAATTAATAAAGGGTGCACTTGCACCGCCTGCTGTTCCGGGCAATCCGACAGGGAATAATAAGCCAGTGATTGATTTTTTATACCATTCTACGGAAATATCAAACTTATTATTCAGGAAAGTTGCATCAAAACCTATATTGGTTATAATATCTTCTTCCCAGGTGGTTTTAATATTGCCAAATTGGCTGGAATATACTCCCTGAGCTGGGTTGGTACTTGTACCACCAATATCGTAATAAGATCTGGCTGCAGCCTGGCCGAATAAAGTGTAGGCATTGGTGGGATTGATATTACTGATGGAACCCAACTTACCCCAGCCTCCCCGTATCTTCAGATCATTTAGCCAGGAGATATCCTTCATAAATGATTCACGCGAAATTCTCCAGCCGGCTGTTACAGAAGGAAATATTCCATAACGGTTTCCGGAAGCAAAAACAGAAGCGCCATCTCTTCGAACTGTACCGCTTAAAAGGTATTTGTCATTAAAATTATAATCCAACCTGCCAAACAATGAATAAATTGCAAGTTCGTAGGGCGTTTGAATTCCATTATTGCTTACTATGTTAGCATTAGTTTGACCGCCAGGCTGACCAAAATTAAGCGTCCAGAGATTTGGATCGACAGTTAAGTCGTTTGGATTGGTTATATAGTAGCCACCCCTTGAAGCCCCTATGGCTCTTCCTTTATTCCTTATCGCTTCACTACCAACCAAAACACTCAGATTGTGTTTTTCTGAAAAAATGTTAGAATATTTTAGAGTGTTGGTCCAGGTCCAGCTGCTGTTCCAGCCATAATTTTCTCTATAGCTATTAGGATTTGTGGCATTTTCAGCATTCTCGTAAGCAGTAAAAATGAAAGCATTATTATAAAAGTAATCAACAGTCCCGCCAAAAGTGGTCCGGGCAGTAAAATGTTTTAGAAAATCTACTTCTGCAAACACATTGCCGTTCATCTGCCAGTCGTTTCCAACATTATTTGCCTGACGTGTCTGTATAGCTACAGGTTGCGGTGAATTACCGAGACTTTGAGAACTGCCTCCCGCAAAATTTCCCTTTATATCATAGACGGGTACAATAGGAGGCATCCGGTAGGATGCATTAATCGCATTAGAACTATTTACTCCGGGAGGATTAAGATAACCAGGATTTTGTTTGTAGAAAATGTATGCATTCTCTCCTACACGAATCTTATCCTTTATATTGAAGGTGGTATTTATCCTTGCAGAATATCGCTTCAAACTGGTAAAAATTAAAGTACCCTCCTGATCGAAGTAGCCAACAGAAAATAAATAAGTTGACTTATCCCCTCCCCCGCTTGCTGAAATACTGTGACTTTGTATGAGTGCCGGCTTAAATATTTCATGAAACCAATCCGTACCTTCTTTATTTGCCCTTGTAATCTGGTTAGTGTAGAGTGCATAAGTAGAAGGATCCGTATTAGGATCTCCCTCCTTTGCTCCAGGTGGTGTAATGTAATCGGGAATTACCGGTGTCGGCCCGCTGCCATATTGTTTATGAACAGGTTGAAGGCTATCATTCAGATATTCCTGCCAGATAGCATTAGCCGTTTCCGTGGGATTAGCAATATTAAATCCATTTTTTAAAGGACGTTGCGTACCAACATAACCATCATAAGTTATCTTAGCCTTACCCTGTTGCCCTCTTTTGGTTGTTACGATTATTACACCATTAGAACCACGAACACCATAAATGGCAGCGGCACCAGCATCCTTTAAAACCTGTATAGATTGAATATCATTTACATTCAGGTCATGCAAATTACCCGGGGTTCCATCTATAATTATCAATGGATCTGTACTTCCTACGGAAGTAATACCGCGTACTCGCACAACACTTCCGCCTCCAGGTGCACCTGAATTAATAACAGTTACACCGGCTGCCTGACCCTGTAGTAACGATTCGGTTGTACCGGAAGGCACCGATTTAAGATTGTTTACGTTAACAACAGATACAGCACCAGTAATATCTTTTTTCCTCTGGGCAGTATAGCCTGTCACAACAACTTCATTCAAAGAGGCTGAAGTGGAGGTTAATGGAATATCACCAAGACTTGTTTTTCCTAAAACAGGGATTTCGATTCTTTCAAATCCCACCACTGTAACAACCAGTACACTGTTATCCTGAGGAACAGTGATAGAAAAACTTCCGTCACTTTTAGTTTGTGTAGCTGTTGAGGTACCTTTTACCTGAACCGTTGCGCCGGCAATAGGTTGCTTGTCACTGTTATTGATAACTTTACCGGTAACCGTTTTTTGAGCGAGTGCGTTATATCCCAATAGCAATAATAGTAATGAGATACAGATGCACTTTGCAAGTTCATTAGTTTTAGATAACATAAGCAAAGTTTGTTGGTTGATGACTAAAAATATTTATAGTATGACAAATGCTTCAAAATTCTGCCCGCTTCCCGATTTTATCGTTAGTAGTTTTCAAGAGACTATTTTTCAAACTTTTCCGAATTGCTGACAAAGGCAATAGATTTACTATCCGGAGACCAGGAATTCACATTAATGGTTCCCTGGCCACCGTATAAATAAGCAATCACTCTTGGCGCGCCACCGGAAGTTGGCATCAAACGCAACATTACCCGCTTATAGGAAGGATGCGAATTGGGGTCAATATCTGTTGGAAAAGAAATAAATGCAATCCATTTCCCATCAGGAGAAATATGCGGAAACCAATTATGATATTCGTCAAAAGTAAGTTGCTCCCTGCCTGAGCCGTCGGGTTTCATTCTCCAGATTTGCATTGTTTCCGTGGGGTTTGCATTATAATAAATATACTTGCCGTCGGGTGAGTATTCTGGTCCATCCACATGTCCGCTTGTATTCGAGGTTAACGCCGTCTCTTTACCTCCATCTACAGCAACTTTATAAATATTATAGATCTTGCTGCCGTTTCTCTGCGCTACAATAGCTACTTCCTTATTGTTTGGATTCCATCCATGCCAATAAGAAGGGGTATTTTCTGTAAGTAATTTTGGCTCACCGCCTATAAGAGGCAGCACGTAAACTGTTGATCCGCCGCCCGGCAATCCTTCTCTCGAACTGCTTATTGCGAGCATTTTGCCGTTAAAGGAGATACCGTGGTCATTGTTACATCTGTTAACACTGCCTGTATTAACCTTTTGAGGAGTGCCTCCTTCAACGGGAATAGTATACAATGAGCCGGCTTCATTAAAAAGGAGATTCTTGCCATCGGGCATCCAGTTAGGAGCTTCAAATTTTCCTGTTGATTCACGGATCACTTTTCTTTTACCATCAAACACATTCATTGTTTCTAAGCGGCAACCCAACACTCCCTGAGTAGGCGACAAAGTTTTTTGGATTTGCGGATTAGGGCTATAATCATTTGGAACGGACTTATCTATTCGAACATTCCAAACTTTAGCGTCCTCAATTTTGGTTGATTCATGTGAGGAGATAAATAGTCCAACCAATACAGAATCTCCCAAATAAGGCATTTCCTGAATCCCCACTTCCTGTAAAGGCTCACCCCAATTGGCTACCCTCATGATTATCTTTTTACCGCTTCGCTCCAATTGCACTGTTTGAAAGACGGTTTTTTTTGCAAAGAATATCTCATCTTCTGGGTCTCTCATATAGGCTCCTTTTAGCACACGCCACTGCAGAACTGTGAGACCATCGCCATGCACCACAGCATTAATACTGGCAGCTGCGTCATCGGTTGATTCTCTGATCATCCATCCAATTTTTCTATGCCCATTGCCGGTATCACCCTCGAATTTAAAATCTGCAGTAAGAATGAAGTCTCCGTTGATCTTTTTATAAACGTAGCGAAATTCATCCCTGTTAAACCAGATATTATAGCCTGAGCCTTTTAACGTGTAGGTTTGAGTTGCATCATCATAGGAAGCGTCACCCGCTTTTTTGGGATTGCCAATATCCATGCTATTTTCAAAAATGCCTACTGATTTTGTTTGAGCGTTAAGAAAGCTGTAAAAAAACAGCAATAATGAAAAAAGGAATGGTGAAATTTTCATACGCAATCGGTGTTTAATTTTCACTGATGTTTTTCGATAAATTGAAGATGATATTTACTTTTTAGACTGATACTCTTGATAAATAATCATAGTTCATTTTCATGCTTTCGATTGAAGGGCGTGTAAAACTTTCCTGCTCTACTATGAAATGTTTCATACCTGCATCTTTGGCTGACTTTAAATGGTAATGTAATTAATAGAGCCTGTACCTACTTCGGTATTTTTGGTTTTATCTTGTTTATCCATGTCTTTCACATGACCGAGCGGAAAGCGATTCGGATACTCTTTAAAGTAAGCAGCCGGATCCTGTCCACCTGCTACTACCCAGTATATATCCATTTCCCATTTTACCAGGTTTGGATTCGTATTTTGCAGCATATAATCGTAAGTCATTGTATCGCCAACTTTCTTAAACTCAAAATCATGATTATGATATGCAAACTGTAAACCTGCCTTTTTACAGGTTTCTCCGGTTTTATTAAATAGATCAGCAGTTTGTTTTAAATCATCAGGAGTTTTGCGAAGGCTTTCATCCATCCATGAGCATGTTAAATATTCTTGTCCTATTTCAGCAGCTTTTACCGCCAGTTCATCAAAATTTTGGAGCATAGTCGCTTGCTGCCACCCATTCTGTTTCCCCTGCCGACTTCATGAACCAAAATGGCTGCTTATGAGTTTTAGCCCCATATCATTCAACATAGTTTTAAACTCCTTTGGCTCCATGCCATAGTAGTGTCCTTTTTTCCCGGGGAAAGATTCTATTTCTTTATAACCAATAGCAGCCAACTTTTGCAATGTTCCTTTAAGATCATTTTCCAAAACATCTTTCACAGACCATAACTGAACGCCAATAGTTACTAACTTACTTGGCGCTTTGAAAGCCGGAAATAACAAGCTGCCGAGAGCGAAAGCGCCTGTATGCCTTAAAAAGTTTCTTCTGCTTGACATTCTTATTAATTATTAACGAGTCTATAGTTCGTTGATTATTTATTGCTCATATCTGTATTGCTGATAAAAACTATTCTGTTACTGTCGGGGGACCAAGAAGGAGTATTGATCGAACCCTGCCCACCATACACATAAGCAATTACTTTGGGTTCACCGCCGGAAGCAGGCATAAGGCGGATATACACATGCTTATAAGGAGGATGTATGCCAGGCTCGACCTCTTCTTTTAAAAATGATAAAAACACGATCCATTTGCCATCAGGAGAAATATGCGCAAACCAGTTGTTGAAATCATCTTTGGTTACTTGTTCCTGGTCACTGCCATCAGGTTTCATACGCCAGATCTGCATAAGACCTGACCGAACTGAATTAAAATAAATATACTTGCCATCAGGAGTATATTCAGGCCCGTCGTCCAAACCTTTTGTATCAGTCAGTCGAACTTCAGAACCACCGGTAGCTGGTATTTTATATACATCAAACTCATCATTCCGGGAGCCACAAAAAACAAGACTATTGCCATCAGAAGACCAGCCATGCAAGTAGGAAGGTCCTTTAGGAGTAATCTGTTTTGGTTCCCCACCAGTGATGGAAACAGTATAAATAATTGATCCGCCAAGTTCTTTCACGTTACTGCTAAGCCCCAACATTTTACCATCGAAAGAAATAACATGGTCATTATTGTTGCTTTTTACATTTCCGGTATTTATTTGTTCAGCTTTCCTTTTAGCCAGGTCGAAATTATACATGAGACCTTTGGAATCATTAAATATCAGGCTCTTTCCATCAGGAGTCCAGTTAGGAGCCTGTATTGAATAAGGGACACTGTAGATTATTTCTCTTTTGCCGGAGGCTACTTCCAGCAGCTCTATGTTACTACCCAAAGTCATTGGTGTTCTTTGATCGGCATTGCCATTAAAAGGAACAGTGATTCTTACGTTACTAAAAACACCTGTTTCAAGAACATCCGCATTATGTGAGCCTACAAAAAGACCCACGTAAACTTCATCACCAAGGTCTATATCTGAAATGGTATCTGTTTGAAAAGGCTGTCCGTATATTGCTGCACGCATGATATATTGATTTCCCTTTCTTTCTAATTGAAGAATATTTGCGTTAGTTAATTTAAGGCGGTGTTCTTCAGTTTGTGCTCCGGCTGTTCTCCTGAATTGAAGGGAAGTTAAACCGTCGCCATGCTCAACAGCATTAACATGTGGAGAATTGCCATCTAAATTTTTCCGCACCATACATCCAACTTTGCGGTGATAATCAACCCAGCTTCCTAAAAATTCTGCACGCGCATAAAGGATAAAATCGCCTTTCATTTTCTTCCACACAAAATGGAATTCATCATGGTCACCCCAAATGTTATATCCCGCACCCGAGATAACATACTGCTGCGTTTGAGGAATATAAACTGTCGAACCTGGCTTTACATTAGTACCAATATCACCATATCCGTCAAAAATGCCAACAGCTTCAGGTTGGGAAAAAACTGGAAAACTTGCGACTGATACTAACGCAAGCATAAATGTCTTTAGAGAACAAAAATTATTCATTTCTAATTGTTAATTGGATAAAGACCTTGATATTAAAAAGGGTTTTAACTAATACTACTTAATTTACCTAATTATGATTTACTTAGTTACGGTTCTTGGTAATATAGCAGTCATTAGTATGGCAATAATTAGTTGTTATCCATAGCTTAAAAAACTATAAGTCACCAACTAATAATTAAGCAAAACTAAAGGAGTGTTTCCCGATCTTCATTATTTTACACCACATCAATACTACATCATATTTACCTTACCAACGAAAAGTGGCTCTTTTCCGCCACATCTTTTCTACATCATACTTTTTTTATACTTTTAGGCGATCTTATGTGGATGAAAATATATTTTGGAGTACTCTTCTTTTTCATGTCCCTATTTCAATCGTTTAGTCAAAATCCTATTGGAAGTCCCGACATCATTAACTACTCAAAAGATATATATAATGGCGGAACACAGAATTGGGATATTACGCAAGACAGAAATGGAATTATTTATTTTGCCAACAATGAGGGTCTTCTGAGTTATGACGGAACTTATTGGAAAGAATATCCTATTTCCAATCAAACATCAGTTAGATCAATTGTTATTGGAGGGGATAATAAGATATACGTGGGTGGTCAGGATGAGTTTGGTTATTTTTCTCCAAATAAACAAGGGAAATTAATTTACGTGTCTTTAACAACTTTGCTTTCAGACAGAGATAAATCTTTTGGAGATGTATGGGATGTGGTCTCTTATAATAATGCCATCTTTTTTAGATCAAAAAGTAAAATCTTTGAACTAAAGAATAAAAATATAAAAGTTTATCCAACTACTAACGAGTGGCAGTTTTTAGGAGTGAGTAACAATCAACTTATAGCACAGGATTCAAAAAATGGTTTATTACAGTTTGCAAACAATGCATGGATTTCTTTAGCAGATAAAAATGTTTTTCCTTCTGATGTTGTTGTCACCTCATTGCTTCCTTTGGGAAAAGATAGTTTACTGATCATTACACGAAAAAGTGGCATTTTTATTTTAAATGATGATAAGATATCGAAATTTCAATTTAAAGAACCTGATCTGTTTACAAATAATCATATTTTGGGCGCTGTCATCGTTAATAATGACTTGATAGCAATCGGCACGAATGTAAATGGCTGTTACATTATTAATAAAAAGGGTGAGATCATTCAAAATTTTTCAAGGAAGGAAGGTTTACAAAATAACAGTGTGGTAAGTCTTTTTCTTGACAGAAATAATAATTTATGGTTAGGATTAGATAATGGAATTGATTTTATTGCTTGCAATAACGCCATCAAGCATATTTATCCTGATGAACTGAATGAAGGAGCAGGATATACTTCAATAGTTTTCAATAATGAATTATATTTTGGAACGTCAGTAGGTTTATACAAGGTGCCCCTGTCTGATGAAAAAGATATAAGTTCTGTCAAAGGTAAATTTGAAATTATACCCAATACCAAATGTTCAGTTTGGGGTCTATCAGAAGTGAATGGGAATTTGTTGGCAGGCATGCATGATGGAGCCTCGCAAATAAAAAATGATAACACAATTCCAATTAATAATCATACAGGATATTGGACTTTTTTGCTCTTCAATAATAGTCTTCTTTCTTCTCTGATTGTTGCCGGTAACTATAACGGGTTAGATTTCTTTCAGTATAAAAATAATTCTTTTATCTCTGAAGGTAATTTAACGGGCTTTAATGAGTCGGCACGGTTCTTAACTGTTGATTCTAACAATACGATTTGGGTGGCTCATCCATACAGAGGAGTTTATAATATAAATATAAAGGAAATATCAAATGCCAGTGAAGCATCTCCTCTAAAAATAAAATTGTACACCGATAAAAATGGTTTGCCTTCCTCTATCCAAAATCATTTATTTAAAATAAAAAATCGAATTGTTGTTGTTACACAGAAAGGTATTTATGAATATAATAAGAAGACTGACCTTTTTGAACCCTCTGCTTATTTTAAAAAATTTTTCGGTGAAAGAAATATCCGGCATTTGAAAGAAGATAAGACAGGAAACATTTGGTTTGTTGAAAATAATGATCTTGGTGTAATTGATTTTTCTGGTCAACAGCCACAAACCATCTATTTTCCCGAATTGAATGGTAAAATGGTTAGTGGTTTCGAACATGTTAATCCTCTTAATAGATATAATGTTATTGTTGGTGCAGAAAAAGGATTCTATCATATAAACTATGAAGAATATAAAAAGAACAGCAAAAGTATAAATGTAAACATAAGAGCAGTAAAAGCTATAGGAAAAACTGATACTTCTTTATTTGACGGCTATTTTAGTGAGGTAAATGAAATAACGAGCCAATCAAAAAATGCTGTATCAAAAATTAGTAATGATCTAAATTCTTTTCATTTCGAATACTCTGCATCCGCTTATGAGCATCAGTCAAGCGTGGAATATAGTTACTATTTAAGGGGATTTGATAAAGAATGGTCTGGCTGGTCAAAAAAAACAGAAAAGGATTACACCAATTTACCGGCGGGCAAATACACTTTTCAAGTGAAAGCCAAGACTAACCTGGGAATCGAATCATCAATATGCAATTATTCATTTACCGTTTTGCCTTCTTGGTACCAAACAGACTGGGCTTACTTTATTTATGTGCTATTGGCTTTTGGAGTGCTATATTTAATTTATCAGTGGCAGAGAAAAATGTTTTTACGCCAGCAAAAAAAGTATGAAGAAGAAAAAAAACGCATGCAGTATTTGCACGAGCTGGAAATAGAAAAATCAGAGAAGGAGATCATCAAACTTAAGAATGAAAAGCTTGAGGCGGAGATTGATCATAAGAATAAGGAATTAGCTTCAACTGCCTTGCATTTAGTTCAAAAAGGGGAACTGTTGGCAAACATAAGGGAGGAAATAAATCGTTTAAAAAAAGGTTCAAATGGAGATAAGATTTCAGACGAATATAAAAAAATACAACGAATTCTTGAGGAAGAAAACAAAAGGGATGAAGATTGGCAACACTTTACTATACACTTTGATAAAGTTCACAGTGATTTTTTGAAAACTCTAAAATTAACTTATCCAAATTTAAGTGCCCATGAGCTAAAGCTGTGTGCTTATTTGCAAATGAATTTGTCAAGCAAAGAAATAGCGCAGCTTGAAAATATTTCTGTTCGTGGAGTTGAAATAGGTAGATATAGATTAAGAAAGAAACTGCAGATTCCAACAGAAACTAATCTATTTGATTTTCTTTTGAAATTTTCTTCTGTGAAAGAGAACTAACAATGAAAAATTTGGTTTTCTCTTGAACTGAATTAATTAGATTTAATATTTTTGAAAAAATAAATTCACTTATTCCTTCATGTGAACAGAAAGGGGAACTTAAAAAAAGAACAGTTGCAATAATTTGATAAATAGGACGTTAAAAACTTTTGGTGCGTTCAGTCATCCCGACCCTGGAGAAAATTAAAATTCACTAAAACCCGCAAAATCAATGGTTTGCGGGTTTTTTTATCCACATTCCATATCAAAAAACAAAGAATTTCAAGATGAAAACTACCAACACCTTTAGTGTGCAATTTGTTATCCGCACAAAAAAGCAATGCAGCTATCGCCATTATTTATGCACGCATCAATGCAAACAAAAAACGTTTGGAGATTTCTTTGAAAAGAGTTACCGAATCATCATTATTCGATACTGCGGGTGAATGTATAAAAGGCAACAAGCCCGAAGCAAAACAACTCAACAAATTTATTGCTGATGTGCGGTTTAAATTAATGGATTGCTGTCATCAGTTGCAAATGCAAAATAAGGTTATCACAGCTGAAGCAATCAAACGTCTGTTCCTTGGAGAGACCAGATTAGAAAACGCGCTCTGTGGTTTGATGGAATACCACAATGAGAATATGAAAACAGTACTCGCCTCAGGCACTCTAAAAAATTATTACACCACCGAGAAATACGTGAAACTTTCCCTTGCAAAAAGGCATGGAGCAACTGATATATTTTTATCAGAATTGACTACCAGTTCATAACCGAATTTGAGTTTTTCCTCAGAAAATGTAAACCATTGGATGCAGGCAATCCGCTTGGCAATAATGGCATCATGAAACATCTTGAGCGACTCAAAAAGATGGTTACCATCGCAGCAAAAATGGAATGAATACCCAAAGACCCCTTTGAAAGATACCAACTCAAATTTCAGAAATTGGAAAGAGAGTTTCTTACAGAAGAAGAATTAACTGTATTGGAAAATACTTTACTTCCTAAAAACAAATTAAACAGAGCAAGAGATCTATTTATTTTCAGTTGTTATACCGGTCTTTGATTTAATTAATCTCACCCCAGCTAACATCTGCATAGGCATTGACCGGGAGCACTGGATAAAGACTGCGAGACAAAAGACAGAGATACCGGTAAATGTACCTCTTCTCCCTCAAGCCTTGAAATTGATTGAAAAATACAGAGATGATCCTGTTGTTTCAAACCAAAGAAGATTACTGCCCTACTTATCCAATCAAAAAGTAAATGCATATCTAAAAGAGATGGTAGGCGATGTCAGATTACTAAGACTTCTGTTTGCCTGTGATAAAACGGTCTGAGATGTTGCCATAAGAAGCATACATATTACTCCAATAAATTTAAGTGTACCCGTAAAGTAATTTTTTACAAGATGAATAATAATCGCCTACTCTTTTCAAGGCTTTTCGGCTTCCACCTGTTAAGATTTAGTAAGTTTTCGCTTGGGTAGAGTAGAAGAAGTTTTCATTAAGGAAACTGACGAACAATCAAACAATGTGTCTCTCACAACAAAGTCAACTAAAAGATTCTTTCTTTTTTCTGTTTGCTACAAATCTTTGCAGCTAAAAAAATTCAGAGATGCAAATTAGATTGAGAGAAGGGGGAGACAATATGACTAAAGTTTCGCCTGATATACAATTTTTCCAGGGCGACATTGCTGGCGCCAATCAACAACACACGAAGATCTTCGAGCTTTAAAAAGATTGGAAATAAATTATTTTTTTCTGCACAGTTCACATCAAGTAACAATCAAACAATCTGTTCTCTTACTGCAAAATCCCCAAACGATTCTTTCTTCTTCCTGTTAGTTACAAATCGTTGAAACAAAACATCCAGTTCGTTCAATATTTGTTCTACGTTTAAATTCTCTTTATAAATTTTGTTCAAATGTGTTCCAATCACATCACCGCCAAGATACACATTGTATTTACCCAATGCCGTTCCGATAAAACCAATCTCACAAATATATGGCCGCGCACAACCATTAGGACAGCCCGTCATACGAATTGTAATCCCTTCATTCTCCAATTTATATTTTGCAAGCACCCCTTCAATTTTTGTAATCAAAGAAGGAAGATAACGCTGAGCTTCGGCAAGTGCCAACGGGCAAGTGTTCAAAGCAGCACATGCCAATGCATTCTTACGTACAGGTGATGAAGTATTTGTAAAATCAATTACTCCATACTTGTTTAATATTTCTTCAACCAATGGCTTATCTTCATTCTTAATATCGCCTATAATCAAGTGCTGGTTACAAGGAACTTGAACTGCGCCTTGTGTGTTTGTGCTACTTCATAAAATGCTTGTTTGAACTGCACTTTTTCATCGTTATATATTCTTCCGTTCTCAATAAACGCGGTATAATACCACAACCCCTCATGATTCTGATGCCATCCAAACTCATCCTGCCTTTGTGTTAGCAGAAATTTTTTTGCAGTTTCAAAATTTACTGCTGCGCGTTTTTCTACTTCTGCCTTAAAAACATCAACACCCATCCTGTCGACGGTATATTTCAACCGGGACAATTTTCTATCGCTACGATTACCATTATCGCGCTGCACGGTTACAATATGGTAAACTATATTTAGCAGATCATCAGGCTTCACAAAACCTAATACCGTCCCCAATCTTGGGTATGTTTCGGGATTGCCATGCGTAGTGCCCATTCCACCGCCTGCCGCCACATTAAACCCAACCAGTTTGTTTTTTTCAACGATTGCTATCAAACCAATATCGTTTGTAAAAACATCAACATCGTTATAAGGTGGAATCGCAATTGCGACTTTAAATTTGCGCGGCAAATATCGATCCTGATACAAAGGATCATCTTCCGTTACTTCGACAAGTTTTTCTTTATCAAGCCATATCTCGCACCATGCCTTTGTTTTTGGCAAAAGGTGTTCGCTTATTTTTCCAGCATACTCAAAAACCTCTTCATGAATAGGCGAATATTTCGGATGCGCACTGCAAGCAACATTCCTGTTCACATCACCGCAGGCAGCGATCGAATCCAAATGCACTTTATTAAATACAGAAATTGCAGGCTTCACATGCGATTTCAAAATTCCATGCAACTGTATTGTTTGCCGCGTTGTAATTTTTATAATTCCTGTTGTATGTTCACCCGCGATATGATGCAACGCTTCCCACCTTTCCGTTGTAAGCAAGCCACCGGGCAAACGCAAACGCAACATGAAAGAATACAAGCGTTCTAGTTTTTTTGCAGCACGTTCTTCTCTCCTGTCGCGGTCATCCTGCAAATACATGCCATGAAATTTTACCAGCGCTTGGTCATCTTCGCGAATGGCGCCCGTATGCTCATCGAGCAAACTTTCTTTCAGTGTTCCGCGCAAACCTTTGCTTGCTTTCTTTATTCGCTCAACCAGTGATTCGTTCATTGAGTTATAAGTTTTACGTTATAAGTTTTACTCATGGCTTGTTGTGTCACTCCTATGTAAAGGTTTGTGCTGCATGAAGTGACCAAAAGTCCAATAGCGCCCTGGTTTGAGTTCTTATGCATTTGCATGCATTTAAAAAAAGTTAAGAACCTCCTGACTGATA
>Ga0137372_10001816_pt1 | contig 20619 bp, 13 predicted proteins | sample SagtaG_6_FD_104911 | JGI IMG/M metagenome (GOLD analysis project Ga0137372, IMG submission 104911) | Vadose zone soil microbial communities from Sagehorn Ranch, Mendocino, California, USA - Sage1_R_60_16 metaG | ecosystem: Environmental > Terrestrial > Soil > Vadose zone | place: USA...
ACCCTGGCCGAGCAGATCAGGACCGCGTTCCTCCGGGGCACGGCCGGGGCGGTCGTGTTCGCGTGGACCGACGAGTGGCATCGAGGCGGGGCCGACATCCTGGACTGGGACTTCGGCCTCACCGGCCGGACGAGGAGCCCGAAGCCCGCGCTGGCGGCGGTGCAGAGAGCGTTCCAGGAGACGCCGTTCCCGGCGGACTGGCCGTGGCCCCGCATCTCGGTGATCGTGTGCACGATGAACGGGGCCGGGACGCTGCGGGATTGCCTGGCGGCGCTCCACCGCCTCGAGTACCCGAACCACGAGGTCATCGTGGTGGACGACGGGTCGACGGACGAGACGGCGGACATGGTCCGGGAGTACGGCTTCCCGGTGATCAGCACGACCAACATGGGGCTGTCGAGTGCCCGGAACACCGGACTGCGGGCGGCGAACGGCGACATCGTCGCGTACCTCGACGACGACGCGTATCCAGATCCTCACTGGCTCCACTACCTCGCAACGACGTTCATGGCGACTGGATGCGTCGGGGTGGGCGGCCCCAACCTGCCCCCTCCGGGGGATGGCACGATCGCCGACTGCGTCGCGAACTCCCCGGGCGGCCCGGTGCACGTGCTGATCTCGGACGAGCTCGCGGAGCACATCCCGGGCTGCAATATGGCGTTCCGCAAGCGGGCCCTGGAGGCCGTCGGCGGCTTCGACCCAGACTTCTGGGTCGCGGGCGACGACGTCGACGTGTGCTGGCGTCTCCAGGAGAGGGGATGGACGCTCGGCTTCAGTCCCGCCGCGGTCGTTTGGCACCACCGGCGCAACTCCATCCGCGCGTACTGGCGGCAGCAACGCGGGTACGGACGAGCGGAGGCCCTGCTGGAGCGCAAGTGGCCGTCGCGCCACAACGCGGTGGGCCACATCTCGTGGGCCGGCAGCGTGTACGGCGGCGCGGTTCGGTTGGTGTCGGGCCGGCGGGTGCGTGTATACCAGGGCACATGGGGGACGGCGCCGTATCAGATCAAGGAGGCGGTGCCCAGCGTCTGGTCGGCGGTTATGGCCATGCCCGAATGGTGGCTGGTCATCGCGGCAGTCGTCGCGTTGGCGGCCCTTGGAGCCTTCTGGCGGCCCCTGTTGTTCGTGCTCCCCGTGGCGATCGCCGGCTTGGCGCTTCCCCTGGCCCAGGCTTGGCGCCGAACGGCCCGCGCGCAGTTCACGAGCGCTGGATCCGGGGCTCAGCGGCTCGTGCGCCGCGTCGGGACGGCAGGCCTTCACCTCCTGCAGCCGGTGGCCCGGCTCTACGGACGCATGACCCACGGCCTCACGCCATGGCGCCGCCATTCGATCGGCCGTCATGCGCTGCCGATCCCGCGCCAGCACATGCACTGGCGGGAGGGATGGCGCTCCCATGAGGCCACGCTTGCGGGGCTTGAGGAGTGGCTCGGCGAGGCGGGCGCCCGGCCCGCGCGGGGGAGCGCGTACGGCCATTGGGACCTCGAAGTGCGGGGGGGAGGTCTGGGAGCGGCGCGTCTGCTCATGGCGACGGAGGAGCATGGCGGCGGCCGACAGCTCGTCCGCATCCGATGGTGGCCGCGCCTCTCATGGCCGGTATTGGCCATGTGCGGGACGCTAATTGCCTGCACTGTTGCCGCTGGCCTCGCTGGCGCATGGGTGGTGGCTGCTGCGTTTGGCATCGCGTCCACGATGCTGGCTGCCTCCGCCACTGGGCAATGCTCGGCCGCGGCTGGAGCGATCCAGGCCGCAATTCAGGAGTTGCGATGAAGAGGGTATCCTCTCCGGACAGTAGCTCAAGACGGAAGCGCCATATCTACCGGCGATCCTGGACACACCTGCCTCGTCAAGGGGGACATCTCTTCGCGGTCGTGCACAATCCGCTCCATGCGGCCGCCCGACTAGCGGCCCTAGACGGTCGCCTTCCATCAGTCGGGGAAGTTGTATTTACACAGGCTATCGCGCCAACCCCCTTACGGGGGCTCTCGGCGGAGCACGCATTCGAACAGCACCCGAGGGCGACGGCGGCGGTGGACTCCCCCACTCGTGGATTGGGAAAGCAGTCGTGACAGCTCCGAAGGTCGAGCACCCCTGGGTGGCATGGGGCTCGATCCCCAAGGCCATTCCCTATGCGAAACGCTACTGGCGGCTCGGTGTTGTGTCCATCGCCCTCATGGTTTTCTCGACAGTGATTACCCTACTGCAGCCTTGGCCATTGGCATTCGTCATCATGATCCTCGTCGACAAGGGCCACCATGGCATTCCCCACTGGGCCTGGAGTATGATCACCGGCCTCGTGGGATCGTCGCCGATCCACCTTATCCTCTTTGCAGCGATCGCGGGCTTCGCAATGACGGCGATGGGGCAAGGGCTGACCGTCATCAATGAATACGTGACAACCAAGCTGCACCAGCGCCTCGTCCTTGATCTGCGCAGCGACCTGTTCCAGCACGCCCAGCAGCTGTCGCTTTCGTACCATGAGCGGGAGCACACTGGCTATTTCATCTACCGAGTAAGCACACTCGCTGATTCGATCGGGAACGCGCTAGTCGCCTTCCCGCCTCTCGGTCAGGCCGCACTCACTCTCGTACTTATGTTCGCTATCAGCTACACAATCGACCCGGTCCTCGGCCTGCTCTCGCTGTCGATCATCCCCCCCATCTATTTCGCGGTCAGCTACTACAGCAAGAACGTTTTGCCGGCGGTTCGCAACGCTATGGGGCAAGAGCTCGCCGCATTGAGTGTGATCTACGAGGCTATCGCCATGATGCGGGTCGTCGTCGCGTTCGGACGCGAAGCGTTCGAGTTCGGACGTTGGCGCAAGAAGGCGGAGCGCTCCGTCGACCTGCGCGTCCGGGTCACGGTGAAACAGACCGCGTTCTCCCTGGTTGTCGAAACGCTTCTGGCCGGCGGTACTGCGCTCGTGCTGTACTTCGGGGCGGCTCACGTCCTGGAAGGCAAACTCGAACTGGGTCGCCTTACCGTAATCATGGCGTACGTTGCCGCGGTCTACGTCCCACTGCAACAGATCAGCAGCACGCTCGGAGCGTTGAACAACGACCTCTATCACCTCCATGTGTGCCAGGAGATGCTGGCGGAGACCCCAGAGATCCAGGACGCCCCCTACGCGATCGAGCTCAACTCGGTGCACGGCGAAGTGGCGTACGAGGACGTGACGTTCGCGTACGAGGGCCGCGACACCACTCTTGACGGCGTGAGGTTTCACATACAGCCGGGGCAACGAGTCGGGATTCTCGGCCCGACCGGCGCGGGCAAGACGACGCTGTTCAGCCTCCTGATGCGCTTCCATGACCCACAGGAGGGCCAGATCTGCATTGATGGGACGGACATCCGTCGGATCACCCAGCAGTCGCTCCGACGGCATATCAGCATCGTTCTGCAAGATCCATTGCTCTTCTCCGGCTCTATCGCGGACAACATTCGCTACGGGAAGCTCGATGCCTCCATGCGTGAGATCGTCGAGGCGGCGAAAGCAGCGAACGCCCACGAGTTTATCGAGCGACTCCCCCACAAGTACCAGACGGAACTCGGTGAGCGCGGTGCCCAACTCTCTGGCGGAGAACGTCAGCGGATCAGCATCGCTCGCGCGTTCCTGAAGAATGCTCCGATCCTCGTTCTCGACGAGCCGACCTCGTCCATCGACTCCCGAACTGAGGCGGTAATCCTCGACGCACTGGACCGGCTTATGGAGTCTCGGACGACGTTCATCATTTCTCACCGCCTGTCCACGATGCGCAGCGCGGACATGATTCTCGTGCTCGACCAAGGCCGGCTCGTCGAGCAGGGATCGCCTTCCGAGCTAATGGCGCGCGGCAGGCTCTACCGGGAGATGTACGAGGCCCAGCTCCTCCCGGATACCCGTTGGACCGGGTCGCCGTCGGCGGAGCAACTGGAACGTGCCCCGCATATCGCGACGCTCGCCGCTCGGCTTGCCAGCGAGAACGAGTACGCGCGACGGGAGGCGCTCGAGGCACTTCGCCAGATGGACCATTCAGAGGTCAGCGCGTGGGCGCGAGACGCCATCGTGTCGGGGAGCTACCAGGAAGCTTGCACAGGAGCTGCGGTCGCGCAGGCCCTCGGCTTGGCTGACCTTGGTGTTGACCTGTTGGACCGGGCCGCCGCGATGTCACCGGGAGCTCGCGGACCGCTTCTACGTGCCTTCGCTTCGTTCTCGTTCGACCCCGACGCATTGGAGGCATTCGTCAGGTCGGTCGATGGGTCGCGGCGGGCTGAGGCCGTAAAGCTCTTGGCCGACGTACTCGGGCCGGAGGCCCTGCCAGGGCTCCTTCGCCTGGTCGACGGCAACGAGCCCGGGCTCGAGGCGGCGGCCCGTCAGGCACTGGGCGACGTCCGGGTTTTCTCGCGCCGCCAGCCGGACGCCTCGTCTCGGCTTGAGCCCGCGCGCGACGAGGTCGACGCCGAGCGCGCTCTCCGGAGACTGGCGTCGGCGAGCTCCGAGGACGCGGCCCGGGCTCTCCGCCGGCTTCTGGAAGCGCAACCCCGGGAAGCGGCCTCGCTCGTCCTGCGGGCTGCGGCGCGCAAAGACGGCCCTTCCGACGATCTGGCGCAGACATATGTGCCCGTGCTTTGGGACGCCCTCCGCGCGGGGACGCCAGCCGAACGGACTCCACTCCTTAGCGACCTCGATCCAGTTGAGCGACGTGGCCTCGCTTCGCTTGCTCAGCTCCACGCCCACGCTGCGGAGAGCGTAGACCGGATCCTGACCATGGACCTGGCGCCCCGGGCCGCCACACCGGAGGCGATCGACGTGTTACTGGAGGGCCTCGGCGACCCGGACCAGGAGGTCCGAGTCGCAGCCACTCGTAGCCTCGGTCTTCTCCGCCGCCCTCGGGCCATTCTGCCCTTGGCGGAGCGCCTCGCCGATACCAGCCCGGAAGTTCGCGCAGAGGCGGTTTGGGGACTTGCCCTCACTGACGACGCCCGAGTTCTGGCTCCATTGGTCGGTGCGCTTGACGATCCCGACCCGCACGTGCGTCACCAAGCCACACGGGGGCTTCGGCGCTGGGACACGCCGGAACTGAAGCGACTGCTCGCCGAGCGCGAAGCCGGCGGGACACCATCGCAATCGGCGGCCGGATTCGAGGCCCCCCGACGTCGCGGCGGATTGCGCGGCGTTGGGGTAGCGGTGCCAAACGAGTCGGCGCCTCGCGTTCGGCGGCGAGGGGGTTGACCCGTGAAAGGGCGTGAGCGTCCGGGCGACCTCGCCTCCTTTGGAGGACGACGCCAGCTGGCGCTCCAAGGAACCCCGCCGCGAGCGCACCAGCGTGACACGGGCTCTTGGGTAGGGGCATGACCCGACCGCGCATTGTCGTGCTGGGACTCATGTCAAAGATGCCGGTAGCCGGCGTGGTCTGGCAGACGTTGCACTACTTGCTCGGCTTCGAGCGACTGGGCTTCGAGGCATACTACGTTGAGGAACACGCCCGCACGCCATCCATGTTCATGGTTCGAAGCGAGGACGACGGCTGGGCCCGGGCGGCCGGATTCCTCGCGGGCGTGATGGACCGTTTCGGCCTCTCGGGACGATGGGCGTACCACGCGATCGACCGAGACGACCGGCACTTCGGTCTCTCCGACGCGAAACTGAAGTCCTTGTATGCTTCCGCCGAGCTGCTGATCAACCTCCATGGCGGCACGCTCCCACTCCCCGAGCACGTCCGAACCGGCAGGCTGATCTATCTCGAGACCGATCCGGTCGGTGTCCAGATAGAGCTGCATAACGGAGTGTCACAAACGGTCGAGTTCCTAGACCAGCACATCGCCCACTTCTCGTTTGGCGAGAACTACGGCCGCCCCGACTGCGGGGTGCCCGTATCCGACCGGTTCACGTTTCGGCCGACCCGGCAGCCGGTGATTCTCGATCTCTGGGCTTCGCACGCGCGGCGCGGTGGAGAGCTGTTCACGACGATCGGCAACTGGCAGCAAGCTTGGGGGGATATCCGCTTTGATGGCGAGGTCTATCGATGGAGCAAGCATCACGAGTTCTTGAAGTTCGTCGACCTTCCAGGCTACACGGCACAGCGGTTCGAGCTAGCACTCAGCAGCTGCTCCCCGACTGAACGCAAGCTCCTCGAAGAGCACGGCTGGTCAGTCCGCGACGCGATGGAGTTCTCGCCTGACTTGGACGCTTACCGCTCCTACATCGGTGCGTCCCGGGGAGAATTCACTGTAGCCAAGGACCAGAATGTCCGGCTACGAAGTGGATGGTTCAGTGACCGGAGCGTGACCTACCTCGCAATGGGCAAGCCTGTCATCACACAGGAAACAGGCTTCAGCAACGTACTTCCCACAGGTGAAGGGTTGTTTGCCGCGACGGACATGGAGAGCGTCGTTGCAGCAGTCGCCACAATCAATGGAGGGTATGGGGCCCACAGTCAAGCGGCCCGCGACATTGCGCACAATTACTTCTCCCACGAGGTTGTGCTGCGACAGTTGCTCAACGAATTGGGCGTGGTCGTGCAGCGCAAGCAAGAGGCGACACGCAGCGAGCCCATCGATCGCGTCCCGCACTACCTAGACCTCGTCCCGGTCTCGCGATGCCCCACAACACTTCGTGAGGAGTCAGTCGAGGCCATGCTGCAGTTGCCCGACGTTCCAGCATTGCCGCATCAGGGGGGGAGCACGCCCGCCTCCCCGGCTGTGAGCATCATCGTTCTGAGCTACAACACAATGCCATTCACCAAGCTCTGTGTCACCAGCCTCTTAGCGAATACTGGCCATCCCAACTTCGATCTGATCGTCGTGGACAACGGGTCAACGGATGGCTCGGCGGACTACCTGGGGCGCCTGGGAGATGCAGCACCGCGAGTTCGGGTGATTCTCAACGAGCACAATGGGGGCTTCGCCGCAGGCATGAACCAGGGGCTGGATGCTGCAAAGGGGCGCTTTCTAGTACTCCTCAACAACGACACAGTCTTGCCGCCAGGGTGGCTTGCGCCGTTGGTGGAGACGCTCGGCGATCCGGGAATCGGGCTGGTGGGGCCTACGACGAATCGATGTGGCAACGAAGCGCGCGTAGTGGCCTCCTACCGGACGTACGGAGATATGCTCGGGTTTGCCAAAGAGCGGGCGTGCTCCAATCGCGGAAGCGTGTTCGATATCACAACGTTGAACATGTTCTGCGTGGGGACGCGCCAAGACGTGGTCGATCGCGTGGGTAGGCTGGATGCTCGGTACGGCATCGGGCTCTTCGAGGACGACGACTACGCAATGCGGGTGCGGCAAGCCGGATACCGTGTGGTGTGCGCCGAAGCATCGTTTGTGCACCACTTCGGGGAGGCGTCCATGGGGAGGCTGGTGTCCACGGGAGAGTTCAAGACGCTTTTCGAAAGGAACAGGAGACTGTTTGAGGAGCGTTGGGGACCGTGGGCCCAGTCCACACAGAGAACCGAGGCCGGCTACGCAAGGATGGTAGATGCCATCCGAAATATGGTGGCCGGCGCCGTGCCGCCCGGCGCCGCGGTTGCGGTCGTCAGTCGAGGCGACGACGAGCTGCTCCGGCTCGGCGGCTGTGAGGCCTGGCATTTCCCTCAGGTCGAGGATGGCACGTACGCAGGGCACTACCCCGCGGACAGCGAAGAGGCTATCGCTCAACTCGAGGCACTGCGAGCCAGGGGCGCACAGTACCTGGTGATCCCCGCGACATCGTCCTGGTGGCTGGGGCACTACGACGGACTCGCACGCTACCTTGAGCGGAATGCATCCACCGCCGTGCGCGACCCGGACACATGCGACATCTTCGCGCTGCGCAATCCTGGTAAATCGCACGGCGATGGCAGCGAAGACCGCGAGCGGCAGGCGCAAGCCATCCAGAAGCCCGCGAGTCAAGGGCACGGTCCGAGCGCGGAGAGGAGGCTAGTGTCGTGAGTCCATTGCGGGAGCCGCCCCGAGTTAACCGCCTTGCTCGCGACGTCGTGGCCCGCGTTCGGGACCGCCTAAACCCCTTTACTCGGCTGCGTCCGGCGGCCCCACAATTCGGCCTTGCGACCAAACCGGCGACGCCCGAGGAGCGGGGGAGCGCCAGGGCCGAGGACACTCCATCCGCAGAGTCGGAAGAGCAGCGTGAGAATCAGCCTGCCGACCGAGAGACCGTGTTCTTACGGGAAATGCTGGCGTGGATTCGAGAGCGTGAACGCCTCGAGCGCCTCCGGAGCGACCATCTCGAGGATCTTCTGCGCCGGCAACTGGAGGAGGCAGCTACCCGTGAAGGGACGCGGGCGGAAGAGTACCGACGCGAGATCCGGGCTCTGGAGCGCGCTCAGACTGCGCGTTCGAATGAGGACTCACTGCTCGACGAGGTACGGCAGCTCGTGAGGCAGTTGGCGAGTATGGTGCGTCCTTTCGCGAGCTCCCAGGTCACTCCGAATGCGGAGCACTCGGTCAGCCGATCGGACGATGCCGTCGATGCGGAGCGCAAACGGCATGACGAATTGACGACGACGACGACTGCCCTGCCCCAGATCCGTGATACCAGGGAGGCGTTGCGCCACGAACTTACTGGGCTCCGCAAAGATACGACGCTGTGGCGGGATCGAACGGATGCCGCGATCGGCGACCTGCGTAAGTGGCTTGTGCGGCAGGGACTCCTGCGCCACGTCGAGGCCGCGATCGCGGCGTCGATTCCGGGCGGCTGCACCGTCCTCATGGCGGGCCTCCAATCAGGTGAGTTCATTTGGGCATCGGAATCTCCCGTAAAAGGGTTCCCACTCTATCGCGCGTCCGATCCTGCTACACAGGCGTCTTCCGCGCTCGAGGCTCTCAGGGCTGCCCAACTCAAGGATCGCACGTATCTCGTTGTCCCTACCAGCTCCCTGCATCGCCTGGATGAGCTAGACGAGCTCCGCGAGTACCTCGAAAAGTACTGCTCGCTGACCTGGGAGGACGCGCTGTGTCGGATTTACGACGTCGGGGGCTCGCAACTGAGCCGATCTCGGCGCCACGCCAGGTGGCTTCGCCCCAAGGCGGCTCATTCCGATCGGCACCCCACCCGTAAGACGAGCCCGGAGACCAAGTCCGTCACTGTTGCACGCCCGGCCCGCCGGCTCGTAGGGCTCGTGGGGTCTTGGAAGCGTGGGCGGCTCGTGGACCCAAAGCGGATGCCGGGGGAGGACCCCGCCGGGGGCGGTCGCCCCAAGTCCGCTGGGTCGAACGGGTCGGGGAACCTGAGCCCGCCCGCAGCCAATTCGCCGCAGTCGGCTCGACCAGCCCCTCACGCTTCGAACGGAGCCGGGGAACAGCCTTCGCGCCGGCCCATCACCGACCCGGTTACCGGCGAGTCGCTCCTGCCGCTCCGGCCAATGGGCGAAGCAGCTTCCGCGGAGCATTATGCCCGTGTCGTCGACAGAGTGCGCGAGATGGTCGACTCCCTCGTGCCACCCGGGCAGTGCGTCGCCGTAGCCAGCCGCGGGGACGACCAACTCGTGGCATTCCCCCGCCACCAAGGGCTGCACTTTCCGCAGAGTCGAGAAGGCGGCTACTGCGGTTATCACCCGGGGGGGAACACTGCTGCGGTCGCACAGCTCGAGTGGATCCGCTCCCGGGGCGTGCGGTACCTGTTGCTCCCTGAGACAGCCCTTTGGTGGCTCGACTTCTACCCAGGCTTCCGCCAGTTGCTTGAGCAACGCTATCGCACCGTCGCGGTCGACCGCGTGGCGGGCATCGTATACGACCTTCGGCCGCACGCGGACGTAGGCCATGGCGGCACAGCAGGCATGGCAGCGGTCATGGCTGAACTGCGAAATCGCCTCGGACGGGATCCGTTTGTCCTGGACTGGGATACCGGCCTTGAGTTGCAGGCTGCCTTCCCGAGCGACCAGGTCTTCTCGGCACCCACGTTCGCGAAGGAGCTGCTGTACGTCGATGAGACGATCGATTGCATCGTCGTTCCGGACGGCCACGCGGCGAAGCTCGCTGACGCGCGGCGGGTTGCAACCACCGCCGTCGTCGCCGTCCGAGACGGTCTTAGAGGGTCCGAGCCGAAACTAAAGGTCGAGTGGCTCAAGGAGGGAGTAGCGTCAAAGATGCCGTCCGTTTCCATCGTCATTGCCTCCTACAACACCGCTGACCACACAGAAGCATGCCTGCGGAGTGTGCTCGAGACGATGCCGTTAGGGTTCGAGGTAGAAGTCCTAGTTGTCGACGACGGATCGCGAGACGACTCAGTCAGGATGGTGCGCAGGTGGACGCGGCGCGATTCTCGTGTTCGTCTCGTGCGGAACTTTCGGAACAGGGGTTACATCAGGACCGTCAACCGGGGCGCACGCGAGGCAGAGGGCGACTATCTCGTCTTCCTAAACAGCGATACGATCCTGCCCAATGGGTGGCTCGAGCCGCTCATTCGGACTCTCCGTACGATGCCGGACGCTGGCGTGGTCGGCTGCAAACTCGTCTACCCTGACGGGATCCTGCAGGAGGCGGGTGGCTTAATCTTCTCCGATGGCAGCGGTGCGAACTTCGGTCGCGGCAACTACAACCCCGACGCTCCTCTCTTCGACTTCGTTCGCGAGGCGGACTACTGCTCGGGTGCGGTCCTAGCCACACCCCGTACTCTATTTAGCGAGCTGGGAGGTTTTGACGAACTCTTCCTCCCCGCCTATTACGAAGACCCGGACTATTACTTCCAGGTGCGCGCCCACGGGCTCCGCGGCTATTACCAGCCCGAGAGCGTCGTGATCCACGTCGAAGGTGGCACGCACGGAACCGACGAGAACGTCGGCGTGAAGCGATACCAGGCGATCAATCGGGGGAAATTCGTCAGCAAGTGGTGTGACGCACTTCGCGCTCAGCCTACCCGCCCGGACCATTTCGGCCCAGACATCTGGGCCGACCTCGCCCTATGGAGACGAGAGGGGCTGAACGCCGGTGCCGGCTAGGCGGGCGCTCTTCTGGGCGCCATCGCTTCCCGAGATCGACCGGGAGAGCGGTTTTCGGACCTTGTTCGACATCCTACGCTTCCTCCAAGATGACGGATGGTCGGTGGCAATGGCCGCTCGGACGACAGGGAGCAGTCCGCGATACGCCAAGATGCTGCACCGACTCGGAGTGCCAACCTACCTGGGGCTCGGGTCGGATACATTGAACCTGATCGAGCACGGGAAGTTTGACATTGCTATCGCGTCCTTCTGGTACCTCGCGGAGGAACTGCTGACCCCGCTCCGACGGCTCTCCCCGCAAACCAAGCTATTGGTCGAGAGTCACGACATCCACTTCCTTCGTAACGCGCGGGAGGGCTTGGCGGGCGATGAAGAGCGGAGCGTGCCGTCGGCGCTCGATGACCGGTTCGCGGCCGAGACCATGCGTGAGTTGAACGTGTATGCAGCCGCCGACGCCGTTCTCACCGTGTCGCAGAAGGAAGCGGACCTCATCAACGACTTAGTGGGGGACCCCACCCTCGCTCACGTGGTGCCTGATAGCGAGGACTTTCCGGTGTCCCCCATCCCGTTCGAGAAGCGGAACGGCTTCCTGTTCGTTGGCAACTTCCGTCATCCGCCAAATGCGACCGCTCTCCGCCATCTATGTGAGCGGATCCTTCCGCTCGTCAGTCCAGAGGTTCTTCGTGACCATCCCGTAACGATCGTCGGAAACGCCCTAGATGAGGGCATGGCCGAGTACGCCGCGCGCCTGCCTGCGGTGCGGCCCGTGGGATGGGTGCCGGCCGTCGTTCCCTACCTTCACCGTGCGCGCGTTTGTGTCGTCCCGTTGCTGTCAGGTGCGGGGACGAAGCGCAAGCTCGTTCAGGCGCTGATGGCAGGAACTCCAACAGTCTCGACAAGTGTCGGCGTGGAGGGGTTGAACCTCGAGAATGGGCGCGACGTTCTCGTCGCCGATGATCCGGAGGACTTCGCCCGCTGCATGGAGAGATTGGCTACTGACCACGTGTCCTGGCGATCCCTTGCCGATTCATCCCGTACGGTCCTGGACATGCGGCACGGAAGGATGGCCGCTAGTGCCCGCCTGAATGAGGTACTTGACCTTGTCCTTGCCCGTCCAGCAAAGTCGGAGCCCGTGCCTTCGGCTCGTCTCGCGCGGTCGAACAATCCCTATCGCGCGGAGGTACTCGACATCAGGGCGACTGTGAAGCGAGAGCTGCCTTCAGGTGCGCAGATTCTCGTCGTCAGCAAAGGCGACGAAGAGCTGGTGAAGTTCGACGGGCGTCCTGCTTGGCACTTCCCGCGTGGCGAAGATGGTGGGTTTGCCGGTTTTTATCCGGCTGATAGTCACGCTGCGATCTCGCATCTCGAGTGGCTACGAAAGCAAGGGGCAGACTACATCGTGTTTCCGCGGACGGCGCGATGGTGGCTGCGATACTACGCAGGGCTGCGCCGGCACCTTGACAGCACCTATCGCATCGTCTATCAATCTGAGGCCTGCTCGATCTACGGCTTGGCGGCGAACGACCTAATTGTGGGCGACCCAGCCCGCGCAAGCACGAACGTCCGACCCGCGGGAGCGGCTCGGTGATCTTCAGTCGCGCACTCGCCTTCCTCCACGTGCCGAAGACCGCAGGCATGTCATTGACGAGCTACCTCTTGGAAAACCTCCCGAAGCCCGTTTACTACACGGGGCCCCCGCTCGGCAAAGACTTCCTTCCGGGAGGAGTCATCCGTCTGGAAGGCGCCCGCCACGAGACGCTCACTGAGGCTGTCGAGATCCTGCAACGCCATGGTCTCGACATCAGGACGATACCCGTGATCCTCGCCGTAGTAAGGAACCCCTACGCCATCGAGGTCTCGCGCTACGGGTACCTTCAACTTGGTCACCCGTGGGACGCGGGCCATAGCCAGGATCTCGCCCTCACACAAGACTTCGAGGTCTTTGCGAAGGAGAGCGGATATCACGCGGCAGGGCGCCCGCTGGAAGCGTACTATCTCCTTGATGGCGAAGTCCCCGCGAACTTGCGGATCCTTCGCTATGAGAATCTCGCCGATGAGTTAGCCGCCGCCCTTCGAGAGGCGGGGGTCGAGCCCCGCGGCGAGTTGCCCTGGGTGAACCGATCAACGCACGAGCATCATCTGCGCTACTACACACCGGCGGCCGAACGTGCCGTGTACGAGAAGTATCGATGGGTGTTCGACGCTGGCCTCTACCCGCGACTTTCGCCCAGAGACTTGCCAACCCGACCGACTGTGGGGCTCGGACGCGTCGTCCCCGCAGTAGGACCCATCGCACGCGTGGAGAGCGTAGCGGGTATGTGGCCTGATGGATGGGTAGAGAGGCGATTGTCGTTCAACGTCGAGACGACCGCCCCGATCGTCGCTGTGACATTGAGCGGCATCCTGCCACCGCGGCTGTCACGCCAAGTCCTCGACGTCGACGTTGGCGACCGTCATGCGGTGGTCGAACTCGTAGGAGGCGAGTTTGACTGGACCATGGACCTCGGGAGACTGGGGCCGGGACCGACGGCTGTTTGGATTCGGGCCCGCCACATTGTGTCCCCCAGTGAAGTCGGTGCCTCCCCCGACAAGCGGCAGCTCGCCTTCCAGCTGCGGCGCCTTCGCTTTAACACGGGACTACCATCCGCCGAGCCCCAAGTTAGGGCCTCCAGCAACGCGGCCGTCGGCGAGTGACGCGTCTTGAGCCCTTTTTGGCGACTACTCCACCCACAGGAAACCGTGGAGCCCCAAATGAGGCCATCGGAACCTAAGCGGCGAACGCGGACTTCGAGATCGCCATCCGACTCATCGGAGGGTAGTCGCGACGGCGTCGCCCCGGTTGTCGGCCAGCTTCGATGTGGTCCTTAGGGATTGGACTTGAGCGGCTGAAAGTCCGAGAATCTGTGGGCGAGGAGGGAGAGCGACCTCGATGACATCACCTCCACGCGTCGGATTGGCGCGGCGTCCTCCGATCAACTCCGCGACGATCAGGGAGCAGATCGTGGCGCTCCTGTCCGTGCCTGAGCGGCTGCCTCTCACCGATGCGGAGTTGGGCGCTCAGTTCTGGCAACATCATCCGCGATTCCGCTTCCTCAAGAATGCTCCCTGCGACGCGCGCGTGCTGGATGTTGGGGCGGGTGCGGGGACCCTTGCCCGATGGAAGACATGGCAGGAGCCGGACCGCTCGGATCTGCTGCTCTACGGAGTCGATCTCGCAGAGGGCGGGGACGACGCTGATCTCTACGAAGACTGGGAGATTTGCAACCTGGACACCGAGCGCCCTCGCTTCAGCGGTATGAAATTCGATGCGTTCTTTGCCTCACACATTATCGAGCACCTGGCCTCCCCCACACCCTTGTTTGCCTATATGGCGGACGCTGCTGCCCGGCGAGCATGGGTGTACCTGGAGTGGCCGAGCCCGGAGACGCGCGAGTTCCCTACCAGGGAGGAGCTGGCGAGCTTGGGCTTCAACGTGACCACAGCGAACTTCCACGACGACCGCACGCATCGACAGACCTACGATGTTAACGAGGTTAGGGCGTCGCTCGAAGGCTATGGCTTCGCCGCGGTGGAAAGCGGCTACATCGTCATGCGGGACTTGGGCGAGGAACTCCTGGCTCGGGGCCGCCGGTTGAACCGGAGGGATTGGCGGCTGTTGGGTCTCTGGGCGGCGACCGGATGGTGCAACTGCATCGTCGCGGTGCGACGGTAGGAGGCGCGGGTGCCTGCGCAACGAGCTACGTACGGCTTGATGATCTCCCCACGGCGGTTACAGCTACTCGCGCGCTGTCAGCGCCCTCGACGTACGCGAGAAGGCTGGCGAGCGAAGCGCAGTGCGCCTCGACCTGGCGGACGTGCCCAGCCTGTTGGGGGTTGACATCCATTTCGGTACCAATGTCTCGTCTCGGAGGCTATCTTCGCACGCCTTGCGGATCAGCTCCAAGATCTCTTCCGACAAGAGGTCGCGCGGCTTCGATCGAATCATTCTCCCCTCGATGAGCAGCGGCGGTTCGTCTCGACCGACTGGGTCGTGGCGCCCACGATAGAGCCGGACATATCTCGGACCTCCCAAACAAGCAAAGGAGCCAGCGGATGCTCCTTCTGCTGAGGACCAACTCGACCCGCCTTCGTGAGTCAAAAGTTCAGTTGGCCCACGCGAACACTCGTCGGTAGCGAGTAACTGAGTAGGGCGGGGACACTGGACACTCGTTTCCAGGATGTCCGTACCACTCGACGATCTCTTCCAACGGCCGGGTCGAGCTGTTGGCGAAATCTCGGAAGGCTGCCGCCGCGCCCCCATCATCATAGGCAGTCTCCCCTATGACAAGCCCTTGTGTGAGGCCCAGCCTTGCCAGGGTACGGTCGGTTCTCCGCAAACCAAACCGGATTTGGTGGGGGGGATAGTTCAAGTGGAGGTCGAACCACCGCGGGAGTCCGACGCCGGTCGACCGCAGGATGTGCACCAAGTTCTCGAGGCGGTGGCCTCGGGCCTCGGCGGGGTTGCGCGGTCCGATGAACGACACCACCACGTCGGCCGTACCGTACGTGGCGGCATACCGACGGTACATTTGGGCGATGTAGGAGCTGACCTGCTCCCGGATGCGAGCGGGAAGGAAGTCGCTCGGCGCCCCTTCGTTCAGAAGGTCGAAGCGGACATCCGCTGGCCCGTAGTGCTCCGCAAGTGCTCGGACCGTGCGGATGAACCTCCAGTTCTCGCCAAATGTTCGCCGATCATATTTTAGGCGCAGCGGGCTGTTAGTCCACTGCGGCGCAAAGGAGATGGTGAGGCGAGCGAACCTGAGCGCGCGCACGGTCGACAAATAGTAAATGAGGTTAGTGCGGTAGGGCTCGCTGATCGTCCTCCCCTCAGATGGGATCATTCCCCAATCGTTGGGTCCAATCTTGCTCGTGTGCCAGATGAGCAGACGCACCGATTCGACACCCCGAACTCGCATCTCCGTCAACTGCCGCACCGCGGTGGCACCAATCGATCCGGCCTGGCCAGCGAACAAGATTCCATTGTCGGAGAACGAACAGCCGTCGAACGCGACATGCGTGTAGTTCACGCCGATCAGCGGGCGCACCGGCGCCGGGGCCCCCGTCGGCGGCCCGGAGGGCAACGTGCCCCACCCGTTCGGTGCCGTTAGCCGGAAAAGCAGTTCTGCGCCGCCCACGATGAGCAGTGTAAGGGCTACGCAGACGGCGAGGGCCGCCCACGGCCTGATCCGCGCAGCGAACTCAGGTGCTCGTAGGATCAATCTAGGGGCGGCCGGGGATGGCCCCCGATCAGTCCGCCTCGATCTTACGGCCGATCTCCTCCTTGGGCCCAGCGAGACGACGCTCGACCAGGGTGGCGATGAGATGCTCGATCGCGAGCTGGGCCTCCTGGACGTGACCAGGGCCGTCCCCAGGAACGACGATCGCGACGTCGGCGGCTGGCCGGATCTTCCCGCCGTCCCCACCGGTGATGGCGACGCACGCAAGCCCAGAGTCTCTTGCGGCGTCCGTGGCCGCGAGGAGATTCTCGGAGTTGCCGCTCGTGGTTATGCAAATCAGAACGTCCCCCTCGCGCCCCAGGGCCTCCACCTGACGCGCGAAGACGCGGTCGAACCCAAAGTCGTTGCCGATCGCGGTGAGGATCGAGGTGTCAGTAGTGAGGGCGATGGCCGAGAGCGCCCGGCGTTGGCGGTGTTTGTCGAGGCAGCTGACGAGCTCGGCGGCAAAGTGCTGAGAGTCGGCGGCGCTGCCGCCGTTTCCGCAAACGAGTACGCTTCCCCCACGGCCGATGCTGTCTGCAATCACGCTCGCAGCCTCAACGATCGCGGCGCAGCATTCCTGTGCCGCCCGCTGCACTGTGTCCGCGCTGTGGCTCAGATAGGATCGTGCGAGCCCATATTCACTCGTCGGCTCCACCAGCTCACTCCTCCTAAGGTTCGGGCTTCCGACCGTCTACGCGGTTGTGGCCCAGGCCGGCGCGGCCTTCCAGACCCGGAGCGCAGCCTCCTGCAACGCGATCGGCGCGAACGTTGCCCCGAGGCTCTCGAGACCGAGCTGCACGCGCGGTTGCAGTCTGGGGTCGCAGTACAGCATCAGGTACCCGCCTCCGCCCGCGCCGCAGATTTTGCCGCCGATCGCGCCTAGTTCTCGCGCTCGCTCGTACAGGATGTCGGCCGGCGTCCCCTCGACGACGTGCGGGTTCATCATCTTCTTACTCACGTACGCTTCATGGAGCTGTAGGCCAAACTGATCGAGGTCCCCTGCCAGGAGCGTTTGCCTCATCGAGTACACCGCTTCGCGCAAACGCTTCATCCCGAGGAGCGTTTCCTGGCGCCCCTCCTTGTAGAGCTTGACCTGGCGATCGATGAGGCCGGTGTTGGTTCGGGCCCTACCCATGTAGCAGAGCATCAGCCGGGCCTGTAGCCCCTCTACGGTCTCGGCCCGAAGGGAAAGTGGCTCGACCTCGACGCCGTTCGCCGAAAACTCGATGACGTTGAAGCCGCCGAATGCGGTGGCATACTGGTCTTGCATTCCGCCGGGAATCTCAAGGTCCTCCCGCTCGATCACGTATGCAAGCCTGGCGAGCTCATGCTTCGTCAGCTCGAACCCTCGGAAAGCGGCGACGGCCGCGACGCACGCGGCGACCAGCGCTGATGAACCACCTAAACCGCTCCCGGCCGGAGCGTCTGACCGGACGTCCACGTCGACACCGCACTCGACGCCTATACGCCCGATCGTGGCCTTGAGCAGGTCGAGGACGCCGTTGTACCTGGGGCCCTCGCCGATCCCGTACGAGACGACCTCTCCCATATCGAGCGAGCGCAGCTTCACCAAGTCGTCTGCCCGCTGATACAGCGTGACCAGCGCGTAGAGATTAACGGTCGCGGACAGCACCGCGCCGCCGTGCTCCCGGAAGTAGTGAGGGAAGTCCGTTCCCCCCCCTGCGAAGGACAAACGCAGCGGCGCAGCGGCGTGTACGGACTCGCAATTCGGCGCGACCATAGTTGCCGAACGACGGGATTCGGACAAGGTCGTGGTTGGGGAAGTCATAGTTGGGCACCCTCCCTCATTACATTGGGCCCCGACAAGTCGGAAGACCGTCTGTCCCGCTCTCGGGATTACTGCAGAGCGAGGCTGGGGAAGTTGATCGGCCAGCCCGAGATCACCCCCGAGGATAGGCCATGCCCATCCCCCATGTGGTGTCCCGCCGCTACGCCGTGCGATGTCGGTACGACTCGGGGATAGAATTGGCTAGGCGCCGGCGAGGCGAATGACGTCGCGAGCGGCGGCCAGCAGGTCAGGCGCCGTCTGAGAGGCCGCGTCAATCTCTTCCGTCTTGGTCTCCGCGCTCGGGACGAGGATCGCTCGTGCCCCCACCGCGAGCGCGGCCTCGACATCGGCGCCCGTGTCGCCGATCAGCACGCAGTGCGTCGGCTCGACGCCTAGGGTGGCTGCCGCTCGCAGTACGAGACCCGGCGCCGGCTTGCGGCACTCGCAGCCATCGTCCGGCCCGTGCGGGCAGACCTCCCACGTCTCGAACGCGCCGAGCAGCTCGTCGATGCGCCGGTTGACGGCATCGACGTCGGCGGGCGTGATAAGGCCGCGCGCGATGCCGCTCTGGTTGGAGACCACGCCCAGCCGAAGGCCCGCGGACCTGATCAGCTCGACGGCCTCCCGCGCTCCCGGCATGAGATGGACCCGCGCCGGGTCGCCGTTGTAGGGCACGTTGACGACCAGCGTTCCGTCCCGGTCGAACAGCACGGCCTCAGGGGCTTCGTCGGCGTGGCGGGCTTGGCTCATCCCGGTGACGTCGTGAGCGCCGTGCGGTGGAGTCGGCCGATCGCCGTGCAACCCGCCATCGCGAACATGAGGTCCAAGTACGCCATAGAGCATCGCACGACGGCCCGTCGACGGGTCGCCTCCTCGGAGGGTCGCCAAGGCTACCGCCTTGGCCATCTTGGCCTGATCTTGGAGGCGACGGAAGCCGCGGCCTCCACCAGCCACGTCCGGCCCCACCCCGATGGCCAGGACCCGCTGCTGGACGCTCTCGGGTCTAGGCTTTCGGCGTGGGACTCTGTCTCCCTCCATCGCCATACCATCGCGCCTCGCCATGGCAGTTCAAGTTGACAGAGCGTCCCATATCAGTGCATCCCCCGGATGGCGTACAAGCGATACATCGGCCCACGTCGAATGAAGGTTGCTTTTCGAGCGCCGGGGGGTAATGTCAGACTCTCATAATCAGGAAACGATCGCAGGCGCGGTCGAGGCGCTCTTCGGTTCGTGCCGCTAACCTTCGACGAGACTACTAGGAATTTCGAATGCTAGATACCGGCCATAGCTTTGGACGTGCTCGTGGTCAGCCCTCGGAAGCGGCGTCGCGGCAGAGCTCCGAGCCGACCAGCTTGCGTGCCGACGCCTCGCGGGACGCAGGCACCTGCGGGTTCCACAGAGGCTCTGGGCGATTGGCGTATTGGCATACTCGACGGCGCGAGCTTGTCAGTACTGCTTCCGAAGACGCCGTGGCTTACCGGGGGAGCCGGCTGGAGGCAAGGTTTCAGGATCCTCGCCAACTCGTGGAGTCCGGCCGGTTATTCGCCACTGGGGGGCGGTTGGCGCACGAAAATGGGGCGCAGTTCATAGTCTCGAGGTAGGAATGGACCGCGGGCGGATTGTTATCGCTGGCTCACTGGCCCAGAGACCAAGGCGAGGCGGACACACCTGGGTGTTGCTCCAGTATCTCCTCGGCTTCCGTCGCCTGGGATGGGACGTCCTGTTCCTAGACCGGTTGGAACGGCAGATGTGGGTCGACAGTGGTGGTCAGTCCTCTCCAAGTAATCCAATTGCCAATCTCGCATACTTTGAAGAGGTCATGGAGCGATTTGGGCTCGCGGAGTCGTTCGCATCGACCGGGGACGACGGATCGATGCGCCTTGGGGTTCCGAAGCGCGAGATGATCGCAAAGGTGAAAGAGTCTACTCTGATCCTCAATATCATGGGATTCCTGAAGGACGAGACCATTCTGGGGAGCGCACCCCGACGAGTGTTTTTGGACATAGATCCAGGCTATCCCCAGATGTGGAAGGAACTCGGGCTGCACGATGCCTTCGTTGGCCATGACGACTTCGTGACTGTCGGCGCGAACCTGGGCCGAGGCATCTGCGAAGTCCCGACCTCAGGAGTCCGTTGGATTCCGACCCGCCCCCCGGTGGTGCTTGAGCACTGGACCCCGGAGTCCGATGGAGGCGCGGGGCCCTTCACGAGCGTGGGGACGTGGCGCGGCGCATATGGACCCATCGAATACCGAGGGCGCACCTACGGCGCGCGGGTGCATGAGTTCCGCCAGTTCGCTGACGTGCCTCGTCGCGCAGGCGGCAGGTTCGAGTTCGCGCTCGACATCCATCCGCAGGACATCCGAGACATTGAACTGCTTAGGGCAGGTGGATGGTCACTTACCGATCCGCGGCAAGTCGCTGGCGATCCCTGGGCCTACCGCGATTTCGTTCGGACCTCGGCCGCCGAGTTCATGGTTGCCAAGGGGATGTACGTCAAGTCGCGCAGCGGGTGGTTCAGTGACCGGAGCGCTTGCTATTTGGCCAGTGGGCGACCCGTAGTGGCTCAGGACACGGGTCTCAAGGACCTGTACCCGACGGGGAAGGGGCTGGTTCTTTTCAAAACGCCGGACGAAGCTGTCGCGGCGGTCGAAGAGATCCGC